>Ga0208325_1000055_pt1 | contig 29151 bp, 28 predicted proteins | sample PL_2010_330m_FD_185486 | JGI IMG/M metagenome (GOLD analysis project Ga0208325, IMG submission 185486) | Freshwater microbial communities from Powell Lake, British Columbia, Canada to study Microbial Dark Matter (Phase II) - PL_2010_330m... | ecosystem: Environmental > Aquatic > Freshwater >...
CGCCCTTGAAATATAAGGGCGCACACACGGGTGCGCCCCTACGGTATTAAAGGGGGCGAATATCCTGTAAGACCATTATATACTTGAAAAAGTTTTTAATTGATTATACAATCTATCACGATAAGAGATGCCCGCGTAGCTCAGCTGGCAGAGCAAAGCATTCGTAATGCTTAGGTCGGTGGTTCGAATCCACTCGCGGGCTCCATGTTATACTAATTATTGTCTGCCCCCTTTACAGGCGAAAAAACTCTTTACCCCTTCAGTTTCAATAGCAAAAGAAGATTTAACAAAAAACCAGATGAAAAATTTGATAGAATATGTAAGGGAAGGTGTATTATGAAAAATAACGATTTTAAAGAATATCCGCAAGAAACTTCACGTGTCTCAATCCAAATTTGCGTATATGATAGGGGTTAGTATTGACACATTACAGAATTGGGAACAAGGCAGAAGAAATCCGGAAGGACCGGCATTGGCATTGCTAAAAGTGGCAGAGACTGATCCTGAAACTGTTATGAAAGCGTTACACTCCTAAACCGGATATACTACCTTTAAAAGACCTCTCGACGGCTATTTTTTCGTCATTCTGAGTCCGCCGAAGGCGGGCGAAGAATCTCTTTTTAAGCGAGATTCTTCACTCGGCTCCACCTCGTTCAGAATGACGGATGGGAGAAGCGGGGTTGTGCAGAGGTCTTTTTAAGAAACAGCCTCAAAACAGTCCAAAAACTTGGAATCCAATTGATCAATCGGGAAAATTACATAATTATTTAAGAAAAAAAGGGCGGGCACATGTGGGCGCCCCTACGAAGTTATTTTTTTTTATTCTGTGGATTTCGCGGGAGATGTTCGGCAGAGCGCGTAAAAATTACATTTGGGACAGCAGACATTTTCCTGATTATGTTCGCCTCTGTGCCACTTGGTTTCGCAAGTCCAGTAATGCGCGCATTTTTCACAGCAGATCAATGTTTTAAAAGATTTTTTAGGCATGTATCGTTTGCATCTTTCTGTTAAAGGAACACCATGATTATATAATGAAAGATTTTTTATTTCAAGAAAAAGAAATAAAAATGTGAAACAATCAATTATCGTAGGGGCGCACCCATGTGTGCGCCCTTTCAATGAGGGGGAAAGAAAAAAGAAAAGAAAAAAAGCTCGGGCACATGGGGCCGCCCCTACGATAATTGGCAGGGACGGATTGACAAACAATTGGCAATATGTATAATGAGTGGACAGGTATGGTAACCGGGCGAGGTAGAACAAAAACATGAAAAAATTGACGTTTAAAGGGGGTGTGCACCCCGAATATCACAAAGAGATAAGTCTGAGAGAACCGTTTCGGTCAGCGCCGCTTCCGAAAATAGCGGTTATCCCCTTATCGCAACACATAGGCGCTCCGAACAAGGCCATTGTTAACAAAGGGGATTATGTCGAAGAAGGTCAGATTGTCGGGGAAAGTGATAGTTTTGTTTCCGCCCCGGTTCATTCTTCGGTTTCAGGCAAAGTTCTTGATGTAAAAACGGCATTTCATCCGGCGTTAGGTCCGCTTCTTTCGGTTTTTGTCGAGCGGGACGAAAATAAACCTTCCAAAGAATATGCTTTTACCGCGCGGAATATAGAAGAGATATCTTCTCGGGAACTTGTAAGTGAAATTAGAACTGCCGGAATTGTCGGGATGGGCGGAGCGGCATTTCCGACGCATGTGAAGTTAAACGTACCGGACGGAAAAAAAATAAAAACCTTGATAGTTAACGGAGCCGAATGCGAACCGTACCTGACGTGCGATCATACTTTGATGCTGAGGAAGACAAAAGAAATTTTCGAAGGACTTAAGATCGTTGATAGGATCCTGCATCCGAAAAAAATATACATAGCGATCGAAGATAATAAAAAACCCGCGTTCTTTGCTTTTCAAAAGATTATAACAGGGGAAACGGGCGGGATCTCCGCCAGGATCAAAACGGTTTTATTGAAAACAAAATATCCTCAGGGAGGGGAAAAACAGCTTATAAAAGCAATTACCGGAAGAGAGGTCCCTCCGGCGGCTCTTCCTCTTGATATAGGGGTTTTGGTTCAGAACGTTGGTACGCTATCTGCTGTTTATGATGCCGTTTATCGCGATAAACCCCTTATCGAACGTATAGTGACATTTTCAGGAGATTGTCTGTCCGCGCCGGGCAATTATCTTGTTAGGGTAGGGACAACGGTAAAGGAAATGCTTGAAAGCGGAGTTGTTTCTCTTAAGAGAGACCCAAAAAAGATCATTGTCGGCGGGCCCATGATGGGGATTGCCGAGATCGGGATGGATTTTCCGATCTTAAAAAACACATCCGGTATTTTGTTCCTGTCGGAGAAAACGGCGGGAAGCTGTGAAGAAGATGTTTGTATAAGATGCGCTAAATGCGCGGATGTGTGTCCCGTCAATCTTGTGCCGACCGAAATAATGAAAAATGTCAAAAAAGGATATTGGGATAAAGCCGAAGAATTATATGTGACCGATTGTATGGAATGCGGAGCGTGCGCGTATATCTGCCCGGCGAGGATTCCGCTCGTTCAGTATATGAAGGAAGGAAAACTCGCGGTTTTAAAAAAGAAAAACCAATGAATCAAAAAAAATTAACAATAAATATGTCTCCTCACGTTCTTTCGCCTGTTGACACGCGATATATGATGAGAGCCGTTATTAAAGCGCTGATCCCGGCGCTTCTATCCGGGCTTTATTTTTTTAGAATGCAGGCGCTTGGTGTTATAGCCGGGGCCATCGGCGGCTGTCTCCTCACGGAATATGTGATCCAAAAAACGAGACGCGAAAAAATCAGGATAAATGATTATAGCGCTCTTTTAACGGGAATTTTGCTCGCGATGGTGCTTCCTCCTTCGCTTCCCCTTTGGATGGCGTTCTTAGGAGGTGTTTTCGCGATAAGTCTCGGGAAAGAAATATTCGGCGGTTTGGGACATAATATTTTCAATCCGGCTTTACTCGCGCGAGCCTTTTTGATGGCGGCGTTCCCGGTAGCTCTTACAACGTGGATAAAACCGATCTCTCTTGATGCCGTAACAACGGCAACACCTTTAGGTCTGGAAAAATTTGACCACATAATAACGCCGCCAGCGGCGCTTTTTTTTGGTCAAGTGGGAGGGTCTTTAGGCGAGACATCGGCATTAGCTTTAATTTTGGGGGGAGTATATCTTTTATACAAAAAAATAGTTGATTACAGGATTCCGGCGGCATACATCGGAACGGTAATTCTTTTGTCGATGATCACGCAGGAGGGCGCTCCGGATAAATTCGCGCCGGCGATGTTTCATGTTTTGGCGGGGGGGCTTCTTCTCGGCGCGATATTTATGGCGACGGATCCGGTAACGAGTCCGGTCACAGCGAAAGGGCGATGGATTTTCGGCGCGGGATGCGGGGTCATTACTATGATAATCAGATGGTGGGGAGGGCTTCCGGAAGGCGTGATGTATTCGATTCTTTTGATGAACGCGGTTACTCCTCTAATAAATAAAATGGCGCGGCCTAAAAGATTCGGCGCGAGAAAAGCTGAAAAATGACAAAATCCTTATTAAAAAACAGTACCGTTAAAATGATCGCGTCTCTCGCGGTTGTCGGAATATTGTCCGGCGCGCTTCTGGTTTTAGTTTACGAGTATTCAACCCCTAAGATACGCGTTAATGTCGAAAATGAAACCGAACGCGCGATAAAAAATATTTTCCCCGAAGCGGTCAAGATAAATAAAACAAAAGAACCCGGATTTTTCAGCGTACAAGACGCGAAAGAGCAAATCTCGGGGTACGCTTTTATCGCGGAAGGAAACGGGTATCAAGGGGTAATTAAACTGATAATCGGCGTAGATCCGAAACTCACGGAAATTAAAGGTATGGAAGTTTTGGATTCCGCGGAAACTCCGGGATTGGGCGCGGAAATCGCCGAGGACAAGTTCAGAAAACAATTTGAAGATCTATCCGCCCGGCGGGAAATAGAATATGTTAAAAATCAAAAGCCGAATAAGCCTTCCGAGATAGAAGCTATAACCGGAGCGACCATTTCCTCCCGCGCGGTTGTTGCCATAGTGAATAATGGAATGAGCGGGATCAGGGAAAAGATAGAAGCGGGAAAACTATGATAAAAGATTTTGTAAAAGGGTTGTGGAAAGAAAATCCGATATTTGTTCAGGTGTTGGGCATGTGTCCGACTCTTGCCGTAACCACCAAAGCGCTTTTCGGACTTTCGATGGGGCTGGCGACCACCTTTGTTGTTATTTCGTCGAGTATTGTGGTATCGGCCGTACGCGAATGGGTGCCTAAACAGGTGAGGATACCTATTTTTACCGTTATCATCGCGACTTTCGTAACAGCGGCGGATTATTTTCTGAAAGCGAATTTTTTCCAGATCAGTAAAGCCCTGGGTCCGTATGTTCCGCTTATAGTTGTAAATTGTGTAATATTGGGCCGCGCGGAAGCTTTCGCTTCCAAGAATAATGTGAGAAGATCGCTTTTAGACGCTTTGGGAATGGGGATCGGATTTACGGCGGCGCTTGTTGTTCTCGGTTCGGTACGGGAGATCCTGGGCGCCGGAACTGTTTTTGGGGTTCAGATAATGTGGAAAGGGTTTACAAACTGGATAGTCATGGTGCTTCCCGCGGGCGCGTTCATCACTTTAGGGCTTCTTGTCGGGGTGTTCAATATCTTAGATGATAAAATGAAAACGCGGCGGAAAATTGTTAAAGGTTAAACCATGGAAAAATTGATCCTCATATTTATCGCGGCCAGTATCACGAATAATTTCGTGCTGACATATTTTCTCGGCATATGTCCGTTTATTGGCGTGTCTAATAAAACGGAAAGCGCCGTGGGTTTGGGCCTCGCGACAACTTTTGTAATGACGATGTCCGCGGCGGTTACCTGGCTCATATATCATTACGTGCTTGTGCCGTATAATTTGATATTTCTGCAGTATGTTACTTTCATAATCGTAATAGCGAGTTTAGTGCAGTTCGTGGAAATGTTTATCAGAAAAATGTCTCCGCCGCTTTATAAGGCGCTGGGGATATTCCTGCCGCTCATAACAACGAATTGCGCGATATTGGGACTTACTCTTTTTATGGTTTTAAGAAATTACAAATTTTTGGAGGCCATTATTTTCGGATTGGGAGCGGGAGTCGGTTTTACCTTGGCGCTGGTGATAATGGCGGGAATAAGAGAAGAACTCGAATTTGCCGAAATACCGAAGCCCTTAAAAGGCGCGGGAATCACGCTGATCATAGCCGGAATGCTGGCATTAGCGTTTATGGGTTTCGGTGGAATAATTAGCGGATGAATCGTAGGGGCACGGCATGCCGTGCCCTTACAATGGAGTGGGCTTTGGTGGTGTGGCAGAGTTTGTTGGTTCTTCAGAGGGGCGGACGCGTGCGCGCGCCCGTAAAGGGTGAAGTTCCCTCACCATTCGAAAAAACATGAATAACTTAATGATTCTTTCAGTTTTATGTATGGCGGGGCTGGCGATTTTTTTCGCGGGGATTCTTGCGTTCGCGGATAAGAAACTGAAGGTGGCGGAAGACCCGAAAATAGAGGAGATCAACAGTCTCTTGCCGGGAGTGAATTGCGGCGCGTGCGGTTTTTTAAGTTGTCATGATTTCGCCGAGCATATTGTTACCGAAGGCGCGGATCCGGGGAAGTGCCGCGTTGTTCAGGAAGAGACGAGAAAAAAACTTTTTGAACTGACGGGAGAAGAAAAGACCGAGAGATATCCGCGTATCGCGCTTATTCATTGCGCCGCGCGAACGGAAAACAAGAAGATGACGGCCGACTATAACGGTGTAAAAACTTGTTCGGGAGCGAATCTTGTTTTCGGGGGCGGATTGGCCTGCAAATACGGATGTATGGCCCTTGGAGATTGCGAGAGAGTTTGTCATTTCGGCGCTATTCGAATGGAAGAAGGTCTCGCGGTAGTGGATCCCGATAAATGCACGGGGTGCGGGAAGTGCGTCAGTGCGTGTCCTCGCGGGATCATAACACTCGAAGAAAAGCGCTTCGAAAAACTTTTTTATGTGGCGTGTACGTCTCGAGACGCTATGATGAGAACGAGAGAAGTTTGTTCGGTCGGATGCATAGCTTGCGGTATCTGCGTAAAACTTGACGCGGCGGGATATTTTGAAGTTAAGGACAATCTATCAAAAGCGGATTACGCGAAACAAGATAACCCCGAAAAAATAGAAAAGATCAAAGACAAGTGTCCGACAAAAGTGATAAAGGAGATATAAGCTTCATGTTGCAGGTTTCACGCCGCATGTTTTTCCGCCAAAGGCGGAATCCGCCTTTGGCGGAAAACTTGCGGCATGCGGCCTGTAACCTGCAACGTGTAGCGTGAAACATATGAATATCGCGGTATTGGTTTCGGGAAATGGAAGTAATTTACAGGCGCTTATTGACGCGGAAAAAAGCGGAGCTTTATCCGGCGGCAGGATTGTTTTGGTGGTAAGCGACAACGCGCGCGCGTTCGCGTTAAAACGTGCGGAAAAAAGCGGGATTAAAACTTTTATTTTAGAAAAAGAACAATTTAATTCTCGAGAAGAATACGACGAAGTTTTAATGGAAACGCTGAAGGCGGACAAGATCGAATTGGTTGTTCTTGCCGGTTTTATGAGGATATTAAGCGGAGGGTTTATTGACGCGTATGAAAATCGAGTTCTGAATATACATCCCGCGCTTCTGCCTTCTTTTAAAGGAAAAGATGGAATAAAGGACGCGTTCAAGAGCGGAGTAAAAGTAACGGGTGTGACGGTTCATTTTGTGGAACATGAGCTTGATTCGGGTCCGGTGATCTTACAGAGGAGCGTGCCGATCTCAGCGGAAGATACTCTCGGCAGTTTAGAAGAAAAAATCCATGCCGCGGAGCACAAATTATATCCGGAAGCTATTCGTCTTTTTGTAGAAGGACGTCTTAAAATAGAAGAGAGAACAGTGAAAATTAAGGAGGAACGAAGAGATGTCAACAAAAATTGAAAAAATCATAGGGCGTGAAATTTTAGATTCAAGAGGAAATCCTACGGTTGAAGTGGATGTGGTCCTTGAAGACGGGTCTTTAGGACGCGCGGCGGTGCCGAGCGGGGCTTCCACGGGAAAGCACGAAGCGGTGGAACTCAGAGACGGAGACAAAGCCAGATATATGGGAAAGGGAGTAACAAAGGCCGTAACTAATGTCAATCAAGAAATAGCTTCAGCGGTCTCGGGGATAAACGCCGCCGAACAAGCGGCTTTAGATAAAAAACTTATAGACCTTGACGGAACTCCGAATAAAGGGCGTTTAGGAGCAAACGCGATTCTCGGCGTGTCAATGGCGGCGGCAAAAGCGGTAAGTGTCTCAAGGAAAGAGCCTTTATTCAGATATCTTGGGGGGCAAAAGGCTAATCTTCTGCCTATCCCTATGATGAATATCCTTAATGGAGGCGAACACGCCGACAATAATGTGGATATTCAGGAATTTATGATCATGCCCGTCGGAGCGGTTTCTTTTAAAGAAGCACTGAGAATGGGTACGGAAGTTTTTCATACCTTGAAAACAATTTTAACGAAACGAAATCTTTCAACCTCGGTCGGGGATGAAGGCGGGTTCGCGCCGAATCTTCGCTCAAACGAAGAGGCTGTTGAAATTATTCTCGAAGCCATTGAACGCGCGGGATACTCGCCCGGCAGAGAGATCGCGATCGCGCTTGATCCGGCATCAAGTGAATTTTACGGAAAAGACGGAAAATATGTCCTCGGAGCCGAAAAAGTGCCTGAAAAATCCTCGCTCGAGATGGTTGATTTTTACGCGGAATGGACAAATAAATATCCCATCGTTTCGATCGAAGACGGTCTTGCCGAAGATGACTGGGATGGATGGAAAGCTCTTACGGAAAAAATAGGAGCCGCGACCCAGTTAGTCGGAGATGATCTGTTTGTAACCAATACCGAAAGATTGAAAGAGGGAATCGAAAAAGGGGTCGCCAATTCCATTCTTATCAAAGTAAATCAGATAGGAACATTAACGGAAACTTTTTCCGCGATCGATATGGCGAAAAAAGCGGGATATACAGCCGTTATTTCCCATCGGTCGGGGGAAACGGAAGACACAACAATAGCGCATCTCGCGGTCGCGTGCGGAACAGGACAAATAAAAACAGGGTCAACCTGCAGGACAGACAGGATCTGTAAATATAATGAACTGCTTCGCATAGAAGAACTTTTAGCGGGCGCGGCGGTTTACGGCAGTGACATATGGAAAGTAAAAAAATAATTTTCCGCGCGATTTTTATTGTAATTGTTTTGTGTGTGATTTTCTTGCCCGGCTATTCGCGCCTCCAGAAACTGCGGGAAGAAAATTCCGAACAAAGCAAGCGTATAAAACTATTGGAAGAGCACAACGAAAAAATGAGAACGGAACTCGCAAGAATGCGGGAGGATCCTGATTATCTCGAAAAAAAAGCCAGAGACAAACTGGGTATCATAAAAAAAGGTGAAGTAATATACCACGTAAAAAAATAGGGACGTCTCCCATTTAATTAGGCGAAAAAATACTTACCGGAACGTAAATGGGAGACGTCCCTATTTTCGCGCGAAGACCAAAGGGCTGAAGCCTCCATAGAGATCCTTCCACTTCACTTCGTTCAGTGTCAGGATGACCCCTTTACTGGAGGAAAAAACTCCCCGAGGGGTCAGTTTTTTAAGGATTTGTTTTTAGGAGGCGGTTGACTTGGGTCAAGTTTTTAAGAGCGCCGGTTCCTCCTTTGCCTTGCGAAACCAAAGCTGAGACTGCTGAAGCGAACCGGAGATTCAGCTCCATTTCCCGCCAAAAACATTCTTTCCCGAGACGGGAATATCTGTACAGTAACCCTGCGGTAAAAGCGTCTCCCGCTCCTATTGTGTCTATTGTCTTAACTTTAAACGAAGGTGAGAACAGCTTTGTTTTGCCGTTCCAGAAAAAAGAACCTTTCTCTCCGAGAGTGATAATGATGTTTTTAGGAAGATTCTTAAGCGCGCTTGATAAAATTTTTTTGCCGGTGATCCCTAAAGCATCTGTTTCGCTTAGTTTTAATAGATCGACATACCTCAGGAGCTTTCGAATACGCCCGCGCGCTTTCTCCTTATTTTTTATTCTATATTCACGCCAGTTCGGGTCATAAGAAACAAAAAGGTTTTCCTTTTTTGCCAGGGACATAAACTCCAAAATATTGTCAAAGGAGAAATCGGAATAAGAATACGCCGAAGCTGTATGAAAAGCGGAAGCCCTTTTAAATAACTCGGAAGGAACCTGGTTTTTCTTGAAGGCAATAAGTTTCCCCTCAGGTTTATAAAAAACATAGGATGAATCGCCTTTCTTATCTATTTGAGCTAAAGCCAGCCCTGTCTTTTGGTTTTCCTCCCGCGAAATATAGGATGTTTTAAGTTTTTCTTTTTTGATAAGATCAAGCAGATAACCGCTTAAAAAATCTGTGCCGGTTTTAGATAGGATCCTGGGAGAAAGCCCTATCCGGCGGAGGAGTATAGCGGTATTCAAGACGGAACCCCCGGCTCGAGCGCGAAATGTCAGTCCGTCGGATTTTTTCGTATTATCAAGAATAAAGTCAAAAGCGATATTCCCGCAGCATATAATGTCAGAGTTTTCTTTTGTACCCAAAATAACCTCCCTTTAAAAGTTAGCCTCAACAATATTGTACAATAAGACGCCGCGTTTTTCATTCAAAAAACTCTCCGCTCTATTCACAATAATTAGATTGCGGGAACATCTTGAGGGTGATATAATAACTACCATAGCTGTTGAGTTCGTGCGGAGAATGTGAAAATTTTGGCCAACATTTTTTTATAGGGAACCTAACTTTGATAATTCCTTTGGGGTTGTCAAGAGGGTACCCACCTGGGAAACCAGGCCTGAAATTTTCCTTTCATTCACGGCTTGATGGGGTAGGGCCGGAGAGTTTTTCGGCCCTATTTTTTTTAATACCCCAAACACCAACCTCGTAGGTTGTTTGCGGCCTAGTTATGTCAACTACACCACCAACCTCGTAGGTTGGTAGTAACCTACGAGGTTGGTGTTTTTTATTGCATTCCCCAATTTCGTAGGGGCGGACCCATGTGTCCGCCTTTACCTCAATAGGGCAAAATGAAAATTATGAATAAAAAAGCGATTGCGTTGATATCGGGAGGGTTAGACAGCTTGTTAGCGGCAAGGGTTGTTATGGAACAGGGGATACGAGTGCAAGGTGTCGTGTTTATTATGCAATTTGCCGCTCGGGATATTCCTGAATTTACAAAAAGAGTGACCGAAAGCGCGAATGAAGCTGATATTCCCATTAAGTTCATTGATATGTCCGAAAAATTTCTGGAAATTTTGAAAGACCCGCGTTACGGATACGGCGCGAATCTTAATCCCTGTATCGATTGTAAAATATTGATGCTGACCCTCGCGAAAAAAATGATGAAAACCGAAAATGCGGGGTTTGTTCTTACAGGTGAAGTTTTGGGAGAGCGCCCCATGTCTCAGAGGAAAGGGGCTTTAAATATAATCCAAAAAAAATCTTTATTGGACGGATACCTGCTAAGACCACTTTCAGCGAAACTTTTAGAGGAGACAATCCCCGAAAAAGAAGGCGTTGTGGACAGAAATAAACTGCTTGATTTTTCAGGCAGAGGAAGAGAAAGACAACTTGCTCTGGCAAAAAAATACCGGCTTACAAAATTTTTCGCGCCTTCCGGAGGATGTCTTCTTACAGATGCGCTCTTTTCCCGAAAATTGAAAGACTTGATCGCCGCGGACAACCTGGACCTTAATGATGTTGAACTCTTAAAGTGCGGCAGACATTTTCGATTGGATAATAAAACCAAAGTTGTAGTCGGCAGGGACGAAAAAGATAATAACAGTATAATTCTTTTAAAACAAAAAGGAGACGCGGTATTGCGGTTGAAAGACGCGGCAGGGCCGTATGTTTTGCTGAGAGGCGAACTTAGCGGCGAAAACATACAAAAAGCGGGTACGCTCCTTATTGGTCATTCAAAAAGCAGAGGGCAAAAAGACGCGCTTATTGAATATTGGATGGAAGAAAATAACAAAAAAGTGATACAGATCGGCGCTATGAAGCGAAGTGAGATAGATAAAATGCGTATCTAAGAGATCGTTACCCCCGGCAGCAAAAAAAACAACCTTCCAAACCACCAACCTCGTAGGTTGGTAGTAACCTACGAGGTTGGTGGTTTGGAAGAAAAAAGGTTAAAAAGATGAAAGAAACCGGAAAAATAGTTCAAATTACGGAGAGCGCTATTGTTATCGAAACGGACGCGCATGAGGCATGCACTAAATGCTGTAGTTGTCAAAACTCCGAGGGGAAACAGATCACTCTCGGCAATCATTATGATGAGAATTTTTCTGTGGGGGATAAGGTTGAAATAGAGATAAGTCCCGCGCGTATACTGCGGGTATATCTGCTTTTATACGCTTTGCCTCTTACAATTTTTGTCGGAGGTGTTTTTGCCGCAAATTTGTTGACGCTTTCTCCTATCATAAGTTTTATCGCGGGAATGGCGGCAACGATTCTGAGTTATATCTTGATCTCGGGGCAAATAAAGAAACGAGACGGATTTTCTTCCGAGATCACCGTAAAAAAAGTTTCGTAGAGACGGACGAACTTGCGTGGCCACCAACCTCGTGACCACCAACCTCGTAGGTTACTACTAACCTACGAGGTTGGTGGTGTAGTTGACATAACTATGCTGCAAATAACTTGCGAGGTTGGTGTTTTTTTTTGTCGCGTGAATGTTTTTTTTGGTGAGGAAGGTGGTAGATTTGACTTTATGCTGAAGGTATAGTAGTATGCTTTTTAATGGGAGAATCTTCCCCGGAATGACAAAACCGGACGCGGGAATAACAGAAAAACGGTGTTTTTTAGAAATTTTGAGAAAGGTGTTAAAGGAGGAACAATGGAAGATAAAATAAAACAAGCGATCGAAAAAATTCGATCTATTCTTCAACAAGACGGGGGAGATATAGAGTTTGTCGCTCTTAAGGGCAAGGTTGTGCAGGTAAAACTAAAAGGGGCCTGCAGCGGGTGTCCGATGAGCCAGGTAACCTTAAAATCCGTGGTAGAACAGACTTTAAAGAAAGAAGTGCCGGAAATAGAAAAAGTAGAGACGGTTTAGTTTGCCGGTTTTCCGGTTAGGTGGTTGATGGTTGGTTAGTTAGCTGGTTAGCCGGTTCTCTCCAATCTCGCGGTTTTAATCCGCGAGGTTGGTGGAGGCTGGATATTTTGCGATAAAGGGTAGTTATATTTTGAATGTTGGGGTATAATATTATGGGTTTGGATATTAAGATCATCCGGGAACAAAAAGAAAAAATCAGAAAAAAGATGATCAGGCGCCTGCGGAGCCAGAATTCAGCTTTAAGGGGCAAAAGAAGCCGTCAAATACAGGAGAAACTTCTTTTAACCAAAGAGTTTAAGACTGCGGGTACGGTTATGGTATATGTTTCTTTGCCGGAAGAAGTGGACACCTATTATTTTATAAAAGAGGCATTGAAACAGGGAAAAAGAATTGCGGTTCCGTATATTGAACCGCCGAGTCAAAAGATAACAGCTTCTGAACTTAAAACGTTAGAATGTTTGAAAAAGGGTCCTTTCGGCATATATCAGCCGGAGCCGTCAAGCAAAAAGACAGTAGCTTTAAAGAAGATAGATTTAATCATGGTACCGGCAATCGCATATGACAATAATAATATGCGTTTAGGAAGAGGAAAAGGTTTCTATGACAGGTTTCTTTCCGAGCGCGATTTATCTTCCGCGAAAACTATTGGATTAGCTTTTAATTTTCAGATCGTTGATTCTCTTCCCGCAAGTCCTCATGACCGTCCCGTATTAAGCGTTATAACGGATTAACAACCTTAAACTCAAGATAAAAAGCCGAATTTTGTGTTCCTCACGTGTCGTTCTTATACAAAGGGAGGAATAATATGAAAATGTATAGCATGACGACCTATTTGGGATTTGCTTTTTTAGGAGGTGTGTTTTTCTTTCTTCTCGGATATATTTTAAGAAAATATACCGCCAAAATGAAAGTAAAACGAGCGGAAGAAAAAGCAAAAAACATTATAAACGATTCAAAAGTCGAAGCTGAACGCAGAAAACGAGAATCCATACTTGAGGCGAAAGATCTGTCTCTCAAGATGCGGGCTGAATTTGAAGCGGAAGCAAAAGAACGCAGAAAAGAAATTTCAGCGATGGAAAAGCGGCTTGTGCAGAAAGAAGAGAACATTGATAAAAAAATGGAGTTTGTAGAACAACGGGAACGGGATGTGAAAAATAATGAAGCAAAACTTCAGCACGAACATTCTGAAATAACCCTGCACAAGGAAGAATTGGACAATCTTCTGCGGGAAGAAAAAACCCGCCTTCAGGAAATATCGGGAATGAGTAAAGAACAGGCCAAAGGGCTTTTAGTCAAAAAAATGGAAGGCGAAGCCAGACAGGAAGCGGCGTACACAATAAGAAGAGTTCAGGAAGAAACGAAAGATAAAGCCGACAGAGAAGCGAGAAAAATTATCGGCCTTGCCATAGAAAAATGCGCGATGGATCATACTGTGGAAACGACAGTAAGCGTTGTCTCTCTTCCTTCTGAAGAGATGAAAGGAAGAATAATCGGGCGCGAAGGAAGAAATATCCGCGCGCTTGAAATGGCAACGGGGATAGACATCATTATCGATGACACTCCGGAAGCCGTTATAATTTCAGGGTTTGATAAGTTTCGACGGGAAATAGCCCGGATCTCGCTTGAACGTTTGATAGAAGACGGAAGGATACATCCCGCTCGGATAGAAGAAGTTGTTGAAAAAGTAAAAAAAGAAATGGAAGCTAAAATAAAGGAAGAAGGCGAAAACGCGCTTTTGGATATGGGAATACACGGAGTTCATTCGGAACTTGTAAAACTTTTGGGCAGATTAAAGTTTCGTACGAGTTACGGGCAGAATGTTCTTCAGCATTCCAAAGAGACGGCGTATCTCATGTCTGTCATGGCGGGGGAGCTCCGTCTGGATACGATGCTTGCCAAACGGATCGGGGCGCTTCACGATATCGGTAAAGCTGTTACTCATGAAATGGAAGGGTCTCACGCGGCGTTGGGAGCGGATCTGGCGAGGAAATATGGTGAACCCAATACTGTGGTTCACGCGATCGCGGCCCATCACGGGGATATCGATCCGAAAACGCTTTTGGCGGTTCTCGCGCAAGCGGCGGATACTATCAGCGCGAGTCGTCCCGGAGCGCGCAGAGAAACACTTGAATCATATGTGAAGAGACTGGAGAATTTGGAGGCGATCGCGAATGAATTTCCGGGTGTTGAAAAAACATACGCGATTCAGGCCGGTCGTGAAATTCGCGTGATCGTTCAGCCTGATAAAATTGATGACGCGAACGCGTCCGTAGTCGCGCAAGAAATAAAAAAGAAAATCGAACAAAGTCTGCAGTATCCCGGGCAGATCAAGGTTGTGGTGATTCGGGAAACGCGGTCGATCGAATACGCGAAATAGGTGCAGGGTGTATATTGTCACAATTTAGGTAACCGTTTACGATGGCGGTACCTTATACCGATTACAAATTGAGAGGGGTTTTATGCGCGTTTTGTTTGCGGGAGATGTTGTCGGCAGGGCCGGGAGAGACATAATAAAAGGAAGACTGGAGCTTTTTAAGGATAGAGAAAAAATTGATATCGCTATTGTCAATGCCGAAAATGCCGCCGGCGGCAGTGGACTGACCCCGCGTATAGCTAAGGAACTTTTTTCCGCGGGAGCGGACGCTTTAACTTCAGGCGATCATATTTGGAGAAAACGTGAAATATATGAATTTTTGGATACCAACGATAAAATAGTGAGACCTCTAAATTATCCCGAAGGCGCGCCGGGTAAAGGGTCGATCATAGTTGAAACTGACCCCGGCGTAAAAGTCGGGATCATTAATATTATCGGAAGGGTTTTTATGGACGCGGTTGAATGTCCTTTTCGAAGTGTTAAAAAAGAGGTGGAAACTCTGCGCGAAATAACGCCTATCATTATTGTGGACATGCACGCGGAAGCGACTAGTGAAAAAGTTGCTATGGGATGGTATTTAGACGGCAAAGTCACGGCCGTGATCGGCACACACACGCATATTCAAACGGCAGATGAAAAGATCCTGCCCGAAGGCACCGCGTATATTACGGATTGCGGTATGACCGGGCCGTATGATTCGGTGATAGGACGGAAGAAAGAAAAAATAATAGAAAGATATTTAACCCAGCTTCCGACAACGTTTGATCTGGCGGAAGATGGTATCGAAATGCACGGGGTGATAGTTGACGTAGACGAAAAAACAGGAAAAGCCCGCGGCATAAAAAGGGTGCGGGAAAAAATGTAAGGATTCATTTGATAGTTTTTATAAATAATAATTTCTGTTCGCGAGATCAGGAGGAATTTAATTCAGGATAAACATTTTATTTTGAATTTGAAAACGGAAAACAAAATGAATGACGCGCGAATTTATACGGTTACCGATGTAACAAGAGATATACGGGTTATATTGGAAGAGACGTTCAGCGACGTATGGATTGAAGGCGAAATTACGAATTTGACGGTTTCATCCGCGGGACATATGTATTTCAGTCTCAAAGACAAAAACAGTTTACTCAACTGTGTTATGTTCCGTGCGGACGCCGCGCGTAACGTGTTTAATCCTGAAGACGGCATGGCGGTCTTATGTTCGGGAAGGATTAGTGTCTATGATAAACGCGGACAATATCAGTTGTACGCGCAAAAGATAGAGCCGAAGGGCCGGGGTTCACTCTCTCTCGCGTTTGAACAGTTAAAAGAAAAATTGCGGAAAGAGGGATTGTTTGATGACGCTCGAAAAAAACCGCTTCCTTTTTTGCCTCGGCATGTGGGTATAGTTACGTCTCCCTCCGGCGCCGCGATAAGAGATATATTAAAAGTCGCCCGTCGTAGAAATCCGAATATTGAAATTTCAATCAGTTCCGTCCGCGTTCAGGGCTCTGAAGCAAAAGATGAGATCGCGCGTGCTATCGGCGGCTTTAACGAGTATAATGAATGGGAGAGAGTCTTGCGCGGTGAATACGAGCCGGTCGATGTTATTATTGTAACCCGCGGCGGGGGCAGTCTTGAAGACTTATGGCCTTTTAACGAAGAAATCGTCGCTCGAGCGATCAGCGATTCGTTCGTTCCGGTCGTGAGCGCCGTAGGGCATGAAATTGATTATACAATTTCCGATTTCGTGGCGGATTTTCGAGCGCCGACTCCATCGGCGGCGGCGGAAGAAGTTTTTCCGGCCGCGCGGGATCTTCTGCTTCGCTTAAAACAAAGCGGAGAGAGGTTGTTTCTATCGGTAAAAAATAAGATCAGATCACTTGAAAAATCCGTTCACGCGCTTGAAACAAATTATGTTCTTCGCTCTCCCATAAACGTGTTATTGCGTATGGAGCAGGAAATCGATGATCTGAATAAAAGAGCCGAGACTTGCCTAACGCATCTTCTGGAAATGAAAGAGGGAAAACTCTGGGCGATTTCGGGTAAACTGAACGCGTTAAGCCCTTTATCTGTTCTTGACAGAGGATACAGCATAACCTTTGCCGGCGGCAAGGCGGCAAAAAGCGCGAAAGATTTTCAAAGAGGCGATTTGGTGCGTACAAAATTTGTCGACGGGATTGTTGAAAGTAAAGTGGAACGAATTGAACGATAAAAAAATCTCGCGGGAGGATGAGAGATGAAGAACATAGATTTTGAAAAGGCGCTGGAAAAACTTGAAGAGATCGTGGCAAAACTCGAAAAGGGGGATTCGTCTCTCGATATGTCGCTGAAACAATATGAAGAAGGGATCGGGCTTGTACGCGAATGCAGGGAGAAACTTGGTAAAGCGAAAAGCAAAATCGAGGAACTTATAAAAAACGATGACGGAAGTTTTCGCAAAGAGGCGTTTCCTGAAAAATAACATATAAAAAAACATTTTCTTGTTCAACCTCGCGAGGTAACCCGCGAGGTTGAACAAGATCTCAAAAGAGCAAAATGGAAAAATTATTGCGAAAAATAAAATCCCCCGAAGATCTGAAACAAATGGATATTGCGGAGCTTAAACAGCTTGCCGGTGAAATACGGGAAAAAATAATCGATGTTACATCTCGAAAAGGCGGACATATTGCGGCGAGCTTAGGCGTGGTAGAACTCGCGATCGCGGTGCACTATTGCATGGAAAGCCCGAAAGATAAGGTTGTCTGGGATGTGGGGCACCAAAGCTACGCGCATAAATTGCTCACCGGAAGATACGAAAAATTCGACACATTACGTGAAATGGGAGGCATAAGCGGATTTCCGAACGCTTTGGAAAATGAGCACGACCCGTTTACTTGCGGACACAGTTCCACGTCAATTTCTTCCGCGTTAGGTTTATTGACCGCCGCGGAGCTGAACGGAACGAAAGACAAAGTAGTCGCGATCATCGGAGACGCGGCTCTTTCAACGGGACTCGCGTTCGAAGGCCTGAATCACGCGGGACATATGCAGAAGAATCTGATCGTTATTTTGAATGATAACGAGCACTGCATATCCAAACCTGTGGGCGCTCTCTCCCGATACTTGACGAACGTTATGACCAACCCTTTGTATAACAGAGTGCGTGAAGAAGGGGAAAGGATACTCAAAGGAATACCGAAACTGGGACCGGCAGCTTATCGGACGGTTAAAAAAGTTCAAGAAGGAATAAAAAATCTTTTAGTCCCCGGCATATTATTTGAAGAATTGGGGTTTCGCTATTTCGGCCCTTTGGACGGACATGATCTTGAACAATTAATATCGACCATTCAGCGTGTTCGTAAAATGAAAGCTCCGATACTTATACACGCGATCACGAAAAAAGGCAAAGGATACGAATTTTCGGAAAAGGAACCGACAAAATTTCACGGTGTGGAAGGGTTTAATATAGATACGGGAACCATCTCCCGAAATAATAAAAAATCGTTTACGGATTATTTCTCAAACAAAATAACCGAACTCGGAAAAAAGAATTCAAAAATTGTCGCTATTACCGCGGCTATGCCCGATGGCGCGGGGCTTAAACTTTTTTCCGAGGAGTTTCCCGAAAGATTTTTCGATGTGGGGATCACCGAAGCCCACGCGGTAACTTTCGCGGCGGGACTTGCCAGGGGAGGGTTGACGCCGATAGTAGCCGTTTATTCAACATTTCTTCAGCGCGCGTATGATCAGCTTATTCATGATGTCGCTCTGCAGGGTCTACCGGTTATTTTTTGTCTTGATAGAGCGGGACTGGTGGGAAGAGACGGGCCGACGCATCACGGGGTTTTTGATGTTTCATACACAAGGACTTTGCCCGGTTTTATAGTCATGGCGCCGAAAGACGGCGCGGAACTTGAAAACATGCTGGAAAAAGCGGTAGAATGGAAGAAACCGGTTGTTATAAGATATCCGCGCATGGAAGCGGAGCGGATCGTTTCTGATTCTTCCTGCGAAATCCTCGAGATCGGACGCGCGGAAAAACTGAGAGAAGGCGATGCCGCGATAATCTTCGCGCTGGGAAACATGACGAATACGGCGCTTCTCGCGGCCGAAATATTATCGAAAAAGGATATCGAGCTGAAAGTGGTAAACGCCAGGTTCATTAAACCTTTGGACAAAGAAATGCTTAAAGAACTGGCCGGCGAGGGAAAACAAATTTTTATTTTAGAAGAGAATATTAGTTCCGGCGGTTTCGGAAGCGAGGTTCTTGAATTTTTCGAAAGAGAAAACATAAATAACGTAAAAGTGAGATGCATAGCGCTTCCTGACGAATTTATCGAGCACGGCGCGCGTTTCGAACTTCTGAGAAAATATCACCTCACGCCGGATGAAATAGCGGCAACAATAGAAGCGGAACTTAAGATAACTTGGTGAGAAAAAACGCCGCCCGTTATCCTGACCGCTGTCTGTCATCCTGACCGCTACTCGGCAGACTGACCGTTACTCGGCAGACTGACCACTGCTCGGCAGACTGACCGCTGCTCGGCAGACTGACCGCTGTCCGTCATCCTGACCGCTGTCCGTCTATCCTGACCGCTGCTCGGCAGACTGACCGCTGCTCGGCAGACTGACCACTGTTCGTCAGACTGACCACCGTTCGTCATCCTGAGCGGAGCGAAGGATCTATTATGAAAAACAAAAAGGCAAAAATAACAATAGACGCGAAAAGATGCAAGGGATGTTTGCTTTGCGTGCGGGTTTGTCCCAAGAAGATTTTAGAAAAAGGGGAAAAAGTTAATAAACGCGGGATTCAGTGTGTTATCGTAAAGACGCCTGAGGATTGTATCCGGTGCGGGTTATGCGCTATAATGTGCCCCGATTGCGCGATAGAAGTGAATCTGTAGGGGCACCTTGCATGTGCCACCTTACAATCCGAAAAAACGGAAAGGGTTATTGGACATTCGTAGGGGCGGACCCGCGTGTCCGCCCTTACGAATAAGGTATACTTAACATGAAAAAAAGATATTTATCTACAGGAAATGAAGCGTGCGGGGAAGGCGCGATACGGGCGGCATGCCGTTTTTACGCGGGATATCCGATAACTCCTCAAAATGAACTGACGGCACATATGTCGCGCAGAATGGAAGAGGAAAACGGAACTTTTATTCAATCGGAAAGCGAAGTCTCGGCGATAAATATGGTTTTCGGAGCGTCAGTCGCCCGAGCGCGCGCTATGACCTCATCTTCCAGTCCCGGTATAAGCTTAAAACAGGAAGGTATTTCATATTTGGCAGGGTGCCGGCTTCCGGCAGTCATAGTTAACATTATGCGTGGCGGACCCGGACTCGGAAACATCGAGCCGTCACAAAGTGATTATTTTCAAGCGACAAAAGGCGGCGGGCATGGTGACTATAGAATAATTGTTTTGGCACCGGCGAATGTGCAGGAAATGTTCGATTTTACCTTTGAAGCATTTGACTTGGCGGATAAATATAGAATCCCGGTAATGATTCTTGCCGACGGGATATTGGGGCAGATGATGGAGCCTTTGGAGTTTGACGATAAGATCAAACCGAAAAAAATAATAGATAAACCATGGGCTTTAACCGGAGCAAAGAATCGCTCCGCGAAAAGCATAAAAAGCTTGTGGTTAAAACCGGGTTCCCTTGAACGGCATAACGAAGAATTACAGAAAACATATAGTGATATTGAAAAAAGAGAAACAAGACACGAGGAATATCTGACCGCCGACGCGGATGTTGTTATAGTTTCTTACGGAGTAGTTAGCCGAATTGCTCGAGTCGCGGCGAATAAACTTAGAAAACAAGGTATCAAAGTCGGTACGTTAAGACCAATATCGTTGTGGCCGTTTCCGCATAAAGAGATAAGACAGCTTGCCGGAAAAAATACAAAGTTTCTTACCGTTGAAATGAGCGCGGGGCAAATGGTTGAAGACGTGCGACTCGCGGTTCAGGATGATTCTCGGGTTGATTTTTTAGGCCGTATGGGCGGAGGGGTCCCTGAAGAAAAAGCGATAATCGAAAAAATAAAGAAAATGGTAGTTATTTCGTAAGGGCACGGCATACCGTGCCCTTACGGATTTAAAATCAAACAACCTCGTAGGTTGAAACCTACGAGGTTGTTTGAAGGTTGATATAAAAAAAGATAAAGAATGAAAAATATGTTTAAAAAACCAAAATCGATGAAAGACGCGGTGACTCATTATTGCCCGGGTTGCGGGCATGGTTTAATTCACCGAATTATTTGTGAAGTTATAGATGAGCTGGATATCGCCGAACGCGTTGTCGCGGTGGCGCCTGTGGGATGCGCGGTGCTTGCTTATGATTATTGGAATTTTGACACGACCGAAGCCGCGCACGGAAGAACACCCGCGGTCGCGACCGGTATAAAAAGAGTTCTTCCCGATAACTTGGTTTTTACGTATCAAGGAGACGGAGACCTCGCGGCAATAGGAACCGCGGAAATTATTCATGCCGCGAATCGAGGAGAAAACATCTCGGTTGTATTTGTCAATAACGGGGTTTACGGCATGACCGGCGGACAAATGGCGCCGACAACTCTTTTGGGCCAGACAACCGCGACTTCTCAATATACGCGCCGAGCGAAAAAAGAAGGGTTTCCGATAAAAATTCTGGAAATGATGAAGGTTTTACCGGGAGCGGTATATCTCGAGAGAACCTCCGTTCATTCTCCCAAAGAAGTGACAAAAACAAAAAACGCTATCAAAAAATCTTTCAACATACAGCTCGAAAAAAAAGGATTTTCAATGGTAGAAGTCATTTCTCCGTGTCCGACATACTGGGGACTTAGTCCCATCGAATCGATGAAACGTATTGAGAACGAAGTTATAAAAGAATATCCGTTGGGAATCGTTAAAGATATGGGATGAGGGATATGAGCGGTGAAATTCAAAGATGCTCTCATTTTTTCAAAGTGGGAGTTCATCCTCGCAGGTTGGGCTCTTTCCATCCTACGAGGTTGAACTCGGGGGATTTTGATTAATGACAATCCACCGGGATATTACGTTATAGGTGTTCAATAAAGGGGAAATAGTTAATATGGTTAACGAATCGATCATATGCGCGGGGTTTGGCGGGCAAGGAATAATGGTGCTGGGCAAAGTTTTAGCGACCGCGGCGATGGAAAAAAACTTTCATGTTACGTGGTTCCCTGCATACGGCGCCGAGGTTCGCGGAGGCACGGCATATTCCATGGTGCGCGTTAGTGAAGAACCAATAGCAAACCCGATAGTGTTAAACCCGGCGGCGGCGATCATAATGAATGAACCGTCATTGGAAAAATTTGAAAAAACGATAAAACCAAATGGACTATTGATATTGAATACATCATTAGTAAAAGCAAAGGTAAAACGAAAAGATATAGAGGTTATCTCGTCCGATCTGACGGAAGAAGCTGTTCGTTTGGGAAACATCCGTGTGGCGAATATGATAGCCGTCGGAATATATGCCGCGAAAACAAAAATATTCGATAAAAAAGTGCTGGTGAAAGCTATAGAAATAATGGCCGCCGGACGAGAAGACCTGGTGCCGATAAATATTAAGGCAATCTCGTCTCATTTCTAAGGATCGTAGGGGCGGACCCGTGTGTCCGCTCTAATGAATCAAAGGGCGAACACATGGGTTCGCCCCTACGGATAAAGAGGTAAAAGAGAAAAACACCAACCTCGTAGGTTGGTGGTGGTTTTTTCGGCGCGATGTGTGGATAGGTATTAAGAAAAAGGAAAATTTATGGCGACAGTACGTTTTGCCCCGAGTCCTACGGGGTTTTTACATCTTGGTAGCGCGAGAACCGCGCTTTTTAATTGGCTTTATGCCAGGCATACGGGAGGTAAATTTTTACTTCGCGTTGAAGATACCGATCAAACGCGTTCCGATAAAAAGTTTCTTAAAGAAATATTGGAAGACTTAAAGTGGATGGGCATAGATTGGGACGGGGATGTTGTCTATCAAAGTCAGAGATTTGATATATATAGGAAGGAAGCGGAAAAAATTTTAGCCGAGGGCAAAGCCTATAAAGAAGGCGAAGCGATAATATTTAAAGTTGAAAAGGGCCGTACAATAGAAATAAACGATATTATCCACGGCAAAATTGTTTTCAATACTGACGAAATAAAAGATCAGGTAATGATCAAATCTGACGGTTCTCCCGCGTATAATTTTTGCTGTGCGGTAGATGACGCGCTTTTGAATATAACGCACATTATTCGAGGCGACGACCATATTTCCAATACGCCTAAACAAATACTTTTGTATGAAGCCTTGGGTCGCGCGGTGCCCGAATTCGCGCATATGCCTCTTATGATGGGCGCTGACGGTGCTAAACTTTCAAAAAGACACGGAGCGGTATCCGTTGAAGAATACAGAAAAGAAGGGTTTCTTCCGGAAGCGCTCGTTAACTATCTGCTTCTTCTCGGATGGTCTCCGGGGGAAGACAAAGAAATAGTTACCCTTGAAGAAGCGTTAAAACTTTTTGAACTTAAGAGCATGAGAGATGTCCAGTCCCGCTTTGACGCGCAGAAACTGAGATGGCTGAACGGAGAATATATGGCAAAAAAGGAGACAAAAGAATTGTTTCCGTTAGTGCGGGCGAGGCTTTCTTTAGACGGATTTGATACAAACGGAATTGACGACGGTTACTTGATGAAAATAATAGATCTTTATAAGATCAGAATTAAAACCATAAAAGAATTCACAGAGCTCGCGGACTATTTTTTTATTGAAGATTTCGCTCTTGAAGAAAAGGGAGAACGAAAATATCTTTCTAAAGAATCGAACAGGAAAAACATTGAACTTTTTGCCGAAAAATTGGCGGAACTTGACGATTTTAATCCTGAAAACATTGAAGAAATATGCCGCGCCTTAGCCGAAAAAAACAATTTTAAAGCCGCGGAAATAATTCATCCCGCGCGTATGGCGATAAGCGGCAAAACACGAGGAGCGGGACTATTCGAAACAATGGAACTTCTCGGGAAAATAAAAGTAATAGACAGACTGAAAAAAGCGGCAAAAAAACACAAATAGATCCCCCCTTTGAAAAAGGGGGTTAGGGGGATTTGATTTACATAAAAATCCAACACCTAACCTGAATAACCATGGAAAACAAAACGAATTTCATTAAAGAAATTATAGATAAAGATCTGAAAGAAGGCAAAAATGCCGGGCGCGTCCATACGCGGTTTCCTCCGGAACCTAACGGATATCTGCATATAGGTCACGCGAAATCCATCTGTCTTAATTTCGGTATTGCGGCGGAGTGCAATGGTTTATGCAACCTGCGTTTCGATGATACGAATCCGGAAAAAGAAGAAGCGGAATATGTGGAATCCATAAAAGAAGACATTAAATGGCTCGGTTTCGACTGGCAGAAAAGACTTTTTTTCGCTTCGGATTATTTTGACAAGCTTTATGAATATGCCCTTAAACTTATAGAAAACGGAAAAGCGTATGTGTGCGACTTAAGCGCGGACGAAATTCGGGAATATAGAGGCACACTTACATCTCCCGGCAAAGAAAGCCCGAACAGAAACAGGTCTATTAAAGAAAATATTGATCTTTTCGCGCGAATGAGATCAGGCGAGTTTAAAGACGGCTCCCGAGTTCTAAGGGCGAAAATTGATATGGCCGCTCCGAATCTGCTGATGAGAGACCCGGCGCTTTACCGTATTAGAAAAGAAACACATCATAGAACAAAAGATAAATGGTGCATTTATCCGATGTATGATTTCGCGCACTGTCTTTCGGATTCCATTGAAGGCATAACCCATTCTATTTGTACCCTCGAATTTGAGAATAATCGTCCTTTATACGACTGGATACTTGATGAGCTTGAACTTCATCATCCCCGCCAAATAGAGTTTGCCCGGCTCAATTTAGGGCATACTGTTCTAAGCAAAAGAAAACTTTTAGAATTGGTTAAAGACAAAGATGTGAGCGGTTGGGACGACGCGCGTATGCCGACTTTGTCGGGTCTCCGGAGGCGCGGATTCACCCCCGGATCTATCCGGAACTTTTGTAAAACAATAGGAGTCTCCAAAGTAAACAGCATAATAGACACCAATGTGCTTGAAAACAGTTTACGCGAAGAATTAAATAAAACCGCCGAAAGACGCATGGCGGTGCTCCGTCCGCTTAAAGTGGTGATCACCAATTATCTCGAAGACAAGTCGGAAGAACTTTCCGCCGTTAACAACCCCGAAGATCCCGAAAAAGGCGAGAGAAAAGTGCCTTTCGCGCGCGAACTTTATATAGAACGAGATGATTTCGAGGAAGCCCCGCACAAAAAGTTTTTCAGATTAGCCCCGGGCAAAGAAGTGCGTCTTCGCTACGCGTATTTTATTACCTGCGAAGAAGTGATAAAAGATAAGAAAACCGGTGAGATCACGGAACTTCGTTGTATATACGATCCCGCGACAAAAGGCGGAGATTCGCCTGACGGAAGAAAAGTTAAAGGAACGATCCATTGGGTTTCAGCCAAGCATTCGGAAAAAGCGAGCGTAAGATTATTTGCTCCGCTCTTTACAAAACGAAACCCTGAAGAAGTAAAAGATGGCGCCACCTATAAATCCAATATCAACCCGAATTCACTCGAAACAATAAGAGAATGCCGTGTAGAACCAAGTTTAAAAAACGCGGCGGGGGGAACCCGTTACCAATTCGAAAGATTAGGCTATTTTTTCGTAGATCCAAAAGATTCTTCTCCGGAACAAATAGTCTTTAACCGAATAGTCTCATTGAAAGACACCTGGAAAAAGATCGAAGCAAAAATAACATAGCAGATTACCCCGCGGACAAACCCGCGAAATGTTTTTTTACAAAAGAACAAATTGTAGTATAATACCCTTCAAACATTTTCATGATCCCGCTGGGATGTGGTGTAATTGGCAACACAGATGATTCTGGTTCATCCGTTCCTGGTTCGAGTCCAGGCATCCCAGCCAAACAAAAATGCCCTCAAAAGAGGGCTTTTTTGTTTGGCTGTGTAACTGAACGAAGGGGAAATAAGCTCTTAAAATAAAACCCCGAGTCTGACCGAATGCCGAAGGCATAAGGGAATGCGGGAGAGGGCGTAAAGCGATGCGACGAATAGGAGCATTGTAGCCCGAACCAGCCAGGCATCCCAGCCAATTCTTGGCAAAGACAAAAAATGGTGACTATAAACCAATGCCTACAATTAGCCTAATTATTTCAGTTGTATAGTAGAGTGCTGATAGAAGAATTTAGGGGGATGTATTTTTTTTGTGCTATTTTAGGATATAGTTTTACTGGTTGGGATAAGCATAGCAATAAAACAGGAATAAACGGAAGTCAGAGGAAATAAATAGAAATAGATAATTAAGGCCTATTCTATGGTTTTACGAAGAATATAAAATCGGTTGTCATTTAGGTTGTCGTTTAGGTTGTCATTTGTTATAATGTGGTTATGATGTTTAAGCCGGAATACAAAATTACTAACAATATTCTTAATAATATCTCCCGAATCATAGTCGGCAGGGAAATTGTTGAGCAGGCGAAGCTTATTCCTAAATGGGAATTGAAATTAAAAAAAGAAGCCCGGATTCATAATGCTCACTCATCTACCAGTATAGAGGGTAATAAGTTAACTCTTAGACAGGTTGCTGATTTAGCCGAAAATAAAGATGTTACGGCTATGGCAAAAGATAAAGATGAGGTTATAAATTATCTTAAGGCATTAGATTCCATACCTGAGTACGCAAATAAGAGAAGGATAGAAAATAAGCTCTTACTTGGAATTCATAATACCATTACTATTGGAACGTTACAGAAGAAAAAGGATTGTGGAGCGTTTAGAGATCGCCAAGTTTTTGTAGGAAAACGTATATTTGATGGGACAAGTTTTAAGGAAATTGTAGAGTATATGCCTCCGAAAACAAAGGATGTTTCGCGACTGGTATCAGAGTTTTTATCTTGGCTGAATTCCGATAAAATAAAAGAAATTAATCCAGTAATTCTTGCGGGCATTGTCCATTACGAAATTGTAAGGATACATCCTTTTATTGACGGAAACGGCAGGACAGCCAGGTTAATGGCTTCATTGATTTTATATAAAAGCGGTTTTGATCATAGAAGGTTTTTTGCCCTGGATGATTTTTATGATGAGAATAGACAAATGTATTATGATGCCTTGAAAACAGTTCAAGCAGGCAAAGGTGATCTTACTGAGTGGCTTGAATATTTTACAGAAGGTGTTTTATATTCAGTAAATAAGGTTAAGGATTTTATTGAAAAAATTGGGTTTATCACAAAAATAGAAGATGGAGAACGAATTGAATTAACCCAGAAGCAGATAAAAATTTTAGAGAAGATTCAAGAAAAAGGGAAGGTTAGTAATAAAGATTTAAGAGATATGTTTGGCGTAACCCGTCAAGCAATACTTAAAGAGGTTTCCAAATTAATGGACGCGAAGCTTATTGAGCTTGTAGGCAAGGGGCGAAACGCTTATTATAGAATTTCTGATTAAGAGTCAAAATAGATTTTTCATCATTACGGGATGGGGCTCTAATATGAGGGGAAAACACCCCGACCTCTCAATTAATTAATGTAATTGGATTAGTTTAGGCAATAAGGATATTGCATAAAGAGGTATGTTGCAAATGTTGCCATCTTGTTTGACATTTAATAATGTTGTACGCATAAGACATGGTGGAGAGAATTTATCAGCGTATGATTTTAAACTTCTACTTTTGGGATTTATGCCGGCCTTAACTTCAAGGGGGTATATCTGCCCGGTTATTTCACATAGAAAATCTACTTCAGCTTTTGCATTTTTACTCCGCCAATAGTACATTTTTTGATCCATTGTGGCAGTGAGTTGCTGAGCCACATAGTTTTCAACTAAAGAACCTTTATATTTGTTGAAAAGGCTGGTGCCCTGCACCACCGTTTCTATGGGAATTTTAGTCATTGCGCCCAGAAGACCGATATCTAGACAATAGATCTTGAAACAGGTTTTAATCGCATATTGCTTAAGAGGAAACTGGCTGTTTTCAATAGCAGTTACTTTATAAATTAATCCGGTATCATCAAGCCAAATAAGCGCATTTTCATATTCTCGTGCTCTTGCTCCCTGTTTAAGGGAAGAAAAGATAAATTTTTTATTATCTTTAGCAAGCTGTGCAGGGATAGAATCCCAGATTAGTGTAAGTTTTGGAATATCGTGGACAGGAGCATGTTTTGTAAAGTCCAGAGTATAAGAATCAATTATATCTTTTTGAATTTGTCGTACTTCTGTATAGTTTCTGGAAGAGGCATAATGTTTTACGGCTTCCGGCATTCCGCCTACAAAATAATACTGGCAAAGAATTCTTATTAGATTTTGGTGGAATGCAACCGGTAAAGGGGCAAAAGAATTAATGTTTTCTAACATTTGGCGATATCTATACTCATTGATTGCATCCAGAAACTCAAAAAACGTTAATGGGAAAAGATCAAGAAAGTTTACTTTGCCAACCGGAAAAGATCCGGGAGAAGATAATTTGATGCCTAGCAAAGAACCCGCTGAGGCAATATGATATTCGTTAGCGTTTTCACAAAAATATTTCAAAGAATTTAACGCTTTATTTGAGGCTTGAATTTCATCAAAAATTATTAGATCATTCGCGGGGCTAATTGTTTGTTTGCAATAAACAGATAAGTCCGAAAGAATTCTTTTGGGATTAAGATCCTGTTCAAAGAAATGCGTTAATTCCGGGTTTTCCTCAAAATTGAAATAATGAGTATTTTGATATTCATTTTCACCGAATTCTTTTAGAATGTATGTCTTACCCGTTTGACGTGCGCCTTTAAGAATCAGCGGTTTTCTTATTTTAGAGGCTTTCCATTTGATAAGACTGTTGTAAATATCTCTTTTCATACAGATACTATACCCTAAGAAAGGTGGCAAAACAAGGTTTATGGTCAAAAAATGTGATTTTTTTCACCTTTTTCATTCCTATTCTGTGATTTTATCATATATGAGGGGGTCACCTATGACTCCACAATAAAATTCCCGGATGAAATATTATATTGACAAGAAGAGCTATGTTGTGTATACTTGATAATGGAAACCATTGTCAATAAGAAGGAGGATATAATGCCTCGTGGAGATGGAATGGGACCGCCTCGGTGGCGTGGAAAATTTAGAGGGTGTGGTTACAGAATGACCGTGCCGAGGCAGGCGATATTAGACGTATTAAGCAGAACATCACGTCATTTAAGCGCGGAGGATGTGTATTTTTCTGTTCATAAAGTTTATCCTCATGTGGGGCTTACTACGGTTTATCGTACTTTGGAACTATTGGTTCGGATGGATCTTGTCCATAAATTTGATTTTGGTGACGGGCGGGCGCGATATGAATTATCTGTTGGGTCCAAAGGATCCGGACATCATCATCATTTGATTTGTACAAATTGCGGCAGAATTGTTGATTATACGGATTTTATAGAGGAAGAAGTAAAATTACTTAAAGAAACCGAAAAAGGACTTTCGAATAAATATAAGTTTAAAATTACGAATCATTTAATACAGTTTTATGGATTGTGTGATAAATGTAATAAAAAATAAAGATGAACCATTTATTCCACCTACTCTGGTGAAATAAGTGG
>Ga0208325_1000058_pt1 | contig 28818 bp, 32 predicted proteins | sample PL_2010_330m_FD_185486 | JGI IMG/M metagenome (GOLD analysis project Ga0208325, IMG submission 185486) | Freshwater microbial communities from Powell Lake, British Columbia, Canada to study Microbial Dark Matter (Phase II) - PL_2010_330m... | ecosystem: Environmental > Aquatic > Freshwater >...
CTTGAACCCACGACGTCCGACTTAACAGGAAGGTGCTCTACCAACTGAGCTACTGCCGCACCTTGCGATTATAGCACTAAAGTAAGGGGTGTCAAGGTATAAAAAGGGTATAAAATGAGAGCAGTAAAACAGAAAAGACAGGGCAACTGTAAAGGCTATCAAATTGATGGAGGGGATAACCTCCATCAGCTTCCCTCCTTCAAGCTTTCCACTATTTGCCTGCCCAGCTTTCGGGCCTCTTCCACCAGGGGAAGGTTATTATTAGCCTCCCCTGGCCTACCGGCATAGCCGCTGGCGATGAATCTCCTATTCTCTTCCACATCGAAAGACCAGTCGACAAATTGCTTCAAGGCATACAGGGTATCCTCAATACCCTCCATTTCAGCTACCACGATGATGCCCACCACTCTTGCCTGAGACCTCCTGTCTTTTTTGTACAGGAAGTAGTTGCGGTCGAAGAAGGCTTTCATCTGGGCGGTAACATTGTAATAGTAAACCGGGGTTGCCAAAATAACCCCGTCCGCCTTGCAGAACCTGTCCAGAATCCAACCGGCGTCATCCTTCTGCAGGCAGGAGTCGAAGGAAGCACAGTCCTCATGTCCGAGGCAGGGGTTCACCTCGTACTGGCTGAGGATGAGCTTCTCAGTTTGGGCCCCCAGCTTTGCCGCTTCCCCCAGAGCCTCATCCACCAGGTAATTGGTGTTACCCTTCAGCCTGGGACTGCCGACTATAGCCAGTAGCTTCAATTCTTCCTCCTTAAAAAGTCGTGATTCGTCTTAGCCGCCGGGCACACCTGTAGACACTTATCGCAGAGGACGGAGCGTCCGTCTTCAGTCATAGGGGTAATGTTGGAGAGGCAAAGTGATATATCGGGCATGCGGTAGGGTTCAAGAGCCTTGGTAGGGCAGACATCAATGCATATCGAACACCCATTACAAACCGGGTTCTCTTCGTCTGCCAGAGCTGAGCCCACAAGCGGCTCCAGTGGGGCATCTGTCCTGATGGCCATAAAGCGAAGCCAGCAACCATATTTGGGATGTAATACTACCGTGCTCTTGCCCCGCCTGCCCAGCCCGGCGCGAATTACCTCCCCTTTCAGGTTGGCCTCCCCTTCAAGGGGATAGCCATACCGGCCAATCGGTTCAGCGGAAAAACCCTTACCACGAATGAAATTGAGCACTGACTCCAACCTGGACCCAACGTGCTTTTCAAAGCCATACATCTGGAAAGCACCGTCCTGATGCCCGAATTCGTCAAGGTCACGTTCCGCTGTTGACTCAAGCCCCATAATCAGCAGGTAATCACCGCTGGACAGCTGGCTGGCACCAACCACATCAAACAAAGAGCTAGCGTGTTCAGCTATTTGCTGAGCTACAGGCACTCGTCTACTCTCCCCAAAATACTGTTTGTTAGCTGGCGCTACTGATTTGACTTCTACGCCCCTTGACCATCATTTTACCACACTGACCCCACCGCGATACATAATACAGAATGGCAAGCAGGTTAAATGTGTGCTTTCGCTAGCAAGGAAGCACCGATACATACCTGTTGAACTCCTTGGCTGCGGGGGCTGGATTCGAACCAACGAATGGCGGGCACGGGAGCTGATTCTGGACTTGTGAGAGGTATTGACAGCTAGGTGACGTTGGCATATCATTAATGGCAAGAGCGATGAGGCAACTCTCAGTCCTCATCACGAGTCTAAATGGGAAATCCGCCGGTATGAAGATAAAAGACCTTTTGAAAATCAAGGGCTGGGCAGTTACCACTATTGGCCCAAATGAAACCGTCCAAGCAGCCATTCAGAAATTGGTCGAGAATGACATCGGGGCGCTCCCGGTGTGCGACGCCAAGGGCGCGATATTGGGAATCGTTTCCGAAAGAGACCTATTGAAAGAGTGCTCTCAACGTAGTAGTGTGATTGGCAGCACCAAGGTCAAAGATGTGATGACTAAGGATGTAGCCATAGGACTTCCTGAAGACGACCTAGATTATGTCATGAGCATCATGACTCAGAAAAGGATAAGACACCTCCCCATAATGGTCGGGCCAAAACTTGGGGGCATGATCTCGATGCGGGACATAATTGAGTCGCAACTAGAAGAGTCCAAGGCGCAGGTCCGTCTTTTGAATGATTACATTTCGGGAGGCTACATCTAGTCTAACCTCATGCCCTCGCCACCTGGCCCCGGGACTGTGTGACAACACGCTACCGAACAGGGCAGTGGGTCAAGGCTGTGTCCAAGCTGACAAATAAAAGGGAAGCATCACTGCTTCCCTAATTTTCCTTGGTAGCGGGGGTTGGATTCGAAAGGGCGAATGACGGATATTGACTATCCAATGAAGGCCTAATATAATCGTGTCCTAACCATTAGATGGTAAAGACAAGGATGAAAAGAAGGGACATAGGTAAGCTTGTGGGCACTATTGCTGCCTGTGAGGGTGCTGGCGGTATTGGTGCCATCTTTACCACACCAGCTATTCCTACATGGTATGAAGCTTTAGCCAAGCCAGCTTTTACCCCGCCCAATGCTGTGTTTTCTCCCGTATGGGTTACTCTTTATCTCCTCATGGGTATAGCTATATTTCTAGTTTGGCGCAAAGGATTAAAGACCGAAGGAGTAAAACCAGCATTTATTATCTTCTGGGTGCAACTAGTCATAAATATCCTGTGGTCAGCAGTCTTTTTTGGGTTAAAAACGCCGTTGGGAGGGTTTATCGTAATCATCTTACTCCTGATTGCCGTGGTTATTACTATAGTTCAATTTTTCAAAGTATCACGCTTAGCCGGTGGGTTACTTATTCCATATATTGTCTGGCTGGGAATTGCCACTTCCCTGAATGTGGGGATTTGGATGTTAAATCCGTAGCATTAAACAAAAAAGGGAAGCATCACTACTCCCCCCTTAATATCTTGGTAGCGGGGGTTGGATTCGAACCAACGACCTTCGGGTTATGAGCCCGACGAGCTTCCACTGCTCCACCCCGCGCCGAAGTTTCTTTGTATTCAGACTTTATTTAAATGGTCTTTTAGTATAACCGCTAGCCGAATAGGGTGTCAAGGCGTTTTTATGAGCTTTTATCTCCCTTTTTAGTCCTTTTCCTTTTTGTTTCTCCCGTTTTCTCTTTCCCTCCCCACCAGGCTTTGAGCCGAGCTACAACCTCCTTCTCGTATCCCTGGTCACTGGGGGTATAGAAGTGCTTGCCCTGAAGAGAATCAGGTAGGTGCTGTTGCGGAACGAAGTGCCCCGGGTAGTCATGAGCATATTTATAGTCCTTACCATAACCTATATCTTTCATCAATGGTGTTACCGGGTTGCGCAAGTGTAAGGGCGCTGGCTCGCCGGAGCCACCTTTAATCTCCTCCTGAATCCGGGAATACGCCTGATACAATGAATTGCTTTTAGGGGCGGTAGCCAGATAGACGGCTGCCTCAGCCAGAGCCAGATTGCCCTCAGGCATGCCAATGAAGTGAACTGCCTGCTGAGCCGCCATGGCTATTACCAGTGCCTGGGGGTCAGCCATACCCACATCCTCTGAGGCAAAGCGGACTAAACGGCGGGCAATATAGAGGGGGTCCTCTCCTGCCTCCAGCATCCTTGCCAGCCAGTAGAGGGAGGCATCAGGGTCTGAGCCCCGCATTGACTTGTGCAGGGCGGAGATGAGGTCATAGTGCTGCTCTCCCGCCTTATCGTAACGCAACGCCGGGTGCTGGATGGCATCTTCAATAGTAGATAGTGGGATACGGCGCTTTCCATCGGCATCCGGCGGTGTGGTCAGGGCAGCCATCTCCAGGGCATTAAGGGCAACCCTGGCATCGTTATTCGACATAGCGATAAGGTGGTTTAAGGCCTCGACATCCAGCTCCACTTTTAATGCGCCCAGACCCCTAAGGCTATCCTTCAGTGCTCTCAGGACGATGATGCGAATTTCATCCTCGGTAAGGGGTTTCAGGGAAAGCACCTGAGAACGGGAGAGAAGAGGAGAGATAACCTCAAACGAGGGATTTTCCGTGGTGGCACCAATAAGGGTGACCGTGCCATCCTCAACGAAGGGTAGAACTGCATCCTGCTGAGCCTTATTGAAGCGATGAATCTCGTCTATGAACAGGATGGTTCTCTGATGGGTCATCTTGCGCCGTTCTTTAGCCTCTTCTATTATCCGGCGCAGGTCATTCACACCAGCATTGACCGCGCTTACCGGGCTGAAATGTGAATCAGTGTTATTGGCGATAATATAAGCCAGGGTAGTTTTACCACTGCCGGGCGGACCCCACAGGATGAAAGATGGCAGCTGACCGGCCTCAATTGCCTTCCTCAACACATGCCCCTTACCTACCAGGTGCTCCTGCCCGACGAAGTCGTGGAAGGCGGTCGGTCTCATCCGGGTCGCCAGCGGCGCCCCCCGCTCCATCTGTTCCTCAAACTGCTGTTCAAACATATCCTTCTCCATCCTCACCCCCTTTGTCCCCCTCTCCTTCAACCATGGTGTACGAAAGGCAAAACTCCGACTGTCGCCCCCGACATGCTGGATGGGGGCATGGGAATAGTATAGTATATTTTAACTTCCGAGTCATCCACCTCAATTCTTTCCACAAAGGACTTGAGGAAGCTCCTTTGCTCAACGATAGAAGACCTCTCTAACAAGCCTCTCAGGTCACCCACGTAGTGCCGCACCATCCGGGGGTCAGCTATACCCACGGCTTGACAGCGTAGCGCCTCCCCTGCATCAGCCTTTGCCTGCTGCAGTTCCTCCCTCTCCTCACCACAGGTCTCGGCCAACTCCTCGTTGGTCAGCCGCACCAGCTCCTCCAGGTTCTCTTCGGTAAGTATAGAGTTCTTGATGCGGTCAATGATAAACCTCTCTGCCTTATCCTTGGGTAGATTGGGTAACGGGCATACTTCTCTGCCCTTTCTGCGGGCGTTACCACACATGTAGTATTGATAACGATGGCTACTGCCGTGGCCCACCATGGCTGATGGAGCTTCTACGCTATATTGAAACGGAGCCAGTACTTGTCTTCTACTGGAATCCCGCTCCTGTACTATCTGGCTAGTTTTACTATGAGCACTTTATGCATATCGGGCATAGCCACTATTTGTTGATAGCACTCCACAGGAAGAGGTTCATCTAAGCAGAGTGCCATCATCGCTCCACTGCCACGCTGTACGTTCCGACTTACTTGCATCTGACTAATATTGACGTTAGCATTACCGATTATAGTACCTACTGCGCCGATCATTCCGGGACGGTCTTTATGTTCTGTGAACACCATGTAGCTACCAAATGGCTCTATTTCCAACCAGAAGTCGTTCACCCGTGTCAGATGGGTCTTGCCTCGGAGTGATGACCCCGCTACCAGCGTGCTTCCAGATTTGGTGTACACCTCCACCGTTAACATGTTGGCATAGTTCTCGCAAGTGCTATCCTTCTGTTCGGTGACCCTTAGTCCACGATTGTTGGCAATAATATCTGCGTTGACCATATTAACGCGCTCTTCAGTCAATGTTTCCAAGAGACCAGCTAAGACCGCGACTTTGATGGGATTGGTGTCCTCTTTCGCAATATCTCCCTGATAGCGAATGGCCAGCGATTTCAACTGCCCTTCTATCAACTGGACAACAACCCTGCCAATCGTTGTCCCTACCTGAACATACGGACCAAGTACTGACATAGCTTCTGTAGAAATCCTAGGGGCATTCACCGGAAACTTAGCCGGATAACCCTTAAGAATTGCCACTACCTGTTCGGCAATATCTATACTGGCACTTGCCTCCGCTTCAATAGTGGATGCTGCTAGGTGAGGCGTTACGACTACTCTATCACTCTTTAACAGGATATTGTCTAGGGCTGGTTCCTGACTGAAAACGTCAACGGCCGCCCCTGCCAAAAGACCTTGGTTAAGTGCGTCGTAGAGTGCCTTTTCATCTACTATACCACCCCGAGCGCAGTTGATAATCATGGCTGTCGGCTTTACCAACTTAAGTTGGTCACTGCTGATTAACCCCCTAGTGGTGGAATTGAGAGGTACATGTATCGCTATGAAGTCTGACCTTGCCAGCAAGGTTTCCAGTTCGGTGAGCTGTACACCTAGCCTCTCAGCCCGGCTCTCGGATATCATGGGGTCATAGGCAATAACGTTCATATGCAATCCCTTAGCCATCTCGGCTACCTCGGTACCCACCCTGCCAAGGCCGATAATACCCAGGATTTTATTGCGAATTTCGGAGCCTTTAATTTCGCGATTCCACACCCCGGCATGGAGCAGGCTATCTGCCTTGGGAATATGACGCGCCAGGGCTAGAAGCATGGCGATAGTATGTTCGGCGGTGGAGATTATGTTTCCCTCGGGGGAATTGACCACAAGTATGCCGCGGCGAGTAGCTGCGTCCACATCAATATTGTCGACTCCAACCCCGGCCCGACCTATGACATACAACTTGTTGGCGGCATCGATAATGTTGGCCGTCACCTTAGTCCGACTGCGCACTATCAGGGCCTCGTAGTGCCCAATAATTGATTGTAACTGTTCCGGTGTTAGGACTTTCTGAATATCGACATCAGCATACTGCTGGAGAATGTCGACACCTTCCGTAGCTATTGGGTCGGTAATAAGTACCTTCATCTGTTACCTATTCTGTTAGACAAACTTCCTTATGTAACCATGTCGGTTGGCTAATATTGCCCGCCTATGCCTCATGGCCTAAGGATATCCACTCACGAATATAATAATAATAATGATGGCCTTTTGTCAAAACCTAGAATTCATGATGGTATAGGTAACTCGATATATTTTATGGGGTGTTATCTTTAATCCACGGCACAGGCGCTTGTTACGAATGAGCACACGGTCTTGACAATTGTAGTAAAATATCCTAAAATCTTACTGCGACGGTAGGAGATACCCTGTAGGGAGCCGAAGGGGAAAGAGATATGGTTTTAATGCCATGTCTTGAAACTCTCAGGCGAAAGGACTACCGGAAGCAAAAACCTCTGGAGAGACCTCCGTGTGAGGTCACCGAAGGGGCAAGCCCGCAAATAGCTAGCGGGTGATCTCTCAGGTAAAAGGACAGGGGCAAGTTGTAATGCAACTTGCCCCTTTTTTGTTTGGGAAAGGTAAGATTCTACAGGAAACTAAATAATGAAGCCGTTAAAGAAAACGCCTCTTAATAAGGTACATCACGACTTGAAGGCTAGAATGATAGATTTTGCCGGCTGGGAGCTGCCTGTCTGGTATACCTCTATTTTGGAGGAGCACAGGGCTGTTCGCACTGAAGCCGGTATGTTCGATGTTTCTGACATGGGTAGAGTCTGGATGACGGGAAGGAAGGCAGGAGCTTTCCTTGATAGGATGCTAACCAAGCCTGCTCAGCAGCTGGATGTAGGTTCCGCCCAGCTCTGCCTCCTGTGTTTAGAGGATGGAGGTATCCTAGATGACTTGTGGGTATATCACGTAGGAACCGACCGGTATTTAATAGTTTGGAATGCAGCCAATATTGAGCAAAAACTTGATTGGTTATCTCGCTGGTCAGGCTCAGACCCCGATATCATCATTGAGGACACCTCCCCTGATACGGTTATGCTGGCTGTCCAGGGTCCAGCCGTTTCCCAACTTGAGAACCTGAAGGGCGTCTCTCGCTTAACTCGCTTTGGTCACGCCCAAACGAAGATTGACGGTTTAAGTGTATTTGTAGCTAGAACGGGATACACCGGAGAGGACGGGTTTGAGATAATAGCCGATGCTGCCGATGCCTTACCCTTATGGGAAGCGTTTATGGAACAGGGTGTCAGACCCTGCGGTTTGGCAGCACGCGACAGCTTGCGATTGGAAGCCGGCATGATGCTGTGTGGGCAAGACATGGACACAAGTACCAATCCTTTTGAGGCTGGGCTGGAGTGGCTGGTAGACCTCAATAATAGTGACTTTGTCGGCAAGGACGCTCTGCTCGAGATTAAGCGTCAGGGGGTTAAGCGTAAGCTGATCGGCTTTCAAATGGAAGGGCGAGAGATAGCTCGCTCTGGCTACCCAATTTCCAAATCTGGTCAAGAGGTAGGCAGGGTTACCAGTGGTGGGTATGCACCAACTCTAGGGGTTAATATCGGCCTGGGTTATGTTCCCATCGAGCTAGCGGCCGTCGGCACTGATATTGAGATAATAATTCGCAACAAACCAGTCCCAGCTCACATAGTTAATAAGCGATTCTACAAAAGAGGAGCCTAAAATGAACCCGAAAGAATACAAATATACCCGGGAGCACGAGTGGATTTGTCCTGATTCCGAGGATAAGGGGAAAATGGGGCTTACCGATTATGCCCAAGACCAATTAGGAGACCTAGTTTTTCTTGACTTGCCTGCCACGGGAACTCAAGTGGAACAGTCCAAGAAGATAGGTGAAATAGAATCAGTGAAAGCAGTTTCAGACCTCTTCTCACCGATTAGTGGGCGGGTATTAGAAGTTAACCAAGCTGCCATTGATGAGCCCCAACTGGTGAATCAAGACCCCTACGGAGCTGGCTGGCTGGTTAGGTTAGAATTGAGTAACCCTGCGGAACTTGATGCCTTAATGAATAGCAACGAGTACGACAAATTTGTAGCCGGATTGGAAGAAGAGTCAGAATAAGCAGGAGGCAACTAATACCAATGTCATCACCCTATTTACCGAATACTGATACTGACCGCAGGGCTATGTTGCGAGAGATTGGAGTCAGCTCGGCTGATGAGCTATTCCATGATGTGCCCGAAAAATTCCGCAATGTCCGATTCAAACTACCGCCTCCTCTCTCTGAACTAGAACTCAAGGAGGAACTTCGCCAGCTATCAAACCACAATGCAAATTTGGATGATTATGTTTGCTTCCTAGGGGCTGGCTACTATCGGCACTTCATCCCCAGCGTGATTGGTCACATTACCGGTCGCAGCGAGTTCTATACCGCTTACACTCCATATCAAGCCGAGGCCAGCCAGGGCACGCTACAAACCATCTACGAGTATCAGTCGCTAATCTGCCAGCTCACCGGCATGGAGGTGAGCAACGCCGGGATGTACGATGGTAGCACAGCGGTTGCTGAAGCCGCCCTGATGGCATGCCGAATCACGAGGAGAGACAAGGTCGCAGTACTGTCCACGGTAAATCCAGGGTACGGCAAGGTGATTGATACTTATGCTAAGGGCCATGATATTCCCTCAGAAAAGGTAGAGCCAAACCTAGATGGTTTGGCTTCGGACTGTGCCTGCTTAATAGTGCAACAGCCCAATTTCTTTGGCCATTTTGAAGACATAGGAGCATATACTCAAAAAGCCCACGATATGGGAGCATTACTCATCATCATCGTTGACCCTATCTCTCTTGGGATGTTTAAGCCGCCAGGAAATTATGGGGCTGATATTGTTGTCGCTGAGGGTCAGGCGCTGGGCAGCCCGATAAGCTTCGGGGGACCAGGTCTGGGTATTTTCACCTGCCGGAAGGAATACCTGAGGCAGATGCCAGGCAGGATTGTGAGTAAAACCACGGATGTTGGTGGTCAACCAGGATATGTGCTGACCTTAGCGACTCGTGAGCAGCATATAAGACGGGAACGGGCTACATCCAATATATGCACCAATGAAGCTCTGGTGGCCCTGGCAGCAACGGTTTATCTCGCCGCCTTGGGCAAAAGAGGACTTCGCCAGGTAGCTGAGCTTTGCTACCACAAGGCTCACTATGCTGCTGAGGCAATAGGTAAGCTGAAAGGATACTCTCTCGTTTTTCAGCAGCCTTTCTTTAAGGAATTTGTGGTGTGCTGCCCAGTGGCACCCTCCCAGATTAACGAAGTACTTTTCAAGGAAAGGATAATCGGTGGTTTGGACCTAAGCCAAATGATAGATAATGGTATGCTGCTCTGTGTCACCGAGGTAAACACCAAACAGGATATAGATAGGTTAGTCGAAATTTTAGGAGCACTATAGAGAGGTCGAGAAATGAGTCACCATTATTTGCTTCCTGATATTAGCCAAGCGGGCAAGATTGGTTGCAGTCTTCCACCTCTGGATGTACCTCCAGCAGGGTTGCCTCCCAATGAGCTACTTCGCCAGGGGCTTGAGTTACCTGAGGTAAGCGAGGTTGAGCTGGTGAGGTACTTCACCGCCCTAAGTAAGCTTAATTACGGAGTGGACACTGGGTTTTACCCTTTAGGTAGCTGCACCATGAAATATAATCCAAAATGGCATGAAGATGTTGCCAAATTCACAGGCTTCACTTCAATACACCCCTACCAGCCAGTAGACTCTGCTCAGGGAGCACTGCAGCTTATGTTCGAGCTGCAGAAATATTTAGCCGAGATTACCGGCATGAGTGCCACCAGTTTGGCACCCATAGCGGGAGCTCAGGGTGAACTTGCCAGCCTATTGATGGTAAAAGCATATTACCAAGCCCGAGGGGATAAGCTGCGGAGGAAAATACTGGTGCCAGACTCAGCCCATGGTACCAATCCAGCCACTGCCGCTATGTGCGGGTTTGAGACAATCAGCGTGCCCTCTGATAGCGAAGGCAACCTAGATTTGAAAAGCCTTGAATTCGTAATGAATGAGGAAGTTGCCACTCTAACGTTGACCATGCCGACTACTTTAGGTTTATTCGACCCCCAAATAGCTGAGATAAGTCAGCTCATTCATGAAAGAGGCGGACTGCTGTGTAGTGATGGAGCCAACCTGAATGCTCTGCTGGGGAAGGTGAAGTTTGGAGACCTGGGTTTTGATTGTGTCCAGCTTAATCTTCATAAAACCTTCAGCACCCCCCACGGAGGTGGTGGACCGGGCTCAGGCCCCGTTTGTGTCAAATCAAATTTGGCTGAATTTTTGCCTTCGCCTTTGGTGGTTGAGAAGGAGAAAGGGTACACATTTACTTCACCGGCTAAGTCTATAGGCAGCCTGGGCGCCGCTTACGGAAACTTTGGGGTGATGGTCAAGGCCTATGCTTATATACGTTCACTGGGCGCAGAAGGACTAAAGGAGGTCAGTGAAAACGCGGTCATCAATGCCAACTACCTCAAGGAGAAGCTAAAAGCATATTATCACCTGCCCTATGACCGTACCTGTATGCATGAGGTGGTATTCTCTGATAAAAGGCAAAAAGCACAGGGTGTTAAGACGTTAGATATCGCCAAGCGGTTGCTTGATTTTGGTTTTCATCCCCCTACCGTTTATTTTCCTCTAGTGGTTGATGGAGCCCTCATGACTGAACCTACGGAGACTGAGAGCAAAGCGACGCTGGATGCTTACATTGAGGCTATGAAAGAAATAGCTAGGGAGGCGGATGAGAATCCCGAAATCCTGCACACCGCCCCCCATAACACCCCCGTCAGGCGACTGGATGAGGTTGCCGCCGCCAGAAAACCAGACTTACACTGGGAGATGGGTAGCCAAAAGACGGAAGACTGATTTCATTTTTAGGAGTCGACACTTTGGTTGAAAAGGATATAGCCATAATTGGAGGTGGTCCGGCTGGCTATGTAGCCGCCATCCATGCTGCTCATCTGGGGGCGAACGTGGCGCTGGTGGAGAAGGATAAGCTGGGCGGTACCTGCCTTAACCGGGGTTGTATTCCCACCAAGGCTCTGGTCAGAAGTGTGGAGGTGCTCCTTGAAGCGAGACGGGCAAATGAGTTCGGCATAGAGATTGGCAATATCGAGACGAATTTCCAAAAAATTATGGCTCGTAAACGCAGCATAGTTGACAAATTAGTGTCCGGTGTCGAGCAGTTAATGAAGGCAAACAGGATAAGTGTCTATAGGGGGACAGGGCGTATCCTGTCTCCACACTCAGTTAAAGTAGGCGATGAGGAGATAGCAACCAAGAAGCTTATTATCGCTACCGGCGCTGAGTCGGCTCTGCTACCTATCCCTGGCTTAGACCTGCCCGGGGTGCTCACCACCGATGATATCCTTGAGTTAAAAGAGCTCCCGGAAAGCCTGGTGGTCATTGGCGGCAGTCACGTGGGCGTTGAGTTTGCCAGCATCTTTAATGGGTTGGGGACGAAGGTTGCCATTGTGAAGCGGCGCCCCCTTCTCCTGGAGCCAATTGACGAAGAGATTGGACGACGTTTTGCCCAGACTCTACCCAGACAAGGCATTGAAGTCAAAATTGGAGCTGCAGTTAAGGCTATTAGAAAGGAAGGGGTAGCTCTCAGGGTGGTCTGGGATACTCCAGAAGGCGAGCAGGGAGTTGACGGACAGATGGTGCTAATGGCTACCGGGCGCCAACCTCATACTGAGGGACTGGGCTTATTAGAGCTCGGTATAAAAATGGATAGCCGAGCCATTGTGGTAAATGAACACCTTAAGACAAATATCGATGGTATTTATGCCATCGGGGATGTTCTGGGCAAGAGCATGCTGGCTCATGTTGCGTCCTATGAAGGAGAGGTAGCGGTTGAGAATGCCCTTGGTCACCCCCGTCAAGCAGACTATCACGCAGTTCCTAGTTGCTTCTTTACCCAACCTGAGATAGCCGGTGTTGGCATTACCGAGGCGGAAGCAAATGATAGCGGTATGCCGTATAAAGTGAGTAAATTCCCCTTCCTCGCCTGTGGCCGTGCTGTTGCTATGGACGAGACAATGGGCATGGTCAAGATGATTTGTAATGCCGAGAATGGTAGGGTTCTGGGAATGCACATTATGGGACCGCATGCCAGCGACCTGATTGCTGAAGGTGTGCTTGCCGTGCAGCTGGGGGCAACTGCAAGGGACATTGTCCATACTATTCACGCCCATCCCACTTTGCCTGAGGCAGTGCGAGAGGCAGCCATGGGGCAACTGGACGGTGCAATCCACTTCCGAAGAATGTAGGGCTTTACTGATGACTATTACCACGAGTAAAAAAACGTGTACTGCTGTTTACCTAGGAGTAATGCCATACGAGCGTGCCTTAAAGCTACAACGAAGATTAGTGCAAGCGAGAGCTGAAGGTAGCGTTCCTGATGTATTACTGCTTCTACAGCATCCGTCAGTTTTTACAATAGGGCGATTTAGGGGAGAAGAAGACATAATTGCTACCCCGGAGACCCTTGCTCAAGAGGAAATAGCCGTCTTTCATACCAACCGGGGAGGTGGCATCACCTATCATGGGCTGGGACAGCTTATTGGCTATCCCATTCTTAACCTTAAGGAAAACGGGCTTGGTGTGCGCGAATATATCTGGAAGCTGGAAGCCGTTATCATCAAGCTCCTGCTTGGTCTTGGTATCCAGAGCCAGCGGGTGGCAAATTACCCCGGTGTCTGGGTCGGTGAGAAGAAAGTTTGTTCAGTAGGTATACATGTCAGCCACTACATTACTATGCACGGCTTTGCTCTGAATGTAAGTAACAACCTGCGGTATTTTAGCTACATAAACGCCTGTGGCATCAAGGGTGAAGTAATGACCTCAATCTCAAAATTACTGGGGCACCCTGTAGAAGTCGAGACCGTTATAGGGAACTTACTTGATTCGTTCTCGGAAATACTCGGATTAAAATGTGAGCAAGGAGATGACAATTGGCTGGCTACACTAGACGACCTGAGTGGCTAAGGCTAAGCCCCCTAGACCCGACTGTCTTAGCCCCGATGAGGAAGCTCACTCGTGCTCTCAAGCTACATACCGTTTGTGAAAGCGCACAGTGTCCCAATCGGACAGAATGCTTTGCTGAAGGTACCGCCACCTTCATGTTACTGGGTGATATTTGCACTAGAAATTGTACGTTTTGCGCAGTAAAAAAGGGGAAGCCTCTGCCGCCTGACCCTCAGGAGCCAGAGCATATTGTGGAGGCGGTCAGCAAATTGGGGCTTCGGTACGTGGTTATTACGTCTGTAACCAGGGATGACCTTCCTGACGGTGGTGCTTCGCACTTTGCCCAGACCATTGAAGCTATACGAAGTTATAATGCCGAGATTTCAGTTGAAGTTCTAATTCCCGATTTCAGAGGCGCTCTCTCTGCGTTGCAGACTGTTACAGATGCCTCTCCGACAGTTCTTAATCACAATGTGGAGACGGTACCACGACTTTATCCTGAGGTTCGTCCTCAGGCAAAATATCAGCGGTCACTTGAGCTTTTGAAACAAGCTAAACTGCTCAACGGTGAGCTCTTGACCAAATCTGGGCTCATGTTGGGATTAGGTGAATCCCGGCAGGAAGTCATTGAAGTAATGGCCGACCTCAGGCAGGCCGGATGTGACATTCTGACGATAGGTCAGTATCTGCAGCCTTCACTAAGGCACTACAAACTAGTCAGATACATCCCCCTTAAAGAGTTTGAAGAATATCAAAATATAGGGAGAGAAACGGGGTTCGCCTTTGTTTTTTCCGGTCCCTTGGTACGTAGTTCCTTTCACGCTGCTGAGATGTATCTCGCAACAGCTAAAAAAGTTGGGTAGTGGCATGCACACTATTTTTATCAGAGATTTCAAGCCAAAAGGATAACTGATAATCCCTCTGAGAACAGGCTCAGGTAATGGTCTCTGGAGCAGGAAGGGATTATCACCGAGTTCGGTAACCCTTCGGTAATTACCGCGGTGCGGAACCGGATTGCCAAGTCATCGTCATCTATCCCTCCTGCCGGTTGCTTGTTCGCTGAAATTCCTCCTTGATTCGCAACAAGATGTCGGGTTGAGTAAGTATGTCGGCGGCAGTCATAGCTAGAGCCTTGACACCGTCGATTAGTGCCTCGTTCGCCGCATCACCCGAGGCTGCGGCAGCAAATTCAGGGGTGTGTACGCCTAGTGGTTCCGAGGATATGGCTATCCAGGGGTGTATGCTAGGCACAAGATGACTGACATTACCCATATCGGTGCTGGCATGAATATCTATAATCTCATCAACCCGGCGGCCCAGTGTCTGCATGTTATTAGTCCAAAGCTGAGCAAGAGCCAGGTTATTAAGCATTGTCGAGCATTTCAGTCCCCAGCGATAATCCAGACTGGCTCCCGTGGACAGGGCTGCTGCCTTAAAGCAATCCAGTACCCTTTCACACAGTTCATCAAGGGACTTGTCGTCAGTAGCACGAATCATGAAACTTCCTGCAGAATGGGCAGGCACAACATTGGGAACTTTGCCACCATCGGTGATAACGCCAGCGACACGGCTTATATCCCTCATGTGGAATCGCAGAGCATTGATGTTGTTGATAGCCAAGATTAGCGCTTCTAAGGCGCTGATGCTGTCCCACGGAGCGGCGGCAGCGTGGGATGTTTTGCCCCAGAACTCGACCTCAAGAGTTACCGCTGCTAGCATTCGAGCTCCCACGGGATTGTCTTGCCCTCTAGGATGTACCATCATAGCCGTGTCGATTCCACTAAAGGCACCTTTTTTCGCCATAATCACTTTGCCTCCCAATTGTTCCTCAGCTGGAGTGCCTATTGCTAGAATTGTGCCACCGCTCTGTTCAACAGCGAATTTAGCCGCCACCGCTGCCCCAACAGCAGAAGTTCCTATAATGTTATGGCCACAGCCGTGACCGATGTCAGGCAAAGCGTCATATTCAGCCATGATGGCGATGACGGGCTTTCCCTGCCCGTAGCGTGCCATGAAGGCCGTAGGTAAATCACAAATACCTCTTTCCACTCTGAAACTGTTTTTCTCCAAATACTCGGTTAGCCAGCCCGAAGCCTTCACCTCCTCCCAGGCAAGCTCAGGGTTAGCATGAATCTTAAGACTTAGAGCTATAAGCTCCGGCCGACGGGCATCCACATCATCCTGAATCTGTTTCTTAAGCTTTTCCAACTGTTGAGTAGAAGCCATTTCAACCTCCTTTCGGTTTTGGACTTCCCTCACAGGAATACCTCCTGAGTTCCTACTGCTTTCTATCACACCCGTAATCTAATTTCATCCTCTTCAAGGTAAGCTCAACCGGGTGCCGGCATTATTGAGAAAGAACATATCAGGAAACTCCTGAGCCATCCGGGAAGATGCCTCGAAGCCGGTGCAGTGGGAGGCACCCAACCGCTGAACTCCGAACTGTTTAAGGTCAGTTACAGTTTTTGCCAGCCGTTCAGGTGAAGCGTCCATAAGATGAGTCCCGCCGATGACACAGTTAACTTGATTCTGTCTAGTGATTTCTCGGAAATGGTGTATGGTGTTGATTATCCCCCGATGACAGCAACCTAAGATGATTATCAAGCCAAGTTCGGTATTGATGGCTATGGCCAGGTCATCAGCGAGGGGGTCCGGCTTAAAGACCCCATTTTCCTTGACGTAGAGATAAGAGTCGATGTCTTCATACTCGGTCACCATAGGTATCTCGCCGCTGGTTACGATATTGTCAGTTATCCATACGGGCTCTTTTGTTAAGAGGAAGTGCGCACCCAGTCCCTCCAATTGCTCCCTATTGAACGGTATGCCGATATATCTCTCGCCGTACTTCTCTCCCTGAGTATATTTGGCCGCCCAGATGTCAGGATGCCCAATGATATCCACCCCTTCACCTCTTCTTCTCAAGACATTGACCAGCCCTCCGGTATGGTCCCAGTGCCCGTGGCTCAGCACAATCTTGTCGACGCTAGAAAAATCAATCCCCAAAAGTTGGGCGTTATAAACTGCTGTGAAGCTGGCCCCGGTATCAAAGAGAATCCGCAATCCATCGGCCTCTATTAAGATACTCAATCCCCATTCACCAATAAAGCCAATATTTGCCGTGTTCTCGCTCAAGGTTGTTATTTTAATTTCCATGCTTCCTCCTTTCTCTCAAACTATAGATACCACCGCGGTAAAGTCCCCACTGTTTGGCCAGTCCTATAGAGCGCTTGAAGGCATCCTTTTGGGGAGTCAAGTGCATAGCCTTATTTTGCTAGTACTGATGGAAGCCACAAAGCTATTTCTGGAACCAGTGTTATGACCAACATAGCCAAGACCATCAGGACTATGAAAGGTAACATGCTCCTGAAAATTCGACCTATATTTGTCTCAGGAGAAAGTGTTTTTATATAATAGAGATTATATCCAAAAGGAGGGGTTATCATGCCTATACACAAATTGAGGGTGAAAATTATAGAGAACCAGACCAGGTCAAACCCTAGAGCCTCCATTACAGGGAAAAAGATGGGAACACAGATGAGAATAATTCCTACAGGGTCTACGAACATTCCCAAAAAGAGAACCATGGCCTGCACTATGGCGAAAATGACCCACCGATTGACCTCAAGCCCGAGCAAGAGATTATACACAAAGGCTCCGCCTCCGCCACCAGCGTAAACAGTGACAAAAGTGGCAGAGCCAAACGTAATCCATAGTATCATGCCGGTGAGAACCGCAGTGTCGCGTGTCGTATTCTTGAGGAACTCCCAAGTAAATCGCCGGCGGATAGCCACAGATATGCCGACAGCAAAAGCACCTGCTGCCGCCGCCTCGGTAGGAGTAGCTATGCCGCCAAATATAGTCCCCAAAACTGCCACAACGATAAATAAAGGCAAGATTACCACTCTCAAGTAGCCGATTTTCTCTTTAAAACTGACTGTCTTGGCAACACCAGGACCTGCTTTTGGCCTAATCCACGCCACCAATAGTATGTAAATAGTTAAAATGACTACAACAAAGAGGCCAGCAGTCATGCCACCAGCAAATAATTTCGGTATTGATACTCCTGATGCCATGCCAATGAGAATTAGTGGTATACTAGGAGGAATAAGAATCCCCATTGAGCCAGCGGCTCCTACAGAGCCGAATCTCAAAGTGTCCGAGTAGTTAAGCTTCTTCATGGCAGGTAAAGCTACAATACCTGTGGTAACAGTAGACCCGGCACAGTTACCCACCATCGCGGAAAGAACAGCCGCCATCCAACAGCTTACGACTGCTAATCCACCTCTCAGACGGCCAAACCAATTAAGAAAGGCATCAAACAGTTCTTCACTTATGGCTGACCGTTGCAATGCTACCCCCATAAAGACAAAAAGCGGAACAGCTATTAAGACTACCATCCACATGTAGTTAAAGATGGCATACACAGCCGGCGTAGCACCAGTGATACCCCACATAGCTAGAGCAGTAATAACGGCAATGCCTCCCAGAGCGAACCCAAGCGGCACTCCGGCGAAAATAGCTACCAGCAATCCACCGAACATCCCCACCGTCAGCCAGACCCCAGTAGTCATCTCTCCCCCTTGCGGACGGCAGCAATAGTGCGGGATAGGTTTCCTAGCCACTGAAGGATAAGGAAAAACACTCCGACAGGAATAAAGAATTTTACCGGATAGACTGGATGACCCAGAACCGCCTCGTCCACCTCACGTATAGTAAACGACAACCAGAAGAAGAGGCTGCCCTTCCATAACAATACAACACACCATGCAACAAGTAGCACTGTGCCCAACAAGTCCAGAAACAATCTTCCCCTCAAGGAAAGGCGACTATAGATCAGGTCCATTCGGACGTGGCCCTTATATAGGAGAGTATAAGCTCCTATAAGTATGAAATAAACAGCAAAGATGCGCTGAGAATATCCGTGGGCCCATACCGTAGGGTTGTCAAATCCATATCTTAAGATGACCTCAATGACGATAATAAGAAGGCCGGGGTAAATTAGAAAACTTATACCACGCCCCGCCTTCTCGTTTATAGCATCTATAACATCCAGCATCTTGGTGAACAAGCGCTTAACCTCTTCCTCTGCTTGAATATTATATTTACACTTTGAAGACTTTCGCGCTTCAAAAAACGCGAAAACCCACAGCAATTAACGCGCCGGGCCAGTTCTCATAGCTCAGCCCTGTATCAAGTTACTCCATTACTTTTGCCAGAACTCTATCCTGCTGGATACCGGTCCCAACCTTTTGTCAACAGGGTATTCTTCTTACCAACGCGCCTCATGAGCAGCGCACAAGGTTGCGGCCCTCAGCTTGCTGAAAATTTTAATCACTAGAACACTGGTTACAGCTTGCTCCCGGACATAGAAGTACCTATTCCCTCCCCTATTGAAGAACTGGCCCCGCTTCTATTTCGCTCTTGTATTGCCTATCACTTTGGCATGCGACCCGTCATCTCAAGGAATTCTTCCATTATTTCCTCCATCTCACGGGCGTACTCATCTTTCTCACCCCATTCTCTCATCACTTCCAGGGAGTATCCTCGCAGTTTGTCCACGCTTGCATCATCCATCCAGAGAACCTCGCCGCCATACTCGTCTATAAATCTTTTCTCACAAAAAGCATCCCAATATTCAAACCAGCTCTCGCTTTTGAGCATGGTGGCGATTGCCTCGTCCTGCAAAAGCTGTTGGAGGTCATCAGGCAGCGAATTCCACAAGTCTAAGTTCATAAAAATTTCACAATTGGTAACCCCACATAGCCGAGGCATAATTATATAGTCAGTAACCTCTTGGAAGTGCATCTCCCAGCCGGCTGCGGTGCCGCCCCAGTGGGTGGCCTCAACGACACCCTGTTCCAGAGCTGGCATCAGCTCCGCTGCCGGAAAGAAAACCGGGGCCGCTCCTGCTCTCGACAGTACATCTCCGAGTATCCCCGCAGTCCTTATTTTCAGTCCCTTAAGGTCGTCTAATGTCCTAACTGGCTTCTGGGACCAAAGAACATGGCCATTACCGCAAGTCACCGGGGAAATAAGGTAATTGTTGAATTGGGCATAAGCTGCCCTCGCTGGCTCTATCGCCCCCATCGTGTAGAAATAGTAGTAGTCTTCCTCGACACTCTCCCAGGTGTACATCTGACCATTGATAAATGCCGCCGCGGGACACTTACCCATCCAATACGCTGGAAAGCCCCAGGCTATCTCAAATACCCCATTACCCACAGCCTCAAACATGTCCGCAGTTGGTACAATGGTATCAGGAGCGAATGGCTCAATATCAATTCGCCCACCGCTGGCTTTTTCGACATCATTGACGAACTGAAGGAAGACATCCGTGTAATATTGTACCCCGGCAGGCCAGTGGCACTGCATCCGCCACTCGTACACCTCTTCAGCGGGCTCTGGCGTTGGTGTCGGTGACGGTGCTGGTGCCTCTTCAGCAGTGCAGGCACCCACCAAGGGCATAACTGCGATTATTAAGGCCAAACAAATAACACCAGCTAATATTGAAACTTTCTTCCTTTTCAATTAAAACCTCCTATAATGAGATTTACCTAGCTCCTTTACCGCCTACTATCGCTCAATTTCTATCACCTCCTTCCCTAGGAGTAACATTCTCCAGCCCCCATAGCGCTCTCGAAGACCTGACCCCTTCTGGAGCTACCATCTCAATATTTCCCTAATTCTACTTTCCCCCAAACAGACAGAGGGCAAGTTTCATTACAACTTGCCCTCTGTCCTTCTACCTGAGAGATTACCTGCTATTAGCAGGCTGCCCCTTCGGTGACCTCACAAAGAAGTCTCTCCAGAGGTTTTTGCTTACGGTAGTCCTTTTGCCTGAGAGTTTCAAGGCACAGTCTTTACTCTATACCTTTTTCCCCTTCGGCTCCCTATATAGGGTATCTCCTACCACAACAGCCAATTTTTAGCATATCTCAAAATTATTGTCAAGTGGGCAGATTGCGTCATAATTATATTATTACCGAAAGAGGCATCGTTGCCTCTCAAAATCTGACTACATATTTCATCGGATTGTTATGCTTAGTAACTTTAACATGGGGCGTTCAACTGAAGTAGCACTAACATATGGTGGGTGTAACTTACCCGTAACCTGAATATCAGCTAGCCCGGTTACTTCTCTCCAGACGTTATAAGCTCACCATATAGCAGATCCCTATTTGGCACCTGAGTATCCTCGCCTTTCCTGATAATTTCCGCATTAATTCCTAGTCTTAAAGCAACAGATATTGACAAATAATGGGGTTATTGCTATAATAATTATGAGCATATGCTCATAATAAATTGGGAGATTAAGCATGCCCAGACCACCCAAATGCCGTCGAGTTGAATATCTACCCGATGTGACTTACTTCAAGCCGGCCGGTATACCGTTAAGAGCGCTTGAGGAGGTGCGCCTGTCTGTGGAGGAGGCTGAGGCAATACGTTTAAAAGATATGGAAGGACTGGAACAAGAACAGGGGGCTGAGAGGATGAACATCTCTCGCCCAACTTTTCAAAGGGTTTTGGCATCAGGCCGGCAGAAAATGGCTGATGCTCTTCTTAACGGCAAAGCGATACGGATTGAGGGAGGTAACTTCGAGATGGCCTCACGCCGATTCAAGTGCTTTAACGGTCATGAATGGGATGTACCATTTGAAGCATTGGAAAGTGCACCTCCTAAGTTTTGCCCTACGTGCGAGACGACAACCATCTCACCGCTCCAGCCAACTGATTTTGGCCGGGGTAGAACGGATTCTGGCAGGCATCGTAGAGGTAAATATGGGAGGCGGTGTTATGCCAACGAATCGAAGGAATAGCTCTATGAAAGCAGATTGAGGCCAGGATTGAGAATTTGAGAAGCACGGAGAGCAAGTCTACCGTAAGGAGTAAGTGATGAAAATTGCAATTTCAGCGACAGGACCAGACCTTGATGCCGAGGTTGACCCTCGTTTTGGGCGCTGCCGGTATTTCGTTATTGTTGACCCGGACACTATGCAGTTTGAAAGCGTAGAGAACTCCAGTGCTATGGCTTCTGGAGGAGCGGGGATTTCCGCAGCACAGACGATTGTCAGTAAAGGAGTTGAAGCGGTATTAACTGGCAACTGTGGTCCTAACGCCTATCAAGTATTATCCCCTGCTGGTATTAGGGTCATAACTGGAGTGTCAGGCAAAGTTCGGGATGCAGTCCAAAGCTACAAATCAGGCAATATTGAAGGCAGCACCCAACCGAACGTGCCGGGCCACTTTGGTATGGGATCTGGAAGGAGCATAGGGCGTGGCATGGGAAGAGGTTCAGGAAGGGGCAGAGGAATGGGTATGGGGCGAGGCAGGGGAGGTTGAGATTACACTTTCAGAAATAACAAAGAAAGCCAGCTATTTACCGGAGGTGCCATAATGCCTAAAGGAGATGGGACTGGCCCGCCAAAGGACAGCGCACAAAGGGGGGCTAGAAAGAGAGGAAGCCGACCAGGCGCTGGCCCCGAAGGCAACTGTATTTGTCCCGGCTGCGGGGAAAAGGTACCCCACAAGCAGGGAATACCGTGTTACGACATGAGTTGTCCAAAGTGCGGCACCAAGATGGTAAGAGAATAATATGATAATATCGGTTGCCAGCGGCAAAGGGGGCACCGGAAAGACCCTGGTCGCCACCAGTCTTGCCCTTTCCCTGAAAGAGAGAGAAAAGGTGCAGCTTCTCGATTGTGATGTTGAGGAGCCCAATGCTCACGTATTCCTGAGGCCTGTTATAACTAGCAGCGAATCTGTTTATACTCCAGTACCCAAGGTGGATGAAGATAAGTGCACATACTGCGGTAAATGTGCCCAGGTCTGCGCATATCATGCAATCGCGGTCCTTGGTGAGCACGTGCTGACATTTCCCCAGCTCTGTCATGGCTGTGGTGCCTGCAGTTACCTGTGTCCCGAAAACGCAATCTCAGAGGAAGGTAGAGAAGGCGGTGTTGTGGAATGGGGACACTCAGATGGTATTGAGTTTGCTCACGGTAAGCTTAACGTTGGTGAGGCTATGGCGCCGCCTATCATTAGAAAGGTAAAAGAACAGGCCAGTAATAATGGAGTCGTTATCGTTGACGCTCCGCCGGGGACATCCTGCCCGGTAGTGGAATCAATCAAGGGCAGTGACTTCTGCATTTTGGTAACGGAGCCGACACCATTCGGGCTTAATGACCTGATGCTGGCAGTAGAGACAGTGAGAGAACTTAATATCCCGTTTGGTGTAGTACTGAACCGCGTCGGAGTAGGATACAAGGACGTCGAAAAATACTGCTTGGAAGAGAATATACCAATAATGCTTACTATTCCTCTGGATACCGAGATTGCCCGTCTCTATTCCAAAGGAATAGCTCTGGTCGAGGGTATGCCACAGTGGAAGTCCAGTATTATAGAGGTTCTTGACGGGATTCGGGAGATATTAGATGAAAGAAATTGTAGTCCTCAGCGGTAAAGGGGGTACTGGGAAAACCAGCATCGTTGGTTCTTTTGCCGCCTTAGCCAAAAATAAGGTGCTGGCTGATTGTGATGTGGATGCTGCTGACCTTCACCTCATTCTAAATCCAGCAGTTCGAGAGAATCACCAGTTCTGGAGCGGGCAAACTGCCGTAATCGATAAGGAAAGGTGCACGCAATGTGGCTTGTGCCAGGAATTGTGTCACTTTAAAGCGATAAAAGACTGTATAGTTGACCCTATTTCATGTGAGGGCTGTGGCTTTTGTTTCCATATCTGCCCGGTTGAGGCTATTACTATGAAGGAAAACCTGTCTGGAGAGTGGTTTATCTCTAACACGAAATATGGTCCTCTCGTCCATGCCAGATTGGGAATTGCCCAGGAGAACTCGGGGAAACTTGTAGCTCTGGTCAGGCAGCAGGCCAGGCAGCTTGCGGAGAAAGCTGGTTTTGACTGTATTATCAGTGACGGGCCGCCGGGTATCGGCTGCCCGGTTATTTCATCTCTTTCCGGAGCCAATCTGGCGCTTCTGGTGACCGAGCCAACGTTATCTGGTATCCATGACCTGGAGAGGGTTCTCGGCGTGTGCCACCATTTTGGGGTCCAAGCTCTGGTATGCATCAACAAGTATGACATCAACGAAAAAAACACGCATCAGATTGAGAACTATTGCCTCAGCCAGGGAGTGGAGGTAGCTGCTCGGATTCCTTTTGATAAAGTTGTGACTGAAGCAATGATACAAGGCGTGCCGGTTGTGGAGTATAGCCGGAACGGTGTATCTCATCAGATAGAAGTGCTGTGGGAGATAGTCTCAAAATATCTGTCCAAATGAGGAGATAAGATGCCGATTTACGATTTCAGATGTCAGGAGTGCGGGAAGGTGTCCGAGGTCTTAGTGTCCAGTTCTGCGGATGGCAGGACGCTAGTTTGCCCTAGCTGTGGCAGCCAGAATCTGGAGAAGCTGATATCCGCCCCCAGCTTGTTGAAGGACAGGGGTAACACAGCGGGTGCCACCTGCTGTGGTCGGGAAGAGCGGTGTGAAACATCGCCTTGTTCTACCGGCGAGCGGTGCTGGAGACATTAATACAGGTAGGAGTGAGAGGCGTATGGATTCGTTTGACCTTGAGCCAAGGTATTCAACCAGCCAATTTGAAACGGATAAACCTGAATACGAGCTTAAAGTAAGCTAGATAAACTGGGAGGGATAAACTATGAAGATTGCTGCAATAACGGAAGATGGTGCTACTATCAGCCAGCACTTTGGTCGGGCACCATTTTATGTGGTGGTAACAGTAGAAGAGGGCAAGATTGTGGGTAAGGAGACACGAGCTAAGACCGGCCACCACACTTTTGCCGCCCACCACCATGATTTAGCCCCTGGGGAAAGACATGGTTATGATGCTGGCTCCCAGGTAAGGCATGCGAGTATGGCTGAGACTATCTTTGATTGTCAGGTTCTTATCGCTGGCGGCATGGGCTGGGGCGCATATGAGAGCCTGAAAAGCCATAACATCGAGCCGGTCGTCACTGACATTGCCAGCATTGATGAGGCAGTAAAACTTTACTCGGTCGGTAAACTCCCCAACCTCATGGAACGACTGCACTAGAAGGAGGAGATTCTGTGCCCACACAAGAGCAAATAATGGAAAGTCTGGAAACAGTATTAGTACCCGGTGTCATGCGCAGTTTGGTGAAGATGAATTTAGTCCGGGTCGCCAGTGGCGCCTCCCGTTCCACCTGTTCCTCATATTTCTGCTCAAACATATCCATACTGCTGCTTCTTTATCCTTTTGGAGCCCATTCTCCTTCGTCATTATAATTTAATGACCTTGGGAAGCCACAAGCATTCCAAATAGAATCAAACATAGGCCGGAGTTCCTTCTCTGCGCTGACGTCATAACTTTCTATGATAATTTCTGGTAATAGCAAAATATCTCTATCAACTGTGTGGCTCCTAGCAAAGAAAAATCTTTCACTTACAGCCATTGAATAGCCTTTAACGCCGAGTAAAGTCAGAAAGACAAAAATCGGTAGCTCAACATTCAACGTCTTAAGAAGAGAAAGATAGTCAGTAAATGATTTAATCAATCCTTGTTCGTAGCCAACGCTAGGTATGAGGAACTTTCCTTCCCGAGGTTCTAGCATTGATGAATTAACTGCCTCAATGATTCCGTTTCTAAAAAGTTGAACATAAGAGTACGATTCCCCATCTTGGTCTTTAGAATGAGTTAAGAAACCATCAAGGTTATACCTACTATTCCCTCCACCACTGTATATTGGCAGCATTCTTTCAGGATGGGAAGCTATTTCACTTATGTCATAATTTTGAGCGGGATTGAATGAAATAATCGGTATCAGATGAAGCACTATTTTTGCATTCTCATAAAAGGGCACAGGGGTTTCATTAGCAAATATCTTTGATATTCTGTCTTGCCTGAAATTCCTAATTCTCTCTGTTACCGTCTCTGATAAATTGAAAGCCACTCGTAACTCTGCAACATCTAAAGGGTATTTCCCATTTGAACTTCTGGAGTAAAACTTATCATGACCTTTACAAGAAACACGATGAGGACTAATCCAGCTTTTAGGGACTCTGATTATTAAAGCGATTCTTGAGTTTTTTAGAGGAATTGGCTGAATGATTACCGATAGTGTTCTTGGTTGAATTCCGTCCCTTATCATATTTTCCAGTCTTAAGATTTCTTGGTCAATATTATCAATACTTAGCCCCTCCAATGATTTTGGAGTTCCTGTTCTTCTATCTTCGGTTATGCCAAATATCAAGTCGCCACCACTGGCATTTGCGAAGGAAGAAACAGATGCAAGAAACTTTATCTTTTCAGAATCTGGATTGCCCGGCAATGCTTGCTTATATTCTATAGTTTTGCGCTCTGACACCGAGTTATCTATTAAAGTCTGCAAATCTTCTTCTTTAATCTGGTCAATCTCTTTTGCAATCATACCATCCTCACCCCCTTTGTCCCCCTCTCCTTCAAAGGAGAGGGGGAGGGATTGGTTGTGTAAGAGAGGCTTCGCCTCTCTTTAACTCTCCTTTTTTACTTGCTCCCTAGAAGAATGGGGGAGGGATTGGTTTTGAAGGGGCTCCGCCCCTTCAATCTTCCCCTTTTAGGTGGTCATTTATATCTCCTCACCTCAAACCGATATAGTTTTATCGGCTCGTCGGGGGCTATGCCTGCCTTCTGGCGGCAGATGTCAATCTGATAGTCCACACTATCCACCCCCTCAAGGTCAGGGAGTAGCAGGCCCCGCCGCCCCTCACACTCCACAATAACCCCATACTTCTTGGGGTCAAGCTGGTCCTGGCTATCTATCGGCTCAGGGGTGGTCAGGACATCCACACTGTAGTCAAGGTCTTTAAGCTCATTGGGGGCGATGGGGGGGAAGCGGGGGTCTCGGGTCGCCGAGCTGACGGCATTGGTGATAATTTCCTCAGCCACATTATCTTCATTTGGTTCAAAGGTGCCGATGCAGCCTCTAAGTTCCCCCAACTTGTGAATTGACACAAAGACCCCAGCCCTCGGCTTCATCTCCGGGCTAAGCTCCTCTGGCTGGGGGGTCTTACCTTCCTTAACATAGGTCTCTACCGTTTCTTTGGCTAATCTCACCAGTGGAGACATCCTGGTTATTATTATCCCGGCGTAGCCGACCACGCTGGAGTAATCGCCTGAGGTATCACCACTGGTCTGGTATTTAACCAGTTCCGCCCCGGTTGCCCCCAGTTCCTTGGCGGCCGAGATGAGGCTGGTGGTAGGGGCATAGCCACACATTGATATATTTAACTCATCAACCCGCTTCAGCAGTTCATCCTCGTTCAAATCCAGTATGGCTTCTATAGCCTGGGTATCCTTCCTCTGGGCAGACGATTGGGGCTCATAGTGAGTCATGTCACTTGAGGCTATGATTACCACCTCTTTGTTCAAATCCTTAACCGCTCTGGCTATATCTTTACCAATCTCCTTATAGATATCACCGCTAGAGTAAGCGAGGACGATGGGCACTATCCTAATATCCGGCTTGAAATATTGTAGAAACGGGAGCTGAACCTCAATGGAGTGTTCATATTGATGCGCCATGCTATCCTCCTGTAAGTAACTGGAGGTAGCTAAAATCTGCTTGCCCAGCTCTGAGTCAATCTCTACCTCACCCAGGGGTGTTTCCCATGTCCCCTGAGTCATGATACTGAGCGGCTTTCCCCTTCCGGTATGATTGGGACCCATAATGATAAAGGTATCTTTGAACTTAATTCTGGATATGACCGCACCGGCCACCGGTCCTGAGTAGACATAGCCGGCGTGAGGTGACACCAGACCGATTACATCTTCTTTGGCTCCCTTCTCACCAACCAACTGCTCAATCATTGCCCTAAGCTGGGAAGGTGAGCCTGGATAGAATTGCCCGGCGACGACTGGCTTCCTGCTCATGATAGTCTCCTCTCTGCCCCAGACGTCCTGAAATTAAGTTCTGCCCCGCAGAACTTGCATCGTGAATCTTCCAGACCTAATACCTCAGTCTGATAGCCAGACCTGAGCACGATAAGCTTACCACAGGAGGAGCAGAAGGTGCTCTCACTCTGGTGCCCGGGGACATTACCGGCATAGACAAACTTAAGACCGGCTTTCTTGCCAATATCGTAGGCGTGCTCAAGAGTGGACAGCGGGGTTGGGGGTAAGTGCATCATATGATGATGGGGAAAGAAACGGGTTACATGCCAGGGGGTTAGTTCACCCAGGTCATCTCTTATCCAGCTAGCAATGCCCTCAAGTTGCTGGTCATCATCATTCATGGTTGGTATGATATTGGTAACCACCTCAACGTGCATTTTCCACTTGTCTTTAGCCCGTTTGGCAACCTCAAGTATCCCTCGCCAGCGAGTAATCTTGGCCAGCTCACGGTAAAGGGTATCAGAGAAACCCTTAACATCCACCCGCCAGGCATCCAGATAGGGTCCGATAGTATCCAGTGCCTCCGGGGTCATATAGCCATTGGTGACATAGACGGTATACAGGTTGTTCTCCTTAGCCAGCTTGGCTGAGTCCAGAGTATATTCAAACCATATGGTGGGCTCGTTATATGTCCAGGCAATGCCCTGACAGTGGTAGTGTTTAGCCAGCTCCACCGCTTCCTGAGGTTGGATTTCCCTAGAACCGCGTCCCGGCTCGGCAATCTCAACGCAGGCAATCTCCCAGTTCTGGCAGTCCTGACAGTGAAAGTTGCAGCCCCAACCGCCGAGGGAGAAAACCGAGCTACCGGGGAAGAAGTGGAACAAAGGTTTCTTTTCAATAGGGTCAACGGCTACCGATGATGCCTGGGCGTAGTTCAGGTTATACAGGATGCCATCCCTATTCTGATACATTTTACAAACGCCGAGCTTGCCCAGACCTATAGTGCAACGCCACTGGCAGATGTTACACCTTACCCTGGAGTTGGGCAGCTTTTCGTAGAGCAGTGCCTCACGAGCGGTTACCTTCATCTTATTCCCCTACCCTAATTATATCACTCGGCTATTGCCAATTATAGCCCATAGATTGATATTTGGTATCACCCTCACCCCCTTTCCCTCAACCGTTATGTACAAAAGGTAAAACTCCCCTTGTCTCTTCCGACACGCTATGCGAGGACATAGGAATAGTGTAATACACCTTGACTGCCGGGTCATCCACCTCAATCCTGTCTACAATGGACTTGAGAAAGCTCCATCCAGGCATCGACACCCTTCCACCCATACAATTGGTACTAATTTTGAAAATTAGCTTGAAAACTACTTGACAACCCAAATAATATGTGATATATAATACTAGAAATGTATTTCACGTAATAT
>Ga0208325_1000059_pt1 | contig 28236 bp, 28 predicted proteins | sample PL_2010_330m_FD_185486 | JGI IMG/M metagenome (GOLD analysis project Ga0208325, IMG submission 185486) | Freshwater microbial communities from Powell Lake, British Columbia, Canada to study Microbial Dark Matter (Phase II) - PL_2010_330m... | ecosystem: Environmental > Aquatic > Freshwater >...
TGGCATAGTCGCAATCCTGCCACAGTCGCAGGACCTTTAAGGCGTTTAAGGACAGAGGACGAGCTATTGGCTCTTGATAGGCACATTCATGGCAGAGGATGCCCCCCTGGCTGGAGCTGAAGAAATTAGTTGCTGGCTGGAGCGGTGAACTGCAATTGGCACACCTCTGTAGCTGGGGACGGTACCCGATATAGTCCAGGAGACGAAGTTCAAAATAGCGTAGCACGAGCTCACCATTTTGGGCTTGAGACAACTGGTGCAGAGAATTGAGTAATAAGTCAAAGAGGCGACGATTTTCAATATGCTCAGCGGTAAAGGAGTCGACAAGTTCTGATATATAGAGGCCACGGTAAATACGCTCCAGGTCATCCTTTAGTGGCAAGAAGTTATCAATCGTCTGGGCTTGAGTGATGATATCAAGGTTGCGGCCTCGGGCTAGCATTAGCAGGCTGTGAGTAAGTAGCTCTACATGGCCGCCTAACTTGCTTTTGGGACGACGTGTTCCCTTGGCTACCGCCTTTATTTTGCCCAGCTCGGGGGTGTAAAGAGTTAGGATTCTATCGGCTTCGCCCAGCTTGATTCGCTTGATAATAATAGCTTCTGTTTGGTACACCCGGGGCGCTGTCATCGGGTCACATTTCCTGTCTTCCTTCTAAGGCACGGCTGAGGGTAACATCATCAGCATATTCCAGGTCACCGCCATAGGGCAAGCCACGGGCAAGCCGGGTGATTCGGATACCCAGGGGGGCAATCAGGCGCTGGAGATACATGGCAGTGGCTTCTCCTTCCAGGTTGGGATTGGTTGCCAGTATTACTTCAGTCACCAGTCCATCGTTGAGACGGGAGAGAAGCTCTTTAAATTTCAGTTCCTCGGGACCTATCCCATCAGATGGCGCAATCACACCGTGAAGCACATGGTAAAGGCCTTTGTACTTTTTGGTGCGTTCCAAGGGGAGAATATCTATGGGCTCTTCAACTACACAGATTTTAGTGTGGTCGCGCTCTTCATCACGGCAGATGACGCAGGGGTCGGAATCAGTGATATTAAAGCAAATGGAACACAAGCTCAATTTTTCCTTTACTGCTGTGATGGCTTCAGCTAATGCCTCAGCTTTCTCTGCCGGCACCTGCAGCAAATAGTAAGTTAGCCGTTGTGCGCTCTTTGGCCCAATGCCAGGCAACTTGTTGAACTCTTCGATTAATTTGGCTATCGGCTCGGCAACAGGCATAAAGTTGGTGTTCAAAGATTTAGCCTCCTATGGTAGTCCTGGAATTTTAAGCCCACCGGTTAGCTTGCCCAGCTGGCTGGCAGCAAGTTCCTGGGACTTTTGAATAGCTTCATTCACTGCTGCCATGACCAAATCCTCCAGGAACTCGGCATCCTCGGCATTGATGACCTCTGGCGATATGTTCACCGAGCGGATTTTTTGCTGACCATCAATTACTATCTTGATTGCTCCACCTCCAGAGCTTACTTCAGTGGTCATATCGCCCAGCTCTTGCTGGGCTTTGGCTAATTTAGCCTGTAGTTCTTGTGCTTGGCGAAAGGCAAATTTGTTCATTTCTCCCCCGTTTCAGTCTTGTCATCAATAATCTTGGCTCCCATTTCTAGAGCCGTCTGCACCAAAGGAATCTCCGTTTCCGGTCTCGTTTTAGTCTCTTTTTTGCCTTCGATAATAACGCAGCTTAACTTATATGGTTGTCCAAAGACCTCTCGCAGCTTCTTTTCCACTAGATGCTTGTACTTGGGGTTTTCGATATACTCTTTGTGGAACTTGTGATAAAAACCTACGGTTAGAATGCCATCTTCAATGCTTAGAGGTTTACAGGCACTCCGCAAAACGGCATCTAAATTGCCCCTGGAGCCTTCTCCACGCATAGCCTGAATGAACTCTCTCCATTGGCTGCGCAAGTAATCGATATCCTGGGGAGATTCCGTGCCCGTGGTTTCGGCGATTCTGGCTGGTGCCGGAGCTTTAGGCTCTGGAGAAGGTTTGGTCGATTTGGCGGAGGGGCTAGCTACCTCGGCTGGTTGCTTGGGCTCGGTTAACTCAGCATGAGCTAACTGTTCCTCCACGCTTTCGGATAAGATACATTCTATCAGGGCTAGCTCTAAAGGCAGTGGGGAATAATTATCTAAGCGGAGGTCTATTTCGCCGAACAGCTTAACCGCTGTCAGTAAGTAATTGAGGCTAGCATTAGCTGCCAGACTTTTTATCTCAATCAAGTCATCGCTAGTAACGTCTATCACCTCTTCAGAGCCGGTCTTTGCCAGGAGCAATTCTCGGAGGTAGTCTACTAGTTCCCCATTAAATTGGCGGAGGTCAAGTCCATCATTACTAATGCTGTTAATGGTTTTAAGGCCGGCGGGGGTGTCCTTATCGATAATATGTTTGGCTAGCTCCTTAATCCGCAAGTCTCCGCTAATACCTACCATTGCCTGCACCTGGTGAAGCTCAATTTGATGTCCGTAATAGGTAACTAGCTGTTCCAGCAGGTTTTCGGCGTCGCGAAGGCTGCCGGTGGTTACCTTGGTAATAAGCTTCAAGGCTTCAGGCTCAATATGAATGTCTTCCTTCTCACAGACAAAAGTGAGCTTAGAAACCACTGCTGATTGGGAAAGACGGCGAAAATCAAAACGCTGGCACCGTGACGAGATAGTTGGCAAAATGTGATGTGGTTCTGTAGTTGCCAGAATAAAGATGGCATGAGGAGGTGGCTCTTCCAGAGTCTTGAGAAAAGCATTAGCAGCTGGTCCAGTTATCATGTGGACTTCGTCTATAATGTAGACCTTGTAGCGAGCAAGATTCGGGGCGTAATTGACTCTTTCTCTCAGGTCACGAATCTCATCAATGCCTCTGTTGCTGGCTGCATCTATCTCTATAATATCTGGAGCACTGCCTTCGTTAATTGCCTGACACATGGTACAGTTGTTGCACGGCTCACCTTCTGCTGAGTTAAGACAGTTCACTGCTTTAGCCAGAATGCGTCCGGTGCTGGTCTTCCCAGTGCCTCGTGGGCCACAGAAAAGATAGGCATGAGCTACTCGCTCACTGTCTACAGCATGGCATAATGTCCGGGTAACATGCTCTTGCCCTACCACTTCAGAGAAGGTCCGGGGGCGCCATTTGCGGTAAAAAACCTGAGAGGTCATGCTGCCTTTATTATACCCCATATGTACTGATTGCTAAAGGTCTGTGCAATGATTTTAAGCCTGTGTTATAATTCTGGTTTGTAGATATATTAACAAGGAGCATAAAATTGGATAAAGAAAAGAAGGGAGCTATCATTTCTGACTTTAGAATTCACGAGGGTGATACTGGCTCTTCCGATGTTCAGATAGCATTGCTTACCGAGAGGATAAGCCAACTGGCTGAGCATTTGAAAATACATCCTCATGACCAGCATACCCGTCGTGGACTTCTAAAGCTAATAGGGCACCGAAGGCGCTTGCTAGCTTATGTTAACGACGGCGATGTCGAACGCTATCGTAGCCTTATTGCTAGGTTAGGCTTGAGGAAATAAGGTAAAGAAGGATTATGATTATATCTCAACCTTGCGAATGTGTAGTCGGAGATAGATTACTAACTATTGAGACAGGCAAGCTGGCTAAACAAGCTGACAGTGCTGTCACTGTTCGCTATGGCGATACGCTGGTTCTGGTCACTGCTTGTATCGGTGATGAGCCTCGCGAAGGAGCTGATTTTCTCCACCTGACGGTGGATTATGAGGAGAGGCACTATGCTGTCGGTAAGATTCCTGGTAGTTTTATCAGGCGAGAGGGACGTCCAGGTGAACAGGCGACTTTAGCTGCTCGGCTAACCGACCGTTCTCTGCGCCCACTTTTTCCCAAAGGTTTATGCAATGAGATTCAGGTTGTGGTTACCGTCCTTTCCAGTGACCAAGAAAATGACCCTGAGGTTCTAGCGGTTATCGGCGCTTCAGCCGCTTTGGCTATTTCTGCTATTCCTTTTAACGGCCCAATAGCTGCGGTGCGTATTGGCTGCATCAACGGCAGCCTGGTGTTAAATCCAACTTTGCCCCAGATGAACGACAGCCTGCTTGATCTTGTTGTCGTCAGTACCAAGGAAGCCATAGTAATGTTAGAGGCAGGAGCCAAGGAAGTTTCCGAGGAGCTCATTTTAGAGGCAATCAAGCTTGGACATGAGGCAAACCAAGAAATTATAAAGTTGCAGGAGGGTCTGCAGCGGGTTTGTGGCCGGCCCAAGATAGAGATTGGGACTGCTGAAGTTAATGCAGAACTGCTAGCTGCTATTCCCTCAGACCTTTGGGGGAAGCTGGCTGAGGCTCTTAGCCAAACAGACCGAGCCGAGCGTGAGAAGGCAATAGCGGCGGTTGAACAAGAGGCCGTTGAGAAGCTAGAGGAGGCCTTTTCTGAGGCTGATATTATTGAAGCCGTTGAAGACCAGCTAAGGAAGGTAGCCAGAACGAACATACTGGACAAAAAGCTGCACCTCGATGGTCGCCAGACCAAGGAGATTCGTCCTCTTAGTAGAGCCGAGCGTGAGAAGGCAATAGCGGCGGTTGAACAAGAGGCCGTTGAGAAGCTAGAGGAGACCTTTTCTGAGGCTGATATTATTGAAGCCGTTGAAGACCAGCTAAGGAAGGTAGCCAGAACGAACATACTGGACAAAAAGCTGCACCTCGATGGTCGCCAGACCAAGGAGATTCGTCCTCTTAGTAGTGAGGTTAGTCTTCTCCCACGTACCCATGGGTCGGGACTCTTCGCTAGAGGGCAAACTCAGGTGTTGACTATAACTACTCTTGGTTCTTTGAGGCAAGCACAGCTGATTGATGATTTAGGATTGGAGGAGACTAAGCGTTTTATGCATCACTATAATTTCCCGCCATACTCCACAAGAGAGGTAAAGCGCTTGGGGAGCCGAAGCCGTCGGGAAATCGGACATGGCGCCCTGGCAGAAAGAGCCCTTACCCCGGTAATACCCAGCGGAGAGGATTTCTCTTATACTATACGCCTGGTTTCGGAAGTCCTTAGTTCTAATGGCAGCACTTCTATGGCCAGTGTCTGCAGTTCGAGCTTATCTTTAATGGATGCTGGTGTACCTATTAAGGCTCCGGTGGTCGGAATAGCTATGGGGTTGGTTACGGGGGAAGATAATAGCCATGTTGTCCTTACCGATATCGAGGGCATGGAGGACCATTATGGTGATATGGACTTTAAAGTCGCTGGTACCGTGGAGGGAATTACGGCTATTCAGTTGGATATCAAGCTCCAGGGCATAAGCTATGAGATTGTGGCTGAGGCTATAAAGCAGGCCCGTGAGGCGCATTTGGAAATACTTGACAACCTGAAGCAAGCTATCGGGTCCAATCGTCCTGAACTTAGCCCCTATGCTCCGAGGATATATAAGATAACCATTGACCCGAGTAAGATAGGTGCTGTAATTGGTCCTGGAGGCAAGACCATTCGGTCTATAACTGATGAGGCCAAGGTGACCATGGATGTTGAAAACGACGGGACGGTGACTATCGGCTCGCCCAGCGAGGAGGCAGCGCAGAAAGCGATTGGACTTATAGAAAACTTAACTCGAGAGGTGGAAGTTGGCGGTACCTACACTGGTAAGGTAACTCGCTTGATGAACTTTGGCGTTTTTGTAGAGGTTCTACCTGGTAAAGAAGGTCTGGTTCATATAAGCGAGCTGGCTGATTACCATGTGTCTAAGGTTGAAGATGTGGTTAAGGTGGGCGATGAGATTATGGTCAAAGTTACTGAAATTGACCGCATGGGCAGAATTAATCTGTCACATCGAGCACTTTTGGGAGACCTGTCTCGAGTCCAAGGAGCCAGAGTCCCAGATTCCATCTCGCCAGGCGGTCATTATCAAAGGCGGCCAATACCCCGTTCAGGCGCTCCCGGGCGTAGTAGCAGTGATAGCCAACGTCGCTATAACAAATAAGTATCAAAGAAAAGTTGCATTTATTGCGCTTTGAGGATGGAGGGGATGAAACCGATAACAGTAGTAGTTCATGGAGCCTTAGGAAAGATGGGGAGAGAAGTCATGGCTGCTGTATGTCGAGCCCCGGATATGGAAGTGGTTGGTGCTGTGGACATTCAAGCGGCTCGTGAACGTCTTGATTTGCCCGACACTTTGAGAAAGGTGCCTCTTTCCTCAGATTTGGGTTCGCTTCTCCAGGATTGTCACCCTCAGGTATTGGTAGATTTCACGATTGCTGAAGCTTCTATGTCCTCAGCTCGCCTTGCTGCTAAGCAAGGGGTTAATCTGGTTATAGGTACTTCGGGGCTTTCATCTGACGACATCAAGGAGATTGACCAACTGTGTCAAGCTAACAAGGTGGGCGCAGTAGTAGCCCCTAACTTTACCATCGGGGCAGCCGTACTGTTAAATGCGGTTAAGGCGGCGGCAAAGCTCTTTGATTACGTTGATATTATTGAAATGCATCATCACGAGAAAGCTGATGCACCATCTGGGACTGCACTGGCTACCGCAAAGGCTATGCTGCAATCGCGAGGCAAGCCCTTCCTTTATTCTAAAACCAAAAAAGAAACACTCAGCGGCACTCGTGGTGGGGAGGTTGAGGGCATAACCATCCATAGCATAAGATTACCTGGGCTTATGGCTAGACAGGAGGTTATCTTTGGTGCAGCGGGGCAAACATTGAGCCTGTGCCATGATGCTATAAGTCGGGAGTGCTATATGCCCGGTGTTATTTTAGCTATAAGGGAAGTGGTAAAACGCCAGGGGTTAGTTTATGGGCTGGATGCTTTGTTGAATTTAGAGGGAGGCAATGAAGGCGTATAATGTAGCTATTGTTGGTGCTACTGGGCTGGTGGGGCAGGAGTTTATCAAGGCGCTGGAGCAGCGAAGTTTCCCCATGGCCTCGGTTCATCTCTATGCCTCCGACCGTTCAGCAGGTAAGAAGCTCTATGTAGGTCACAAAGAGGTTGCGGTCAAGGAAACTAGCCCTGAATCTTTTCATAATATTGATATCGCTCTTTTTTCAGCTGGTGCTGAGATTAGCCGCTATTTTTCACCTATCGCTGCTGAGTCTGGGGCACTGGTCGTCGACAACAGCTCTGCTTTTAGGATGGAACCAAAGGTTCCTTTAGTTGTCCCTGAGGTAAATCCTGAAGATATAAAGTGGCATGAAGGAATTATTGCTAATCCAAATTGTTCTACCATTCAAATGGTAGTGGCCCTTTATCCATTACATAAGGTTAACCCGATTAAGCGGATAGTTGTCTCTACCTATCAAGCAGTGGCGGGCGCTGGCTCAGCAGCCATGGAGGAATTAACCACTCAAGCCAAGTTAGTTTTGGAAGGGAAAAATGTTGTTCCTCATGTTTATCCTCACCAAATTGCCTTTAATTTGCTACCGGAAATAGATGTTTTCTTGGACGATGGCTATACCAAGGAAGAATGGAAGATGGTGGAGGAAACTCGCAAGATAATGCATGCTGGGGATATGGCTGTTTCAGCAACCTGTGTTAGAGTACCTGTTTTTATCGGGCATAGTGAGGCGATAAATGTTGAATTTACTGCCCCTATAACTCCTGAGGAAGCCAGGCACATATTAGTTCATGCCCCTGGGGTTAAGGTGCTTGATGACCCTAGTGTTAGCCTTTATCCTCAGCCCTGGCTAGCTGTTGGCTCAGACAATGTTTTTGTAGGACGTATTCGGACAGATATTTCTCAGCCCAACAGCCTGGTAATGTGGGTAGTATCCGATAACTTGCGTAAGGGTGCTGCTCTCAATGCTGTTCAGATTGCTGAGGAAGCAGTACAGCGGGGCTGGGTTAAAACTCAGAAATAGTTTACTTATAGTGAGGCAGATGATGAAGAAATTTGGCCGCTTGTTGACGGCAATGGTTACCCCCTTCGATATCGATGGAAAAGTTGATTACGTACAAGCCAGGAAGCTAGCTAAAGCTTTGCTTGATTCAGGTAGTGACGGACTTGTGGTTTCGGGTACTACCGGGGAGTGCCCGACTCTTAGTCGTGAGGAAAAATTGCGCCTCTTTGCCGAAATTAAATCGGCGGTTGGCAATCGAGGCACGGTTATAGCTGGCACTGGTAGCTATAATACCGCGGATAGCGTGGAACTCTCCAGGGAGGCTGAAAAGGTTGGGGTTGATGGCTGCCTTTTGGTTGTCCCTTACTATAATAAGCCTACTCAAGAGGGCTTATTCCAGCACTTTAAAACAATCGCTGAAGGTACCAGTTTGCCGTTCATTGTTTACAATGTGCCATCACGTACTGTTACTAACCTTACTGCTGAGACCGCTATCAGGCTTAGTCAAGTTGACAATATCGTTGGAGTAAAAGAGGCCAGCGCTAATCTTGACCAGGTTGCCAAAATTATACAGGGGGCAAGAGGAGGTTTTCTTGTCTACAGCGGTAATGATAGTGATACTCTACCCATATTGGGTCTAGGAGGCTTCGGTGTTATCAGTGTTGCTTCTCATCTAGTTGGCCTTCAGATTAAGCAGATGATTGAGGGCTTTCTTGGTGGTGGAACCAGAGAGGCAGCAGCCCTCCATCGTAACCTGCTGCCTTTGATAAATGCCCTTTTTGTCGTTGCTAACCCAATGCCGGTCAAATATGCCTTAAATTATCTGGGTTTTCAGGTGGGCAAGCCGCGCTTACCACTAACTGAGCCTGACGAGAAAACGAAAGCTGTTATTGAACAGGCTTTAAAGGACTATAAGATTGACCTGCCGGTGGGCTAGCAAATTAGCTGTCTTGCTCTTCATTGGCAGCGAATATATCCTCTAATATATCCAGGATGAGCATTGAGTCAACGGGCTCAAGGCTATAGTCTCCACTTATTCTCTCCAGGCTTTCACCATCCACACTCTCCCCGATTTGAGAAAAAGAACCGCTATCGGTTAGATAATCTAGGTAATCGACGACAAACGCTTTTGCATTGTCGATCTCGCCCTCATCGAAGTTCTTTTCTAGCGCTGTGACGATTTTATCGATTGTCTTGTCACGCTTGCATTCTTTCTCCAGCCAGAGAAGCCTTCGCTTTCGTGACTTCCTCTCTGCTCTTCCTTCTTCTCTGTTCATAGTGTCTGCCTACCTTGTTTTTATTTCTTTTCAATTTATCTTGGACATTTAATGGGTGCCGTTTGTGTAGATAAGATGATTGCTACCTTCACGCAATAAATAAAATCCATTCCTCTCAAAATATCTCCTTAATCCGTGAGTTCAGATTCAAAAGGCTGACCTCAAGGGTGCTAAGCTAGATTCACATATTTTTGTGTCATTGCGAGCGAAGCGAAGCAATCTCGCCTCAATTTTTAGAGATTGCCACGTCGCCTGTGGCTCCTCGCAATGACAGGCGGGGGTTTCCCCGGAGAATCCACGGATTAAGGTATCTTATTAAGTCTTGACGTTTTACAGACATTTATGCTTCTACAGGCAACTGCTCTAGAAGGCATCCTCCGGTAGGGACCTCTTTCCCTTGTTGCTGATACGCTAAGATCATCTCGCATAAAGCATCCTTGAGCATCTCCCGGCATTCTTCTATAGTCTTTCCCTCTGTAATTACCTCAGGCCACTCTACCAATTGCCCCATATAGCCAGAGTCTATCTTTGTGTATTTTGCAGTATAGTTTGTCAACATAACATTGCTCCCTTAGAGATATATTACTAAACTAGCTCACAGATTTCCAGCTAGCAGAGTGCTACACGACCTGCCTGGCCATTATCGTTTGGTCTCGTTTGGCGCCGACGGAAATGATGTCGATGGGGCAGGAGAGAAGCTCTTCGAGTCGAGCTATATAGTGACGAGCTTGGGGCGGTAATTGCTTGAGGCCACGGATATCGGTTGTTGATGTTTGCCAGCCAGGTAGTTCCTCATAGGTTGGCTGACATTTGTCTAGTGTAGCTATGTCGCTTGGGAAATGGTCTATCTTGTCTCCATCCAGTTTATAGCCAGTGCATATCTTAATTGAGTCGAATATGTCAAGAATATCGAGGCGAGTCAGGGCTATACCACTGAAGCCATTTATCTGGACGCTGAAGCGGCCAGCTACGGCGTCAAACCAGCCACAGCGCCGTGGTCTGCCTGTGGTAGCCCCATACTCGTGAGCCTGCTCCCTGATAAGCTCACCAGTTTCGTCTTTGAGTTCAGTTGGCATAGGCCCGCTACCTACCCGGGTGGTATAGGCTTTGAAAACACCGATAATATTGTCGATTTGCCTGGGGTTCATCCCGGAACCTAGAGAACTGCCTGCAGACAAAGGTGAAGACGATGTTACATAAGGATAGGTGCCGAAGTCGGGGTCAAGCATTGCTCCCTGAGCGCCTTCTAGTAGAACCGATTCCTTTCGGGACACCATTTCTTGAAGAATGGAGCCAGTATCTTGGATGATGGGGGCTAGCCGTTCTCCATAATGGCAGTATTGTTCATAAATTTCTTTTAGCGATAACGGTGGGGTGTTGTATATTTTGGTCAGCATGGCATTCTTGAATTCAAGGACTGAGCTAAGTCGAGACTGAAATCCTTCTTTATTTAGCAAGTCGCTGGTACGGATCCCAAGGCGAGCTATCTTGTCAGCAAAAGCGGGGCCAATTCCTTTGCGTGTGGTTCCTAGAGCTCCTCTGCCTCGCCTTTCTTCCTCTAACCCGTCCAAAAGGATGTGATAGGGCATTATTAGATGGGCCCGATCGCTAATGAAGAGATGGCTGGTATCAACGCCATGTTTCTGAAGGTCGTCAATTTCTTCAAGGAGCACTGCGGGGTTAATTACTACACCGTTACCAATTATGCAAATTACTCCTTGATGGAAAATGCCTGAGGGCATAAGATGAAGCTTGAACTCTCCGTAAGGATTGATTACTGTGTGTCCGGCATTGTCGCCGCCGGAAAAACGTACTACTGCCTTCACCTTCTCAGCCAGAAGGTCGACTATTTTGCCTTTACCTTCATCGCCCCACTGGGCGCCAACAACAGCTATAACCGACATTATTCCTCACGCTAGCTTAATGCAAAATTGGGGAAGTTAAACTTGTATGTGGATAAAATCTCGAGCTCATCCTCGGGACATATAATCCTTGCCCCAGTAGCGGAGCAAAGCTCCACCACCAACAATCCATACAACCAAGCCGATAATTATTACCCAAGCAGTACCCATCACCCCAAAGATACTTCCGAGTACCATCCAGAGTATAGCAAGGATAGTAAGTGATGTCAGGCTCCATTCGAACGTCTTGTCGCTCATACCTTTTCACCTCAAGCTTTTATTTTCTTGCTGTCTCCTGCCGTGAGTAAACCAATCGTTGTCCTACGGTAACAAGAGCAAGCACCACCAGGATTAGCAAGGCTATAAGAATTTGGTTAAAAAGCAACCCCAATGCTAATATTATAACTCTCTCAGTTCTGGTAAACAAGCCTACATGGCACTCCAGCCCTAGCCCTTCGGCTCTAGCACGCACATAGCTGGTGAGAAAGGAGGCGACCAGGGCTAAGAAAATGACTGTAATTTCAATGGTGTTCCCGCTCTCTAGGTATAAGGCCAAGATGCCTAGAAGCAGCACCGCTTCAGAAAGTCGGTCAAAAGTGGAATCTAGCAGAGCACCAAAACGAGTGCTTTGCTTGGTCGAGCGAGCTAATGCTCCGTCAAGAATGTCGAATAACCCGGCTAACAGGACTAAGAGTCCGCCAGCGAGAAGGTGATTAGTGGCAATAACCGCAGCCGCAATTATGTTTATCGCCAGACCAAGCCATGTCAAAGTGTTAGGCTTTATACGGCATTTACTTAGAATGGGCATTAGCAGCTTGCTAATCCAGCGAGCAGCGCTTCCCCGTAATTCGGCCAAGTTCATCACAGACTATTTTTCCACATAGTTAGCTAAGCAAACTGGTATAGTAATCCATTACTTGCTGGGCGACGTTCGCCCAGCTATACTTCTCGGCATTGATTCTCCCCTTGGCTCCCATCTGGTGACGTAAAGATTTGTCATTGAGAAGAGATAGCAAGGCTTGAGCTAAGGCCTCCTCATCTCGAGGTGGTACGAGCAGCCCCTCCTCGCCATGAGTTAGCACGCTAGCATAGCCTTCGATATCAGTGGCAACTACTGGCTTGCCACTCGCCATAGCCTCCAGCAAGACTATGCCAAAGCTTTCGCCACCGGTGGCTGGGGCGCAAAAGATATCAGCGCTGCGATAATATGCGGGTAACTCAGCGCTGGGGACGAAATCAGTAGAAACTACATCAGTCAGGTGCGTGTCCTTGACAAATTTTTCATACCCCGGCCGCAATCTGGTGCCTGGACCAACTACGATGAGCCTGAAGTTAGTGAAGCGCTTCTTGACCTGGGCGCAAGCACGGAGTAGGTAGTCTAAGCCCTTGCGCTTCTCCAAGCGGCCGACGAAGAGAATATTTAGTTTGTCATCAGCGAATTCCTCTTGCTGAGGGCCATCCGGGGAAAAACGTTCGATATCAATGCCATTAGGGATAATACGATAGTCACCTGGCAGATATCGGCTGACGTAATCAAGTGCTGGTTTGGAAACGGCAATTTTGCCATGTAACCGGGGAAGCCATTGCTTCAAGATGGGTTTACCCAGCTGGTAGGTTAGAGACCTACTATAGCAGGCATGAAAAGTGCCAACATTTATGCAACTTGATTTGAGGAGAATGCTTAAGCAGAGCATAGGAGTGAAAGGTTCGTGAAGGTGGAGAATGTCGAAATTTTCCTTAGCCAGAATCTTTCCTACTTGAACTGGTAACCACGGGGATATTGGGACTCGGGCTACAGAACCGCCGAATGGAATAGGGAGAGGTCTGCCTACATTGGTAACCTCTTCATCGAAGTATTGTGTCCCCTTTCTCAGACTTGGCGCTATAACTTTGACATCATGCCCCCAGTGGATAAAATAATGGGCTAGATAAGAAATGTGATTAACAACCCCTCCTGGGAACGAATAGTCGTAGGGGGAGACTAAACCAATCTTCACTGTTTCATTGCCCTATCTTTGCAGGTCTGTTAGCTTTCGCCCTGCTGAATTTCTTGCTGTTCGCTAGTTACCTCAGGTAAGCAGGTTGGGCTTTGTTGCTCCTGCCCCGTGATAAATTCCTCCACCCGCCTTCGGGCTTCGTCATCAGAATACTGAATGGGCGGAGACTTCATGAAGTAAGCGCTGGGTGCCACGATTGCTCCAGTCAAGCCTCTGTCTAAAGCTAGCTTACAGCATCTTAGGGCATCGATAACTACCCCGGCTGAGTTGGGGCTATCCCATACCTCCATCTTAAGCTCTAAATTCAATGGGACATCGCCAAAGGCGCGGCCTTCCATTTTGATATAGCAGAATTTTCGGTCAGTTAGCCAGGGCACATAGTCGCTGGGACCGACATAGATGTTGCCGGGCTCGAGTTCATAATCTAGCTGAGAGGTAACGGAATTAGTTTTGGAGATCTTCTTTGACTCTAGGCGCTCCCGCTCCAACATGTTATAGAAATCGGTATTGCCACCAAAGTTAAGCTGGTAAGTTCTTTCTAACTTAACTCCTCGGTCGCCAAAAAGTCTGGTTAATACACGATGAGTGATAGTAGCCCCAACTTGAGATTTGATATCGTCACCGATAACAGGCAATCCCATCTCGGCAAAGCGATTATACCAGTAGGGCTCGCGAGCAGTGAAAACTGGTATGCAATTAATGAAGCCACAGCCAGCAGCCAGTACTTGTTCAATGTACCACTTGGTTGCTTCTTCGCTTCCCACAGGCAAGTAATTAATTACCACGTCTGTTTTTGTTTCTCTGAGAATGCCGACAATGTCGGCTGTAGGTCCTGGTGCCTTGGTGATGATTTGTGACAAATACTTTCCCAGCCCATCGTGGGTCATCCCTCGGTTTACTTTAACGCCGGTACTGGGCACCTCACAGAACTTGTAAGTATTATTGGGCGAAGTAAAAATAGCTTCGGCCAGGTCTTTACCTACTTTGTTCTTGTCGATGTCGAAGGCAGCTACGAATTTGATATCACTTACATGGTAGCCCCCCAGATTAATGTGCATTAGCCCGGGCACAAACTCATCCTCTTTGGCCTTTTTATAATAGTGGATGCCCTGAACAAGCGAGGAAGCACAATTACCAACGCCTATGATAGCTACGTTTATCTTACCCATTATTTAGTTCCCCTTTCTAGTGCGAACTTAATCTTTATATGAATCTGCGTTTAAGTCGTAGGTCTGGGAATAATCATCTTTGGTGACCTGACTAATAACATGGGCATACGAGCCCCGTGCAGCACTTTGTCGGCTACGCTGCCTAATACCCATCGGCTAATCCCGGTTCGCCCATGAGTTGACATGGCTATTAAGCTTACCTCCTTATCCTCAGCATACTCAACTATTCTTCCAGCGGGGTCACCAGTGACTACTTCACATGTAGTTTTAATTCCTTTTTCATCTAGTTTTTTAGCGATACTGCTTAGATAATCCTCGCCACCATCATGCATAGCTTTAACGAATTTTCTCCAGTCAGGGCCACCAAGTATGCTAGCTTCTAGTGCCCCAGGTGGCGAAAGGACCTGGAGTAAGTTAATCGAAGCCCCTGTTTTTGTGGCTAATGCCTCAGCGTAAGGTAAAGCTGCTTGACCAATGTCAGAGCCATCTAAGGGGGTGAGAATCTTGAGGAAGGGTAACTTCCTCACCGTCCCGGTTTTCGTAGGATGTTTGCTTTGGACAAGTAACACCGGGGTTGAGGCTTCACTTATTACTTTCTCAGCTACGCTTCCCATCCACCAGCGGGTAATACCGCTTCGCCCATGAGTAGCCATTATAATCAAATCAATGTCATTCTGCGCCGCGTAGTCAAGGATTTTATCTGCAGCACTGCCGTAAAGGGTTACCGCTTCGGCTTTGATACTATTGCTTTGGAGACTGACTGCTACCCTGCCAATATACTCTTCAAGCAGGCGATTTACACGACGGTTCTTTCTCCCTATTCCTACGCCTAAAATATCAACATGGGAGCTAAATCTTGGAGCCAAATCCCTGAGATAGGGAAGTATACTCTCAGCCTCTCCCGAGCCATCTAGAGGAACCAGAATTCTATGTAGCATTTTTCCCTCCCAGTTTTTGTCTCCTGTTATTATGGTTGCTTTTGCCTAAAGCAAAGCTCTTGTGGTATTTCAAAGAGCGCTTTATGCCTTTCATACCTATTCCTTCAATGGTTTTATCACAAATCGAGCTAATATGCTATTGCACTCTAGCCAGAGCATATCAGACTGTTTTTAGCTATCCCTAATGTGGAGCTTAACTCATCTTCCCCTCAGGCTATCTTTGGGGTAGCTCAAAAAGCCAAAGAAACGGGAGCTTGGCCAGTAATAATTCACGACGACGCATCTGAAGAGTTTGTGTAAAAAAGCACTAACCTCTTGCCACTGTCCAATCTCCCCATATTGATATCTTGGCTCATCTAGGTCTAATAATACCAGAAGTCTCTCTGGCAGCCCAGGATGACGCTTTTATCGAACGCAATGCCTGAAGGGAACACCCCACAACTAAGACTCACATTGCTCTCAAAAGGCCAGAAAGCGGAAGCTAAACCCCTGGTTAATTCTGATGCCCACAACAAAACTAACTTACTGACGCTGACTTTTGCCAAAACCAACCCCCATCAGGCTGGATTAGGCAACCAGCAATACCAGCAAGTTATAAACTACAACCCCCTGCTTTTGATAGAAAAAATTAACAGGTTGTCTTCGCACCCTGGCTAGAGCATACTAGTGCATTAGCTTTTGCCAATTCGGAATACCTTGGTTCCGCAGGACGGGCAAACTCCGCGTGTTGCAGGCCTACCGTTTTTCAGGGTAACACTCTGTGGGTTCTTAATCTCCACCTTTCTCCGACATTTGAAGCAATATGCCTGTGCCATTTGTTTCACCTCCTTTCGTTAAAGCTGAACATATCTATTATATACGGTGTGTCAAGACCCTTGAATTATTTTAATATAGCGAGACTACTAAAGGGGGAAAACTTTTTCCGGGTGCCAGAGTTTTTTCTCGGATATAAAGCGCAGCAGAGCTATAAACTGCCCATCGGGGCCATAAGCACGGCAGTATTTTGAAGGTGGGGGCTCTTCGCCTAGAGGTAAGGAGCGGCCATTTCTAATGGCTAATTCTTTTGTTTCGTCAACAATGGCTGCCCTCCAGCTCAAAAGTGGGCTGTCTACAGGGTGGAAAAGCCCCTCCCAATTGTCTTGTTGAAAAGCGTCTTTAATTTGAGATAGAGATAGTGCGTCTTTAATATGGAAAGGTCCGCACCGCAAACGAATCAAGTTCTTTAAATAGGCACCGCAGCCCAAGCATTGCCCCAGGTCATGAGCCAAGGAGCGCATGTAAGTTCCCCTACCGCACTCCACTTTGATTGTTATAAGCGGCAACTGACAGTTGATAAGTTCTAGGCTGGTGATGTTGACCTGTCTTGACTTTGGCGTTATCGGGATACCAGCACGAGCTAGTTCGTAGTATCGCCTGCCGTGGTGTTTCAAAGCGCTATAGATGGGAGGCACTTGCTCGATAGTGCCCTGAAAAGCAGTAAGCGCCCTTTGTATTTGGGCTGCGGTAACAGCGCTCGGGTCGCCGCGCTGGATTATTTCCCCTTCCCTATCGTAGGTATCTGTAGCCATACCTAATTCAATTTGGACGAGGTAGGTCTTGCTGCTATCTGTTAGAAACTGGACAACTCTTGTTCCCTGACCAAAACAAATTGGCAGGACACCTGTAGCTATCGGGTCTAAGGTACCAGCATGCCCAACATGTTTTTCCCCCGCCATCCGTCTAAGCCAAGCTGTTACGTTGGAAGAAGTCTTGCCTTCGGGTTTGTTAATATTTAGAATTCCGTCAATGCTCATCTTTGTTTTCGGGACTGTTAGGGGCCACCTGCTTGATTAACTTGAGGATTTCTGCCCCGCGCTCAATAGAATTGTCAAAATGAAAGCTAAGCTCGGGGATGTGTCTTATGCTCAAACGCCTGGCCAATTCTTTGCGGAGAAACCCTGAGGCAGCAGTAAAACCTTGTAGTATCTCCCTTTTATTTGCCTCATTTCCCAGAGTACTAACAAACACCTTGGCATGCCCCAAATCACGAGAGGTTGAAACTTTAGTTACTGAAATAAAGCTAGTAAGTCTCGGATCATTGACTTGCTGTCGAAGCAATACGCTGATTTCCTGCCGGATTAAGTTGTTTATTCGCTCAGTGCGCCGCGTCACGTTTTACTCCTTTGAATCAGAAGTTATGATTTGGGTTTAGAGAAGAAGCTGGCTCGGAGACAGAGCTGAAAATCAGAATAGGTTAGGTTACTTTTTCCTGGCGGTAGCATTGAATCACATCGCCAACTTGAAAGTCTGTAAAGTTTTCTATTTTAACACCACACTCAAGGCCAGTAGATACCTCTTTAACGTCCTCTTTAAATCGCTTTAAGCTGCTGACGTGAGATTCATGGATTGATTCGCCCCGGCGTAAGATTCGGGCTGAAGCACCCCGCCTCACCTTACCTTCTTTAACAGAAACTCCGGCTATGTTCTCCCCTTTTCTTGAGCCAAAGATAGCTAGTACTTCAGCCTGTCCCTCGATAACCTCGACATAGGTTGGTTCCAGCATGCCTTTTAGTGCTTTGTCTACGTCTTGTACCAGCTTGTAAATTACATCGTAGTAACGAATGCTTACCCTTTCCAACTCAGCTAGTCGCTGTGCTCCTGGCTCTGGTCGGCTATTAAAGCCGATAATTACTGCTTCAGAGGCTAAGGCCAGAAGCACATCGCTTTCTGTAATACGCCCACTGCCTGAATGGATAACTTTGACCTTAATTTTGTCATCCCCTAGCTGCTCCAGGGAGTCCTTTATTGGCTCGATGCTGCCTTGGACATCTGTCTTAAGGACTATATTGAGCTCCTTTACCTCTCCAGCGTCAATTTGAGTTGACAGGTCACTCAGACTCAAAGTCTTACCAGAAGTTACAAATTCATGTTGTGCATCTTTATGTTTCTCTGCGAGCGTCCGTGCCTCACGTTCGTCACGAGCTACTATGAAACTATCCCCAGCTTGTGGGACAGAGTTTATCCCCAGAGCTTCCACTGGAGTTGATGGCTTAGCCTTCTTAATCTGTTTTCCTCTCTCATTAAACATGGCCTTTACTTTGCCCCAAGTATTACCAATTACTAGATTATCACCCGGCTTGAGAGTGCCTTTTTGAACTAGGAGGGTAGCTAAAGGTCCCTTAGTTTTATCCAGTTTGGCTTCAATTACTACTCCCTCCGCCGGGCAGTCTAGCTCAGCTCTAAGCTCTAATATATCAGCAACTAGAAGGAGGTTCTCTAAAAGGACGTTTATGCCCTGCCTCTTCTTGGCTGAGATGGATACGCATACAGTGTCGCCTCCCCATTCCTCAATAATCAAGCCTGAATCAGCCAATTGCTGTTTGACTTTGTCTGAATTAGCGTTGGCCTTATCAATCTTGTTAATGGCGACTACTACGGGCACCTCGGCAGCGCGAGCATGGTTTATGGCCTCCACAGTTTGGGGCATTACTCCATCGTCAGCGGCTACCACCAGGATAGCAATATCGGTTGCTTGTGCACCTCTAGCTCTCATGGTCGTGAAAGCCTCATGCCCTGGTGTGTCCAGAAAAGTAATCTTTCGTCCGTCTATCTCCACTTGGTAAGCTCCAATATGCTGGGTAATAGCCCCTGCTTCAGTAGCAATTACGTTGCTTTGGCGGATAGCGTCAAGAAGGCTTGTCTTACCGTGGTCAACATGTCCCATGATGGTAACTACCGGCGGACGGGGGAAAAGCTTGCCACCTTTCCCTTTCCCTGTCTCTGATGGTTTTGTTTGAACGGATATTGGCTGTTTTTCAGCTTTATAGCCGAAATGGGTTGCTATCACTGCTGCGGTGTCAAAATCAAGAACTTGATTAATGTTGACCATGACACCTTCTCTCATGAGCTGTTTGATAACCTCAATTGCACTTACCTTTAGAAGGTCTGCCAATTGTTTCACACTTAGAGCTGGGGGGAGGCTAAGCTGAGGCAATACTTGTGTGTTAGACTTAGCCTCTTGGCTATTCTTGCTTTGATTGACAGTCGGTTCTTGCTCATTGTCAATCATATCTGTTTCTTCCCCCTTTTAGGCAAGCTCTTGCCATATTCTATCAGTACCTGGCGATTTTCCAAAGTGAGCTTAGTCCGCAAAACATATTCTAAGCGGTTACCTTTTAACCCTGTCTCCCAGCATTCGCATGCTGGGCATAAATAAGCCCCTCGGCCTGCCTTTTTACCCTCAGGGTCTATTTCTACAACACCAGCACTACAAACCAACCGGATTAATTCTCTCTTCGCCTTTGTTTCTCGACAGGCTATGCAACTACGTTGTGGTATGTGCCTCTGCCGAAGAATTTGCTGTTTCGGATAGTTCTTCAAGTTCGTCTTCCTCTGAATAGCTTGCCTGCCTTTGGTGCGTTTTCTTAGATTTACTCTTGCCTGCTAGTAAGTCTGCATCTTTCATGCCGCCCTTTTTTGCCTTTGCTTTAGTTGACCTTGCTGGCATGATATCCTCAGCAAAACGAATCTGGGGTGCCTCTGCGGATTGGACTGGTGGCTGAAGTTCTGAAGTTAAAACAAGCTCGTAGTCAGTTGAAGCTGCGGCTATCCCTGCCATTGCCTCCTCGCCGACTGGCTCTGATGCTACGGGCTCTGTGGAGGTGGCAAATTCCTTCTCACCAACTAGCTCTGGCTCACTGAGAGGTTCTGGAGTCAAGGGTTCCTCTGCGGTGACAAGCTCAGGGACAAGTTCTTCCATTCCGGTAGTTGGCTCCTCGGCTTCCACCGTAGCTTCTCTACTCAAGCTTGCCATCTCTGCTGTTGAAGCAGAGATGCTCTTGATGTCAATTCGCCAGCCAGTTAGCTTTGCTGCTAGCCTGGCATTTTGTCCCTCTTTACCAATGGCCAGTGATAACTGTTTATCAGGGACAGTCACTACAGCGGTGCCTTCTGCCCCGTTGAATTTAACGCTTGATACCTGAGCAGGGCTGAGAGCATTGGCGATGAATACTGCTGGATCATCAGACCATTTGATCACGTCTATCTTTTCACCATTTAGCTCGTTTGCGATGCTTTGTATCCTAATACCACGCAACCCAACGCAGCAACCCACAGGGTCAACCCCCTCTTGGCATGCCGCTACAGCTACCTTGCTTCGATAACCTGCCTCACGAGCGACCGACTTTAGCGCTATAGTCCCAGCATATATTTCGGGGATTTCCAACTCAAGAAGCTTGCGTAGCAAGTTGCGATGTGATCGTGACACCAATATCTGAGGTCCCTTGCTGGTCCTAGTCACCTCTAGGAGATAGAATTTAAATCTTTGCCCAGTACGATAGCGCTCGTTGTGTATTTGTTCACTGCTTGGAAGTATTGCATCGGTTTTGCCTAAGTCAATGTAAATTTGCTCAGGAGTAATGCGCTGCACCATTCCAGTGACGATATCACCCTCTCTGCTAGTGAACTCCTCGTAAATCACATGATACTCTGCCTCATGCAAGCGCTGTAAAATAACCTGTCTTGCTGTCTGAGCAGCAATGCGTCCGGCATGGGGGGGTGTAGACTCTACATTCGCAATATCGCCAATTTGAGCACTTTTGTCGAGTTTTTGGGCTTCAGCAAGGGATATCTCACAAAGTAAATTGGTTGGGGTCTCAACTACCGTCTTTTTGACATAGACTTTAACTTCACCAGTGGTGGGATTAATCTTAGTTGAGATATCCTGTTCAGGGGCAAACGCGTCCTTCTTGTAAGCTGCGGTAAGTGCTGACTCTATTGCAGTCAGGACCACTTCTTTAGGCAGATGTTTCTCAGCTGATAGCTGGGTAAGGGCGACCATAAATTCAGTTTTCATCGAACCCTGCTACCCCCATTTTCTATTTTCCTTGTTAATAAAAAAGTGGGAACACCGCCCCACTCTTTAGACATGCTCTTAAATTCTGTTTTTAGTCTAACATAACTAAAATAAAAATGCAAATTAATTATGTGCGGTACTGTAGTTTTTTATTCGATTTTAGTAGTTGGGTACATCCCTCCTATACTGCTTACTCTGGTGCCACGCTGCCGAAGCGACGTTGCCGCTGGCGATAAAAAATAAGAGCCTTGTCAATCTCTCTCCTGTCGAAGTCGGGCCATAGGACTGGTGTAAAATAGATCTCAGCATAGGCGGCTTGCCATGTTAGGAAGTTGCTCAATCGGCTTTCGCCGCCAGTGCGAATAATCAAATCAGGGTCGGGGATGCCAGCTGTATAAAGATATTGGCTGACAATGCTCTCGTCTATCTTTTGCGCTGGAATACCGCTGAGTATAAGACGCCGCATTACCTCCACAATCTCATCCCTGCCTCCATAATTGAAAGCTAGGCTAATGGTCATCCCAGTATTATTTTGAGTCAGCTCCAGAGCCTGCTTTATTCTATGCTGTATTTCGGGTGATAGCCCATCAAGTTTTCCCAGATGACGGATTTTAATTCCCTTTTCCTGAGCAAGCTTGACCCCTTCATCAAGCTTTTTCTCTAGGAGTTGAAGCAGCCCGTTTACCTCAGCTTGTGGGCGGTTCCAATTCTCAGTTGAGAAGGCGTATAAAGTGAGGTAGGAGATTCCGTATTCGGTAAAGATTTCAACGACACGCTGGGCATTAGTAGCTCCCTGTTTGTGTCCAGCTAGCCTGGGCAAGCCGCGGCGCTTGGCCCATCGGCCATTACCATCCATGATGATGGCTACATGCTGAGGCAAGCGGTTCAAATGTACTGATGACATCATTCCAATCTATCAAGCTTTTCCTTGAGTTCCCTTCTCTTTGCTTTATCAGGCTCAACTTGGTTGGGTAGACTCTGGTAACGGGGCTCAGCTAGGATTATCTCGTCTGCTCCGAGGTCTTTTGTCAGGTAGACATGAGGACCAACAATCGAGTTGGGACCAATCTTTATGCCGGGCGTAATGCTGGCATTAACTCCAGTTTTGCAATTATTGCCGACTATAGCACCAAGCTTGTCCAGTCCGGTATCAATAGCTTCATCTGCAACCATGACTGAGACATTCTGCTCATCGAAGCGGAAGTTAGCCAGGACGGTGCCAGCCCCGAAGGAACAACCCTTGCCTATTATGGAGTCACCAATATAGCTGGAGTGAAACCAGCAGCCATCACCTATGTAGGAATTTTTGACTTCTGTGGAGTAGCCGATAACACAATCAGCGCCGATATGGCTGTAGTCTCGCACCAGGGCATTGTTGCCGATTATAGAATTAGGGCCGATATAAGCTGGCCCTCTTATCACTGCATTTTCCAGCACTCTAACATTATCGCCTAAGGTAACCCTCCCTTCGATGGTGGCCTTTTCTGAAATGGAAGCTGAGGCGGAAACGTGTGGCTGGATTGCATTCAAGAAATACTTGACTGCCTGGAAGATATGCCACGGATATTTTATAGGCGCCCAGAAATCAGTATAGGGAACTACCTTGATTTTGTATCCGTCTTTTACCAGGTTATCCAGGGCACGTTCGTAGACATCATCCCTGGTGGTTTCAGCATTTTCTATATACTCCAGTAATTTTTTGGGCTTGGTATGGAGATGGACCAAGAGATTTACCAAGTGACTTGGCTCTTCACCAGGCTTCGGCTTTTCCACGATATGTTTCAGCTCATTCGCTGAATCTATAGCTAAATAACCTCCAGGGAAATAATCGTTGACTTCATAGCCCAGCATATATGAGGTAGCAGATTTTTTCTCGCTTCCTTGAAGAAGCCCAGTGTATGCCGAGGCTGTGAAGACATCGTTAGGATTCACTACCATGATGTCGCTGTCTAGAAAAGGTTCAGCGCTCTTCAAAGCATCGGCGATACCCATCGGTTGTCTCTGTAAGGCCAGCTCAATCTTGACGCCAGAAGTTATCTTGGTTATTTGCTCTATTTGTTCTATATTTGCTGGGTTGCCGATGATTAGGAAGTGGTTCAAACCAGCTTCTTTGGCTGTTTCCATCTGGTGCTCGAGGAGTGTTTTACCCAAGAAATCGAGCAGGAACTTGTCCTCCGTAATGGGGAACATCCTTTTACCAATGCCGCCGCAGAGAAAAACTACTTTCATGTTTTTATCTCCAACTTGGCCACAAAGCCAACTAATCCTTTCGTCTTATTTTACTCTAATTTTTCAACCTTGTGGAATTATTAAGTATATGCGGGTGTCTTAGTCACTCGTGGTTGCATTATGCCTTGAGAGGGCCTTAATAGCCTGGGAGGGGATACTGGCAGCCAAATGCTTTAGCGTCTTTAGAATAAGTTCACCATGCCAATCGAAGGAGAAACTCTCCAACTCAGTTATAAGCTGGGGTATGCCATTGTTATCTACAAAATTGTGCAGGCGCTCACCAAATGCTTTAGCGTCTTTAGAATAAGTTCACCATGCCAATCGAAGGAGAAACTCTCCAACTCAGTTATAAGCTGGGGTATGCCATTGTTATCTACAAAATTGTGCAGGCGCTCAATCTGTTGATTACTCAACCTTCCATATAAGCGATGTGCCCAATAATCGATTTGGAGCTCTTTATCTAGTCTGGCTCGCCATTGTTTCTGGTAAGAAGCCAGCCTGGATTTAGAAAAGTTATTGACCAGAAATGCCTGGTGGAGACTATCAGCGGCTATATCAGCGCACAGGAGACCGTAATATATACCGCCGCCAGTACTTGGTTTGACCTGACCAGCCGCCTCGCCAACCACCAGTATTCGGTCAGCATATGTCCTTGGCAGAGGTCGGAGGGGGATGGCACCGTAGCGCGGAACGACTTCGGTTGAGGCTATTTTGTCCTGAGCTTTCAGGTTTGATAGCAGCTTGTTTAAGTGGTACTCCGGTTGCTGGTGTGTCATCAGCCCAGCTAAGCCTTTGCTATCCCTTTTCGGCACCAGCCAGGCAAAACCACCGGGAGCCAGAGTTTGGTCGAAATAGACTTCTACCTCATCAACTCCGTTTATATTTACCTCAGCCTGAGCTCCAACGATAAAGTCATTTATCTTCCCTAAATCAACTTTTCTAGGTAAGGGCGAACCAAAGCCAGTGGCAATAACCGCTGTCTCAGCTTCGAATGATTTGTTTTGCCCGCAGTAGTCTGCTTCTACACGAAGACAATCTGCTCCAACCTGAATGTCTATCACCTGGGCATTGAACAGATAATAGGCACCCGTTGCTTGAGCTCGGGTTGCCAGTACCTGGTCAAGGGCCGGTCGGTCAATGATGTAAGCTACCTCATCCTCCCGCCATAGCCTGAGTGGCTTGCCTGAGGGAGCGAAGAACCTGGCTGAGTTGGCTTGCCTTATGATGAGGTTATTATTAATAGCCAGTAAGTTAAGGCATTCTTTGCCAATAATGCCGGTGCAGCAAATATCTTGCCCAGCAGCCACTTTTTTGTCCAGGACAAGCACCTTGTAACCAAGCTGAGCTAACTTCGCAGCGAGATAGCTGCCGACCGGCCCGGCGCCAATTATGATGGTGTTATACAATCTTATCCTCCAAGATGGTACGACCTTTTAAGGTTGTGTGGCAACGCCGGGCTGCTTCGCTTGGCTTGCAACGACATTCCTGGCACTGCATATATCTAATAGTTTACCATGGAGGGATGGGGTCAATGCAAAAATATGAAAGCTTTTTGCAGTAAGGCTGAGCCTAGCCACACTTATATGGCCAGAATTCTGCTTTCTGCTCCTTGCTGGGATTGATGACGGACTCTCGGCTACATGAATTGAACAGCGAGTTTTCCAAAGACAGGCCCAGCAAAGTTGCGCATGAAGGGCAAGAAGGCCGAGCCATATTGCTTAGTTAGTTGTTTGGAATAGTCCTTGAGAAAATCGGCGAAGGTCCTTCGCTGAAAATGAAGGAGTTCCTGGGACTTATTTGTATCGTACCAGTCCAGGTAATAAGGCTCCCTGGTGAATTTGTGGGCTGGTGGTACGGGTAACCCCATAACTCCTAGCATGGCTTTGATCATGTCCCTGTACAGTATTCGTTGCTTTGGCCCGCCGCTGATAACCAGTGTGTTTCCCTTCACGGTATCAAAATTCTTGACTGCACTGAGTATCGCCGATGCAGTGTCATGCGGATGGCAATACTCAATGCGATTGTTCAGCGGAACAGTGAACATTCGCTTGATGTCGCTGATTCCGAAAGCGAAGTACATGGTTGCAGTCAATCGCAAGATTGCATAGTCGATTCCTGCTTCTTTAATCAGATTCTCGGCTTGAAGCTTGGTCTCGCCGTATGCCCCTCTGGGGTGGGGTTCAGTCTTATCCGGGCTTAGGGGTTCATTGGCATCGGGAGTAGGGCCAAAGACGGCTACCGAGGAGGTAAAGACGAAAGGAATATTGCCGCCATTTTCTTTTATCAGGTCAACGATTATTTTGGTGCCCCCCACGTTGACCTTGGCAGCCAGTTCAGGTTTCTCATAGGCTACAGGAGGCAGGATACCAGCCATATGTACCACTGCATCCATACCTTCCAATGCCTCACGAACAGAATCAGGTTGCGTGATGTCTCCCCATGCGATTTCTGCTTTTCCCTTAAGTTCTTTGATGCTCTTTCGATTGCGTGCTGTGTCCAGATCAAACACCCGCACGTGGAACCCATCTTGCAGAAAGGCTTTGCAGACAGTTATGCCTAATCGGCCAACTCCACCTGTAATTAATACATTCATTTTATCCACTCCTTATTGCGCTAATAGTTATGATGAATATTCAGCAGTCTCGTCTAGCATTTGAATAGCTGAATTTGCAATACGCCTAGTCCGCTGCAGGTGGCAAATCCTCCCTGGTTACCATCTCGGTCTGCAAGAGCGCCTCTAATGTCTCGGTAATCAACATTAGCTTGGAAGCGTCTATTGCCTCCAGTAGTTCCTTTGCTCTCTGGCGGGCCGATTGCCACATCTCGCCTATTAGCCTCTCCCCCTTCTCTGATAGGTGACACAGAACCACTCGCCGGTCCCCAGGCTGGGCTTCCCGTAGCACAATGCCTCGTTCCACCAGGCGGTCTACTATCCCGGTTGCTGTAGCTAGGCTCACGCCCAGGCTGGAAGCAACTATGCTCATGCGGGACGAACCGCCCAGGAAGAGGAGCAGCACCACCTTGAGCTGGGGCATGGTCAAGTCTAGAAGCAGTAACTCCCTGGGCATTGCCGGAAGCAATCCCCGGAATAAGTTGTCCCCAAGCTGTAACGCATGTTCAACGAGCTCTTGCCTTTGCGAATCAACCACTGCCAAACCTCCTTAGCGGGTTGGTGTAAAGCATATAGTAAGCATAGCACGATAAGTTTTTGCTACACTAATTATTTGTATTATACAAACTAATTATTGCGTTGTCAAGCCTATACAGTTCATCAAAGCCATGTGTGGGAAGCTGGTTTGCCCCTATCAGCTCCTTTGGTTCGGGCCAAAGCGGGGGGAGAGCTGCTTTTTGTGTGCAGAATCCCTCTCCTACTTCCAAGCCGTTTGATTTATAATTATGCTGCCAGCGCCTTTTTTAAGGTAAGCCCGATTTCGGCGGGGTTGGGGGCTATGGTAGCTCCAGCGGCGGCCAGGGCTGCCATCTTATCCTGAGCTTTACCTGAACTGCCGCTGATAATAGCGCCGGCATGCCCCATTCTTCTCCCCGGTGGCGCTGTAGCTCCAGCCACGAAAGCAACCACTGGCTTGGTCATTTCCTCCTTGATGAATTTGGCAGCCTCCTGTTCCAGGGTGCCGCCAATCTCACCGATAAGCACAACTGCCCTGGTATCCTCGTCTTCCTGAAATAACTTTAATATATCGACAAAGGTACTGCCGGGCAGGGGGTCACCACCAATGCCAACGCAGGTGGATTGACCGATACCCAGTTTGGTTAGCTGGGCAACTGCTTCGTAGGTCAGAGTACCACTGCGGGAAACAACGCCAACATTGCCTCGAAGGTGAATGTCGCCGACCATAAGTCCCGCCTTGCATTTGCCTGGGGAGATGACACCGGCACAGTTGGGGCCGATAAGCCGAGTAGATTTATCTTTGAGATAGTCATGTACCATCACCATGTCTAAAACCGGAATACCTTCGGTAATGCACACGACCAGTGGGATACCATCTGCGGCTTCCAGAATAGCATCAGGGGCAAAGGGGGGAGGCACGAAAATCATACTGGCATTGGCTTCAGTTTCCTTCACCGCTGCCTCTACAGTGTCAAACACGGCTACGCCGAGTATTTCACTACCTCCCTTTCCTGGGGTGACGCCGGCGACGACTTTAGTGCCGTACTCGATACATCGCTGGGCATGAAAGCTGCCTTCGGCGCCGGTTATCCCCTGAACCAGCAATCGTGTTTTCTCATCAATTAAAATGCTCAACTATCGTCTCCGTTGTCGTTCAGGACCTTTTAGCTATTGCCACCGCCTTGTGGGCAGCATCATGAAAGTCTGTTGCCTTAATAAAGTCTATTTTAGATTCGGCCAGGATGCGCTTGCCTTCATCAACATTTGTTCCGGCTAATCTGACGACCAGGGGAAGCCGGATATCCATCTGTTTGTGAGCTTCGACTATGCCCTGGGCGATAACATCTACCCTGGTCACACCTCCAAATATATTCACTAATATCGCCTTCACAGCAGGGTCGGTAGTGAAAACTTTAAAGGCACTGACAACGCGGTCAGGATTATTGACGGTACCGATATCAAGGAAATTAGCCGGGCTGCCACCAGCTTGAATGATGAGGTCCATAACTGCCATGGCCAGGCCAGCGCCATTGACCATACAGCCAATGTTGCCATCCATTTTAATATAATTCTTAATCCCCAATCGGTTGGCTCTGACTTCAACCGGGTCTTCCTGTTCCGGGTCGTGAAGTTGCTCGATATCACTATGACGAAAAAGGGCGTTATCATCAAAGTTAAGCTTGGCATCGAGAGCCAGGAGTTCGCCATCAGCAGTAACAGCCAGGGGGTTGATTTCAGCCAGGGAGCAATCTTTTGCCTGAAACAGCCTGTATAGATTCGTCATCAAATAGGTGGCTGGCTGGACTTGAGCTGGGCTTAAGTTCATTCCATAAGCCAGCTTGCGTCCCTGGAAGGCCTGAAAGCCGGCCGCCTGGTCAATGTAGACTCTGAGGATTTTCCCCGGGTTAACCCGGGCTACCTCTTCTATGTCCATGCCGCCGGCTTCGCTGGCCATCATCACCGGCATCC
>Ga0208325_1000060_pt1 | contig 28079 bp, 34 predicted proteins | sample PL_2010_330m_FD_185486 | JGI IMG/M metagenome (GOLD analysis project Ga0208325, IMG submission 185486) | Freshwater microbial communities from Powell Lake, British Columbia, Canada to study Microbial Dark Matter (Phase II) - PL_2010_330m... | ecosystem: Environmental > Aquatic > Freshwater >...
GCTAGCCGACATCACGAGCCTCAAGATCGTAATGTTCGCTGGTTTCTCAATGGATGCCGGGACGCTGATTTATCCAATCACTTTCACGCTGCGTGATATGGTTCACAAGGTCGTGGGCAAGAAAGGTGCGCGGGTGATCATCGTTGCAGCAGCAGTCATAAATCTGGCAATGGCTGGCTTGTTCTGGATTGTGAGCCGATTGCCTTACGACCTGATGGCTGGCCCCCAACCTGATTGGAATAGTGTACTCGCCCCGGTCTGGCGTATCGTAATTGCGTCAATTGCTGCTGAAGTTTTGGCTGAACTGATAGACACGGAAGTCTATCATCTTTGGGTAACGCGCATCACTAACCGCTACCAGTGGGCGCGGGTGTTGGTAAGCAATGCCGCCAGTGTCCCACTTGATAGCCTCTTGTTCTGTTGGCTGGCGTTTGGTGGCGTGTTGCCTGTTGAGGTGGTCTGGTCAATCTTTTGGGCGAACGTGTTACTCAAGGGTATCGTAACAATTCTCGGTATGCCCTTGATTTATCTAGTGAAGGAAAAATAATCTTGTGGGTGACTGCGACTAATTTGAAGTAGAATGAACAGGAACCAAGAATGAGCAACGACAAGCCAACCAAGCCCTGGGAGCGCCAGCGAGACGGGCTTGTATGCTTCGGTGAATAATGGGGACAGGTAAACGGCGTTCAGCAAGCCAACGAGCCAAAGACAGACGGCGAACAGCCGACCTGTACCTGCAAGGCTGGCTACAAACCGCCATCGCTGAAGAGATCAAAACCAGCCAAGCCACCGTCTCGCGCGATCTCAAGGCGCTGCAAAAGGACTGGCTCAAATCAGCCTTGCGCGATTTTGACAAAGCCAAATCTCAAGAACTTGCCAAAGTTGATCGACTGGAACGCGAATATTGGGACGCTTGGCAACGGTCTTGCGAGGATGCTGAAACGCTCGTAAAAGACGGGACGCCTGAGAAGGTCGAAAAGCTCAAGCGGACGAGCAAAGGGCAAGCGGGTGATCCTCGCTTTCTTCAGGGTGTTCAGTGGTGCATCGAGAAACGATGCAAGATTTTGGGGATTGATGCACCGGTAAAGACAGACGTAACCAGCGGCGGCGAACGTATCAAACTCGTTGCCATTGGCGGTATAGACCCAGAAGAGGACATTTGAATGTGCATAGGGAATTCACCTTCTACGGTGGCGCAAGAGATTTTGCGGCATATCACGGGCCGGAGGCCATCGTGCACGGGCCGGCAGAGACGGGCAAATCGCTATCGGCTTTATGGAAACTTCACCTATGCGCACTCAAATATCCAAAAGCCTCGATCATTATTGCTCGCAAGACACTTGCCAGCACCTACGCGACCATTCTCCAGACATTCCGTCAGAAGGTACTTGGGGATGCCGATGCGTGGGGCGTCCGTGTCTACGGCGGAGAAAAGCCAGAGTGGTTTGATTATCCCAATGGCTCTCGCATCTGGATCACTGGCCTGGACAAATCCAGTAAGATTTTATCGGCAGAGCACGACCTCATTTACGTTAATCAGGTCGAGGAGGTTGCGCTTGGAGAATGGGAGACATTAACAACGCGCACGACGGGCAGGGCTGGCAATATGCCTTATTCGCAGACTATTGGCGATATGAACCCAGCCTGGCCAATGCACTGGGTTTACAGCCGTGAGACACTAAAGCTGTTTTACTCGTCGCACAAAGAGAACCCAACGCTGTTTGATTCGGTAACAGGCGTGATAACAGAACAGGGCAAGCACACGCTGGCGGTGCTCAAGGCGTTGACTGGAGTGAGGTACGACCGTTTCTTTCTTGGCAAAGCAGCACGACCGGAAGGGATGGTATACGAAACGTGGGATGAGCAAGTGCACCTTATCAATGAAGCGCCACCAGGATTGACCCGCTTCGTGGCCGGGCAGGACTGGGGATACACAAACCCAGGATGCCTGGGAGTGTGGGGACTAGACAGCGATGACAATATGTACCTGGTGGCCCAGATATACCACACCAAACGGCTTAACGAGTGGTGGGTAAAACGGGCGGTAGAGTTGAACGAGGAGTTTGGTGGGATTGAGGTTATTCTATGCGACCCGTCGCAGCCTGAGTATATCATAGCATATCGTAATGCCGGTCTAAATGCCCGACCTGCCAATAACATAGTCGGTGCTGGAATTGACGCCGTAAACGCCAGGTTCAAGCGCAATGGAATGTTCATTGTTCGGGATAGCCTGCGTCATGCTGACGAGACGTTGAAACGAGAGAAAAAACCGTATAGAGTACAAGACGAAATCACAGGATATGTTTGGGCTAACAAAAAGGCAAAAGAGATTCCGGTGAAAGAGAATGATCACGGATGTGACCAAATTCGTTATACTGTCAATTACGTGGACAAGATAGGCAGGGGGCAAACAAAGCAGCCGCAACACGACCCCAAGCCTTCGTTTGGCAAGCCACAATACAATTTGCGAGGTACGCTATGACAGAGAAACCAGACTACCAGATAGCACAGACACCACAGCGCCAAGTCGCTGCTACAACTCCCCGCACGACCGCGCCAATGAAGCCGTGGCAGCGGGGGGGGATGTACGGCTACTGGCTTGGAGACACAGAACGGCGCTACGGGCAATTGACACTGGCCCGCAACCTTCCGGTGGCCCGCAAACTCGAAATGCTGCGAGATCCAATCGTTGCAATGACACAGGGGTTCATCGGTTCAACGCTGGTCAAGGCAACTCGCGTCGTTGAATGCCAAGATGAGAGCAAGCGCCGGTTCTTCGAGGCGATGTTCCGGGGGTGGGAGCGCGAGTTCATCCTGCAAGCGTCACTGGCCTGCGCGTTGGGCAGCCTGGGGTTGGTGAAGCGGTACGAATTCTCAGTACCGCAGCCGGAGGCGATAGACGCAGAGCCAGTGTGGACGGCGGCGGCTCTGCCGTATACCATCGTCGGTTTCGACCAGGTGTTTCCAGTTGGCAGTTCGCCAGTGTTCGACAAAAAACGGCGGCATTTTGAGGGAATGAACACACTCGATGGCAAGGTGGATGTGTTCTACTCACTGTGGTTATCGCTGGGGCAACACCTCGCGTTTGGCGACTATCGCGGCGCTGGCCGGTTGGAGAACGCATACAAAGCGTGGTGGGTGAAACAGTTCGGGATGGATAGTTACATCGTCTGGATACAGAAGATGATCAATCCGACTGTCAAAGCGTCATACCCGCCTGGAAAGACGAAAGGCGAGAGTGACAGCAACCGCGACATTGCCGAGGCGGTGGGCAACGCCACCCGTTCAGGCTCGACGGCGGCCATTCCCTCGACGGTTTACGAGACAATAGACGAAACCACAGGCAGCGTTACACTGTCGTCTATTCGCAAGTGGACGGTAGAATGGCTGGAGACCACTGGCGATATTGGCCGCTTCCACGAACTCGAAGACCAGTGCAATCAGGCAATCGCAATGGGAATGCTTGTACCACCGCAGTCATTCCTCAATGTCAAACAGACTGCGCTTGGAGGCCCGACGACGGCAGACGTGTTGTTGAAATTGGCGACCGAGTTGCTATTACAAGACGCCGCTGACATAGACCGGCACGTCAATGATTACGTGTTCCCCGCTGTTGAGCGCGCGAATTTCCCCGCTGACAGTCCGAGAGTGCGAGTGCGTACAGTGGGCCTCGATCCCGACAACGCCGAACAGTTGCACGACATTCTGTTGGCGTTGCTCAAGTCACCGACTGCGACGGTGAAAGTGGACGCCGATACCGTGATGGACAGGTTGCACGTGCCGAGGGAGGAGCGAGAGGAAGAGAGTGAGGCGGAGGGGGCTGCGGCAGACATAAGCGGGCATACCCGTCACTCAGTTTCCCGCCAATGCCCGTTGTGTGGTGCTGGCGTGGGGTACAGTTACGAAGGACACGGGGGATTGCTTGTGTGCGCGGGTTGCGGAAAGACTTACGATCCGGCGGTGGAATGATGACTGACAAAGACCAGAAGCGCCGCAAAAAGGTGTTGAAAGAGAACGCTGATGTACACCGGGCATTGATTGAGCGGTTAGCCAAAGCGCATGCGAAGCGCGTCTTGGCAATTCCCGATGACATGTGGAAAAAGGCAGAGGAGCAAGATGCCGAGACTTGATTGGCACGCTGTAGTGTCTGCCGACGATTTCTCTGACGTGATGCGTCTAGTACACCTGGCCGCTCGCTATGATCCTGTAGATGTAGACGAGATACGGGTACAATTGCTCCGTCATCGCCGTCAGGCTTATGAGGATGAATTGTCCATCCAGGCGGCGCACGTCGGTTGTCCTGGCCGCCAGGGAGTGCTCGGCGAAGGTCCTGCTCTGAGTGAACTCAATGCACTGTGCGTTGACGACGCTGAGAGCATTGCCAATACTTACAATTATTATATGGCAAATGCGATTCGCGCCATTCGCGACGAAACCCCGACGGCCAATCGTCACGTCTACGCTACTCGTTTGCAGACGTGGGGAGATGGGTATTGGGATTGGAAACAAGGCCAAATTGACCAGTACACAGACGGCACGGCGCGGGCATTGGCATTGCAAGATTTCTACCGAAACAATGGGCAATTCGGCACGGCGATTTTGTTACCAGAGACAGCGGTGTGTCCAGTGTGTCAGGGCTGGCTCGACCGGGGGGAAGTGCCGTTGCGCGTGGCGACGAATAATCCGCCGCCTTATCACGTAAACTGCCCTCATTATTGGCTTACTGATCCTGACAAAATCGCACGCGAAGATTGCCCGCTTTTGTGGATGGGCGAATAGGAGGAAAACTGTGACATTCTACATTGACCCGTTTTGGCTTGGCGTCGTGACCGGCGGCGCAATTACGATGATCAGCATAATTGCTCTAGTCATTACCACATCGAAAAGGCGGCAGGGTAAATGATTCACGTCAAACCGTCTTTCTTCGTCGCTGGGATATTGACATTTATAGCACTGGAATTTGCTTGGGCGGTGTGGTTATCCAATCGACAAATGAAATGACACTAAACATACTCGACACAGCATGGCACTTGGTTCATCTATACCGCCTCCACGCATTACCCGCTGAGTTCACGCTATTGAATTGCCGCGACTGGTTGTGGAACGAGTACCAGCGACCGCAGCCGCCAAACTTTCGCGGCGGTATCGAAGCAGGCGCTATCAAGGTGGGACAATTTGACCTCGCGCTAGTACACCTCGATCAGTGGGTGGACAGGTTTCCCCATCGCGCATTGCCTTTCCGCGTCGTGCGCCAGAAGGCGCGTGAACTTGGCATTCCTGCCGTCTGTATAATGCACGGCACGCCAGACCACGCCGAGAACAGGCTCAATGTCCTGCGGCTGCTGGGTGATATGCCCTGCGTCTGCAATTCGCATACTGCGGCGGTAGAATGGGACGGTGGCGAAGGACGGCTCGACCGCTATGGTCTGCCGCAGTTTCGCTCGATAATTCACGGCTATGACGTGGACGAATTCTGGTCAGAGCCAGCGGAGCGCAGGCGGCGCGTCGTGGTTTCAATTTGCTCCGGTGGCAGCGTGAGCGGGTGGTATCACGGCACGCCAATTTTGGAACGGCTCATTCGCGACGTGCCGCTCGAATGGTACGGGCCGTATGGCAACCGGGACTGGCTGCCGAATTACGAAGAGTACCGCGCAATGCTGGCCTCGTCGTTGATCTATTTCTCACCATCGCGCAGAGCGCCAATGCCGGGGTCGCGGACAGAGGCAATGCTATCGGGGTGCTGTGTTGTCTCACTACCAGGGCAAGACTGGGAGACGTACATTGACAATGGCATAAATGGCTTCATCGTCCAGAACTATGATGATATTGTATCCACGCTGCGACGATTGCTAGATGAGCACGAATACGCCTCACAGGTCGGAGAGACTGGGCGACACCTGGCGCGTGGTGCGTTCACATCGGAGGAGTATGTGACGGACTGGATGAAATTGTTGGGGGAGTTGAGGGTGGTATGAAAACGCTATTTATTCCATGTAGGTTAGATGGTCTCAAGCACGCTGGTTCGGCTCGCATTCGTTGCGAGTGGGTGGCAAAGCATTGGGAAGGTGCGGAGGTGTATGACGCCTCGCAACGTTTTGCTGGCTATGATTTGTATGTTTTCCAGAAAGCCTATCTCTCGTCCACGTCATTGCAGTTCATCGTGCGGGCCGCGCAATGGCGTGATGAAGGCAAGTGCCGGTTGGCATTTGATTTATGTGATGCTGACTTTTTGGACTGGACGTACAAGAACAGGATGCTTGACGTTCTGCCGATGTTTGACTTTTGTGTTGGAGCAACCGATCCCATCACCGACTGGCTCAAACAGTACAATTACGCCTACACAATTCCGGATTGCGTGGATGTGGAGGCTGTGCGGGCAATCGGCACGGCGACGCATACCGATACCGTGACGCCGTTCTTGGTGTGGGCGGGATACGAGAACAATCAAGAGCCGCTGATGAAACTGCTTCCGATTATTGGGCGGTTGGGCTGGCCGCTAGAGATCGTCACCGTCAAGTCGTCCATTCCATTCGAGGAGTATTGGCAACGGGTACTCACGAGCGGCGACGGTACACCGCACGATATTTTACTCAATCCGCAGTCCGACACTGGTAAATACCGGTACAAGTCAGACAACAAAACGATGATAGCGCACGCGCTGGGCATGAGCGTGGCAACCTGCGAGGAGGACTTGCGCCAGCTGGCAGACCCGGCAGAGCGGGCGAAAGAGAAGCCCACGCGCCCTGTCTCGTTGGCGGTAGATGCGTGGAAGAAACTAATGGAGGTGTGGTTGTGAAAGTTCTCGCCGTTGCTTCGGACACCGCTGACGCATACTACCGCGCCAACGCACCGTTCGGCGTGCTGAACTATCGTACCCGTGATGAGTACCGCGTCGTGGCAAGCGCAAAAGGCGCACCTGTCCACGACGTGCTGTTTTTGCGCCAGTGCACCGATGTCGATAGTTCGGCGTTGGCGGACAGATACTTGAGCAAAGGCAAGCCGGTAGTCTACGACGTGGACGACTTGCTCACTGAGATACCCCCGTCGTGGCCGTGCTACGGACAGTACCGTGACAGCGGCACGGACGGTATGTTACCGGCGTTGCGTGCTCACAAGATGCTGTTAGAGACCGCAACGCTGGTAACTTGTGCCAGTTCGCGTCTGGCGAGACGGTTGCGAGCAATGACACCCGCCCCGGTCGTGCACCTGCCAAACTGCGTGATGATGGCCGAGTGGGATATGATAGCGCCGAAAGCGGTGCGACTCGACGGCCCGGTGCTGGGGTGGTTCGGCACGGGCAATCACTGGGACGACTGGGGCGAGATCGTCGGAGCGGTAGACGAGGCATTGGAGGAGGTCGGGGGGTATCTGGCACTGCTCGGCGCTCCTGAGTTGGTGCGCTTCTTTCCAGAGCGATTACAGAAGCGCACAAAAACCAGTAACCTCGTACCGATGAAGCAATGTGGTGAGATACGCCAAATGATAAAAGTGTTCACCGTCGGGCTGGCATGGTGCACTGACAGACTGGAGGCCAATCGCTGCCGTTCGCCGCTCAAGGCAATTCAATACGGCGCGGCTGGCGTGCCAGTCGTGGCAAGCCAAGCAGTGTACGGGGAGCAGTTGGAGGGGTGGGACGCCGCGGGTGGCGTTGGGCCGCTATTCCACGAATACGGCTACACCGTGAATTCGACCGCCTCTCTTGTGCCAGTGTTGGAAATGGCCTTGACGGTAGATGTGGGAAACGCAAAACCGCGCCGCTGGCAAGAGCAAGTCTGGCAGCACCACAGTTACGAGCAGCAGGCGACCAGGTGGGCGGCTGTATTCGAGAAAGCGAGAGAATTGGTATGAGCAAACTGATTGCAATACTGGCTCATCAGAGATCGGGTACGAATATGCTGGGCTGGGCCATTGATACGCATCCGCATATCACATTCACATCTGAACTATTCCACCGCAATCGTGAGGGAGCGCCAGACACCGCCGATGAACTTGAGCGAGCATTGCAAGGAACACGACCGCGAACGCGCAACGGGCCGTCCAGGCCATACCTCTCTGACAAAGTGGCTTGCTTGGATGTAAAGTACAACCAGGTCACATCGGCGGTCGAAGACCTGCTGCGCCGGATACCAGTCATACACCTGGTACGCACAGACCACATGCGTCATTGGTACTCGTTTCAATTGCGCATCTGGTGGCAGTCACATCCAGAATATCGCCAGCGGCGCGAGTTGCCCGCATCGTTGCCATTTGACGCCAATCAATACGATGCCTTCGTTACACGTCTGACTAATCACCAAGAGCGATTGCGTTATTTGGCAGATTTGACTTTGTACTATGAAAAGATAACTGATAACAAACAGATAACTGAATTACCTGATCGAGTTACCGAACAGATTTGCACGTTAGCCGGTGTTGAATATTGCCGGTTGACAGTTTCGGCGCTCAAGAGCGCAATTGAAATGAGGTGGGATTAGTGCACAAACAACTGATGGATTGGCTCAAGGAACTAAAACGCGGTCATTCCTATGTCTTTCGTAACCGCTGTGTTTTTGAGGGCGGTTCTATGGACGTGAACGGGTCGCCGCGTTCGCTATTTGAGAATTGCACCTATCTGGGCGTGGACTGGCGCGACGGGCCGGGTGTGGATAGCGTGGGCTTGATACACGAATTTGTGCCAGACGCGACGGATGTCTTTCATACAATCGTATGCACAGAGACACTAGAACATGACCCGCACTGGCGGCTCAGTTTGGCGCGAATGATAAACCTGCTTGTACCTTACGGCTCGCTAGTCATATCGGCCGCTGCGCCTGGACGAACACCACACCGAAAGGAACACGCGCCGGACGGTGAGTACTATGGCAATGTAGAGCCGGTGGAATTGTTGGCCGAGATTTGGCAGACGGCGCAATTCCAGTTTACCAGCCTGGTGCTGAACACAGAGCACCACGACATATACTTGTTTTGTGATAATAAACTAGAGGAGGTAACGAAGTGAAGGTCTGTTATGTGGGAGGTTGCGGGCGGCTGGGTTTTCCAATGGCAATGTGGACGGCGAGTCGGGGTATTGAGACAGTCATTGCAGACAAAAGCAAGACGGCAGTCCAGCGGGTACAGCGTGGCGATTTCTCTTGTCCAGAGCCGCACGTTGAGGGACTTGGTAAACTTGCGAGCGAAACGTTGACAGCGACGACGGACACTGTGCAGGCTGTGTTGGAGTCTGATCTGGTATTCGTGTTGGTACAGACGCCAAGTCTCGAGGACGGCTCGTTCTCAATCGAGCACGTCTTGAGCGCCTGCAATGACATCGGAGCGGCATTGAAAGAGAGTGATGGTTACAAAGTCATCACCATCGCTAGTACCGTAATGCCTGGCCACATCAACGGCCCGATCCGCGAGCGATTGGAGGCCGTCAGTGGCAAGCGAGCGCATGATGATTTTGGACTGTGCTATTCCCCAGAGTTCATCCGGCAGGGCAGCATAGTCGAGGACTTTGCAATGCCGTCATTTGTGCTGATTGGCAGCGAGCACATTCAAGCCGCCGATTTGGTACAAATTTATTACGAGACTACTACGGCCAACCAGCCGGTGATACACCACACTAGTATTGTCAGTGCTGAGATTGCCAAGATTGGATTGAATACCGCTATTGTGACCAAGGTGGCGGTCGCAAACCAATTGGCGTTGCTGTGTCACGAAATTGAGGGAGCGAGTGCTAATGACGTGCTGCGCGTCATTGGCTCAGACCCTCGCATTGGTCGTAAATATTTTAGCGCCGGTTCACCGACGGGTGGTCCTTGTTTTCCGCGCGACCACAAAGCGTTGGGTATAGCAACACAACAGCGGGGGCTTAATCCAGGTGTGTCTGAAGAGATCGTTGCGGCCAATCGCCGTCAACTTGAGTTCGTAGCGGCCAAGGCTGTAGAACAGGGTGAAACGATTGGCGTTCTTGGATTGACCTATAAACCTGACGTGGCGTTGTTCGAGGGTTCTCAGGGGATAGAACTAATCGAGATACTTGGAGAGAATGTTCGCGCCTACGACCCCGCCATTGCCGTTGAGCAAAGCGCCCGCACGCTAGAGGAATTAGTGGATGATAGCGACGTGCTGGTATTGATGACGTGCTGGGATGAGTTCAGACGGCTGTCTGGCCTCGACCTGAGCGGCAAGGCTGTGCTTGACATGTGGGGGTTCTATGACGCCGGTACACTGAACTGCGACGTGTACATAGAATTCGGGGAGGGCTAATGATAACCTTTCACGCCATAGTTCGTGCCTTCGAAGGCGAATATGACCTGATACAACGCAACGCCATTGGAAGTTGGCTGCGACTGAACCCGACGCCAGAGGTGCTATTGTATGGCGTTGGAGAGACGGGGGCGCCGGGCTATGCGGGCGAGGTAGGTTTGTCGCTATACCCGCTCAAGTACAATCATCGCGGCATTCCACTCGTAGCGTGGCCTATCGAGCACGCTGCCGTTACTGCGTCGAATGACATTCGTTGCCTGGTCAACGCCGACATCATACTGATGGAAGATTTTAGCACCGCTGTCAACTTGGTGTGCGCGCAGTTCCCCGAATTTCTGTTCATCACACAGCGGTGGGGCATTCCACCCGACTTCCAAATTGACTTTGACGCCGCCTGGCAAACGGCACTACTGAGTGACCTGCGCAAACGAGGCCGGGCAAAGCACAGAGGCGCGGTAGATTACTTTTGCTATCGCGGCGACTGGCTGCGCGACGTGCCTCCGTTTGCAGTCGGGCGTACTTCCTGGGACAACTGGATTATCTGGAAGGCGCTTGATGAGGGAGTGCCAGTCATAGACGGCACACTGTTTACCGTCTGTGTTCATCAAGACCATGCTAAGAAACGGGTGGGCGCTGAGACGAACGAAAACCGCGCCATTCTCACGAACGACATCGGTAACTTCATCGTGGCGACGTTGGACAATGCAACGTGGATGCTTATGCCGGACGGCACGTTCTGTGAGACGAATGCGCCGGAGCCAATGAGGAGGAAGGTAAAATGATAGCGCGTCACATCGGAGGTACAGGAAGGACAGGGACGGCAATACTAGGCGGTTGCCTGGCCCTGCATCCAGACGCGGTATACTTTCGCGAGCCGCGCTTCATCTGTGACCCTGGCGGCTTGTATGACTACCTGGTTGGCAAAGTCAACGCTGATCAATTCAAGACTATAATACTGGACAAGTTCCTACGCAACCTGACGACGAAACTCAAGACGATGGAGACGGCGGAATTGGTAGATGAATTCTACAACCGCGACACCGTTTTCGCCATTGGCGAGGATACTCTGATTGGAGGGCCTGATAGATTTATCGAGGGCCGTGAATTCATAGAGCAACTATTCGGGCAATTAGACCGCCGTTACTGGATCGAGAAAACCCCCCACACCGTTAGGCGTGTGGATTTGCTCTATCGAATGTTTGGCGATGACCTGCGCTATGTGCACTTGATACGTGAGCCGAAGGACATATTCGCCTCGTTGATTCATCAGCGGTGGGGTCCAAAAAAGCCTGAGACGTTCATCAGGTGGTACAGAGAGATTATGCACGACGCACAAATTTCTTGGGCACAAGTTCCGCGTGACTGTTATCTTGTACTCAGGATGGAAACGCTTGTTCAAAAACCGCACGATGTTTTTGCGCAGGTGTTGCGTTTCTTCGAGATTGATTATGATGTGTACTGGCTTCATCAGACCGCCAGCGGTGTCACAAAGAAGCAGGCGCATGTTGGGCGTTACGAGCACGACCTGAGTTGCAGGGCGCGGGTGATGATAGACCAGGATTGCGGCAACATTTATCGGTGGTGGAAAGACAAGGAGGTGCAATCGTGAAACGAGTATGCGTTACCGGCGGTGCAGGATTTATCGGGAGGCATCTGTGCCACTACCTAAAAGAGCGCGGGTACTGGGTGCGGGCGATAGACTACCAGCCGCCAGAGTATCCCGTAGACGCCGATGAAGAGAACTGGACTTGTGACTTGCGTCACTTTGAGAACGCAATTGAGGCGTTGCAGGGGATAGATGAGGTGTATGCGCTGGCCGCCGATATGGGTGGGATGGGATACATCGGGTTTCACGACTTTGACATTCTACAGAATAATCTCCGCATTAACCTCAACACAGCGGCGGCGGCGCGAGTTCACAAACCGGAGGGACTATTCTATTCGTCGTCTGCGTGCTGTTATCCTGAAAGCCTGCAACTCGAAACCGCCATCGGCGGATTGGCCGAGAGCGATGCTTGGCGCGGCAAGCCGGACACGGCCTATGGCGTGGAAAAGTTGGTCTCTGAGGACGTGTACAGCCATTTACCGAACACTGAGGTGCGCATTGCACGTTTCCATAACATCTACGGCACAGAAGGCACGTGGCGCGGCGGACGTGAGAAAGCACCGGCGGCGCTATGCCGCAAGATTGCGGTCGCTAGTATTACGGGCAACCCAGAGGTTGAGATTTGGGGCGATGGCGAGCAAACGCGCTCATTCTGTCACATCGGCGATTGCCTAGAGATGATCTATCGTCTGATGCAATCTGACTACCGTTCACCGTTAAACATTGGCACAGACAGACTGGTGAGTATAAACGAGTTGGTTGACATTGCAGCGGATGCGGCAGGTATCGAGGTGGTCAAGAGGCACATTGACGGGCCGCAGGGCGTCAGGGGACGCAATGCGGATTTGTCTAAGATGAAGCGGGTGTTAGACTATGAGCCGCAGGTCTCGCTTGAGGACGGCATAGCGGAACTCTACGGCTGGATTGAGGGGGAGTTGGCACTGTGAAATATCCACAGGTCGAGCACTCCGATCTGTCAAAGCCATACTACCGGGCGTGGAAAAGCACATTGCGCTCTATGGAGGGGAAGCCTGCTGACGAAGTGCGACAGAAAGAGAAGGTGGACGTTGACTTTATGCTCCGCTGGGCCTACGAACTTACGCCAGGCTACCGCGCTCTTTATTTACGACGCGGCTGGCGTCCATCCACGTGACTTCCACACAATGGATGACCTGCGTCACTTCCCGATAGTGGACAAGGCCACACTGCGCTCTGACTTGGAGGCGTTTTCTGTAGACCTCAAGAACAGGGAATACACCACAACCGGAGGCAGCACAGGTGAGCCGTTCGGTTTCTACCGTGACGCCTGGTCGTTTCATCGAGAGTTGGCGTCGAAGGCATACCAATATCACCGCGTCGGCTGGCGTGAGGGAGATCGAGAGTTGGTGTTGAGAGGTCTGGTGATAAACTCACCAGACCACATTGAGTTTGTGCCAAAGTTCAATGCGCTGCGTTGCTCAGTATATCACCTGGTGCCGGAATGGATGGAAACCTACTATCGGTTGGCGCTCGAATACCGACCAGAATGGATACGCTGTTACCCGTCAGCGGGCTACACGTTTGCCCATTGGCTACAGAAGACAGGGCGCGAATTTCCACAGTGCAAGGGTGTTTTGTGCGCTTCTGAGAACTTGCACGACTACCAGAAGAAAACGATGTCTGATGTGTTCGGCGGGCGGGTGTTTGACCACTATGGAATGCACGAGTCTATAGTACTGGCCGGGTATTGCGAGCATAAAGATACCTACCATGTCTTGCCGCAGTATGGCTATGCTGAATTGCTTGACGAAAACGATGAACCAGTGACGGAGCGCGGGCAGGTAGGGGAGATCGTGGGCACGTCGTTCATTATGTTCGCCACGCCATTTGTGCGTTATCGCACGGGCGACTTTGCTACGTTTCAGGGGTGGGGGTGCGAAGCCTGCGAGCGGCCCTACCAGGTGTGGGGCAATGTAGTGGGCCGGGAGCAAGATTTTGTCGTGGCGGGCGATGGGCGGCGCGTTTCAATGTCGGCGATAAACTTCCACGATGACACACTGGACGGCGTAAGAGAGTTTCAATTCAGGCAGAGAGATCGGGGCCAGATCGAATTCCGGTACGTGTCAGAGGGTGGACACGACGAGGAGCGCATTGCTAATCGCCTGGCCGAGAAACTGAGGGGATTTGAATTGAGTTTGAAAGAGGTCGAGTGCTTACCTCGCACGCCGCGAGGCAAGCGATTATTGGTTGTCCAGGAGGCAGAATGGGTGTGACGATTGCCGTGATGGGAGACACACTGTGCCGCTCGAAGGATGGTAGCGATCCGTTCGCTCACGCCAGGGACGTATGGGCAGAGGCCGACGTGTGTTTTCTCAATTTGGAGACCGTCATAACTCAGCACGGCACGCCAGCGCCGAAGAGGACATTATTGCGAACCGAACCTGATGAGGCCAAATGGTTAGAGGGCTTCGATGTGGTGCACACAGCGAATAATCACATTTTCGACTATGGCGAGGAAGGATATTATGACACGGAAGGCGCTTTGCACCTGCGCGATATTCATAGTCTGGGCGTAGGGACAGACATTACCGCATGGATGGGGGCAACCGTTGAGCATAAGAAATTCAAGATTGATTTTCTAGGTTTTCACTCTTACCCACTGCAATCCGGCATTTACGAAGTCGCTCATCTTGAGAACCACAAGCGAGTTTTAGACCAGGTAAGACGCCGCGCGTCACTGTCGGATGCCCTAATTGTCTCCCTCCACTGGGGCACAGAGCACGCGCCCCACCCATCACCTGCGCAAATTGAAATAGCCCACGACATTGTGGATGCGGGCGCGTGTCTGGTACTGGGGCACGGGCCGCACAGGTTACAGGCTATTGAACGATACAAAGACGGACTGATTGCTTACAGCCTGGGTAATTTCAACTTTTGGCATACCGACATCGAGGAGCAATGGTTCAACTGCCTATCGGCTATCTTGCTGGTAGAGATGGGAGAAGCGGGTGTTTTGAATTGGAGAATTAAGCCGTATTTCATCAATGCAAACGGCCAGCCAATTCCATATGGAAACCGCGACGAAATGATGACCTTGTACTTAGCAGAGTTACAGGCTGAATTGAGCATAACCTGGTCGCGGTGGTATGAGGAAATCGGCGCGACCTACGTGCGGCAATCGCTAAAATCATTCGCAGCGACGATCCCGCGCTACGGCTGGGTGAGGGTGAAAAAGTTGTGGTGGTGGCTGCGCCAAGCGCACACCTGGCAGGCGGTTGCAGGAATGCTGAGGGGGTGGACAAAGTGAGTGTCACTATCAATAACGGGCAAGCAGAAATATTGTTTTCATCTGGCGCTATTGACGCGACGACACGGGCAGGAATGAAGTTGTTGTATTCGTTTGCAGTGCAAATGGATGACCCTGTGTTCGTTGACGCCGGGGCGGGTGAAGGAGCGTTCTCCCTGCTGGCCGGATTAGTACCAGGAATGACAGTGCACGCATTTGAACCCAATCCGCACACAGCGGACGTGTTGCGTGAGAACGTAGCATTCAATGACCTGGGTGACCGAATATCGGTGCATGAGTGTGCGCTGTCTGACAACAACCAGCCGGGTTTCTTGCGGTGTCCGAAGAAATGGGGATTGGCAACGCTGGCGCGGGACGTGTTTTCAAACGGTGTCACATATCCTGTGCGGGTGGACACGCTAGACACTGCTCTACACGGCGAACGAATTGACTTGCTCAAACTTGACGTTGAGGGATGTGAGAAGTTTGCTCTACTCGGCGGCAAGACCATAATCCGTCGTTGTCGTCCCGTCATTTTAGCCGAGACGCAGAACAAACGCACGCGGATGTTTGGTTACGGGGCAGGTGACATAACGAAATTGTTGCGATCCTGGGCATACGAGGATGAGACAGTGACGACCAGGGACACCTTGTATCAGCACAAGAACAAGCACATAGAAACGAAGGAGGCCATAGAATGTTTACAATTTACACAATTGTAAAGCCCTTCCGGGGCGAGTTTCGCAGTATTCAACACAACTCTATCAATTCGTGGTTGCAACTACATCCCCAGCCGCAGATATTGACATTTGGCGCGGGAGAATGGGGCGCGAAGGCAGCGGCTAAACGGATGGACGTACCAGTCTATTCCGTCGAGCGAAACGAGCATGGTACACCGCTTCTGAATAGCGCAATAGACCAGGCTGAGACAATGGCGCAACATGATGTGTGCTGCTATGTCAACGCCGACATCATCATCTTGCAAGATTTTATGGCGGCGCTAGAACAGACAATGGCACAATTTGACCGCTTCCTACTGAGTGCCAGACGATGGGACACAGACTTGCGCGGGCTGGACTGGAACGCAATAGGCGGAGAGGCTGCATTGCGCGAGGCAGTCGGAGAGCGTGGCGAACTTCACCGCGTGACCGGCGGGGACGTGTTCTGCTATCGCGGACTGGACTGGGGCACGATCCCAGACTTTGCCGTAGGGCGGCGACTATATGACAATTGGCTCGTTCACAGAGCAACAGAACTCGGAGTGCCATTTGTGGATGCAACGGCGGTAGCGACAGTTATCCATCAAGAGCACAGCACGTGGGACGCAGAGCGATTGGATGAACCGGAATGGAAACACAACCGCGCTCTATACGCTACCGATACGGGAAATTGGAATACAAAAGGCTTCTCTCACGCCACGCACAAAATGACTGCGGATGGAGAGTTCAAAGAGACACACTTTGGCCGCCAAGTGCGCAATGACAAAACCAGAGTGAGACGGCAAGGCAAGAATGAGTGAGTTGCCATTCGACAAGGACGGTTCAACTATCATCAACCTGGCTCGCTTGCATCATCTGGCAACGTTGTGCTTGCCGTTGGCTGGCAAGCGCGTGTTGGAGGTAGGTGCGGGCGTGGGTAAATTGACGTGGTTCTTCGAGGAGTTGGACTGTGAGATAGTGAGCACGGACGGGCGCTCTGGGAACTGCGAGACGAACTTGTACCGTCATCCCTGGCGCGAGGGGCGCGTGTTCGCGGCTGACTTAGAGAGGCACGGCGACCACAAGCGATGGGGGCGCTTTGATGTAGTGTTCTGTTATGGCACGCTGTATCATCTGACAACGCCGTTGGAGACGTTGACAGAGTTGGCGAGCGTGTGTGATGAGTTGTTTTTGTTGTCAACGGTCGTGGGGACAAAAGACGACGGCATACACCTGGGTAGTGATACCACGCGGGCCGATGCTAGTTTGCGCGGAGTGGGGTGCAATCCGGCAATTGATTGGATACTGAGCACCTTGCGTGGATTGTACCGGTATGCTATTATGCCTTACCCGCAGCCATACCATCAGGATTTCGTTACAGAACGGCGACCAGGCGATAGCGGCCATGTTCGCGCCATGTTCGCGGCTTCCCGTAAGCCATTGGAGATGCTATGAAACGTCGCATATGGATTGACGTAGGTGCACATCTTGGAGAGCGAACGCTTAAGTTCGCACAGGAAGATATTTCTCTGACAGTGTATGCGTTTGAGCCTAATATGGCGCTGGTACATAAACTCGCGAGTACCGTTGCGAATTTTATCGTCCTGCCGCTTGCAGTGACAGAGAGAAACGCATACACCGATTTTAACCTCACCGTCAAAAATGCTTGCAGTTCAGTCTTGCCTATAGTCGCAGAACGAGCGCAGAGTTGGACTGGCATGGGTGGTGGACTTGATATTGTGCGCTCAATACAAGTGCCGTCAATCCGGCTGGATACATTTATGACCTGGGCCGAGATAGAAAAGGTGGAATTTCTCAAAATAGACGCACAGGGAGCAGACTTGTCAGTCGTGAAGTCAGCTGGCGCAAGGCTTCGGGATATAGAGAAAGTGCGGTTGGAGGTTGCAATAGCCCCATCTCCATACGAGGGAGCGGCGCAACAAGAGGAAGTGTTTGACTTTATGAACGAAGCGGGATTTGTACTGTATCGTCGCCGCAATCAGAGTTTTGGACAAGAGCAAAATCTAACGTTTGTGCGGAGGGCAATATGAAACCACTCGTGGTGATGACCGTCCATAATCGCGCCGATAGTACACAGGTGGCTCTTGACGCGCTGGCAGAGCACACCGATTTGTCAGAGTGCGTGACTGTCGTTGTGGACGACGCTTCGACTGACGGCGCTGCCGAGACTATCGACCAGTGGTGTATTGACCACCAGGCAGAACCGTTGCACCTGGAGACGAACCGGGGTACGGCACGGGCGCTCAACGCAGCCCTGTATCGCTACCGTATGCCGCACCAACCTCTTGTGAAACTGGACAACGACGTGACGCTGATGACGGCAGGGTGGCTGCCGAAGGTGGCTGAGTTCATCGCGGCGGTGCGGGCCAGAGAGCCTGGACTGGCACTAGTGCGGGCCAGCCGCGTCTACAAAGGTGAGGAGTTACCGGGTGAGGACAAGATAGAACTTGGCAAGTTTCACGGCGAACCGTTCTACCACATCAAGAGACACCTGGGGTACGCAGTTTGGTATTGCGGCTGGTTTATGGACAAGGTGCGATATTTTGAGCCGTTATCGCCAGATCACATCTACGGTTATGATGATGTGATAATGGGTGCGAAGGTGGCGGCGCTGGGAGGGTTCGGTCTGATTTGGAGGGGGTGGATGATGCACGACCAGGCGCGCGGTTCGTGTTTCCCCGGCAACCGCGAACACGCGGCGATGGTACGGCTATTGCTCAACCAACGGCTGGGTGAAATTGCGCGGACGAAGAAGGTGCGTGCGGAGGTGTCATTGTGACGTTGAACGCAAAAGTGACCGTCACGGCGACAGATAATACCCGTGTCTTTCAACACTTGCTTGATGCAGGCGGCGGTTGGTTTCTCTATGTTCACAACCGCAAGATAGTCAAAGCTGCACAAGTGCCCTGGTTAGACATAGACAATTTGGATCTTGCACCGCATCCGGTTATCATCGTACCACAGGATGAAGAGATACAACGGCGGCTATTAGGCACATCGGGGGTATTGAGAGAAAACGCTTGACAGACACGTGTTTCTGTGGTAATATAATAGACATAACGTAACGACTTCGGCTATCCTACTGCCAATAGGCACAGAGGGGCCGTGCTCTTAAATGAGCACGGCCCTTTTTTGTTTTCCCACCAGGAGGACATTCTACCGCTCGCGCCGTAGGATCGGCTGCTCCTAGTGGTACTGAGTACATATTCAATGCTGGTACGCGCATCAGCGGATCAATTCGAGCCGAGAGTGCTGGTTCAGATACAATGAAGGTTTGGCTTAAAATTCAGAGCATATAGGAGCAGTCATGAACCTCGAACAGTTACGAGACCAATACGTAATAATTTCTGCCGAAGGGGCAAAGGCGTTAGAGGCTATCGAAGACTTGCGCGAACTCGAAGGTGACTTTGGGCGAGGTATCAAGTTGCTATGGAGCGACGGCGAACAATCCATCGTGGCCTATGCTTTTGCCAAGAGCCAGTTTGACCAGGAGCAGGCGCAGATGTGGGTGGACGAGTACACTAAAGCGCCAGCGGCGGCGACGGTGGCAGATATTGTGCGTGGGGTGATCCAGGCAGTGTCTGACAAATTTGGCAAGAACACAAACGAGATGAAATTGACAACTACGCAGCCAGACCCCGTGCAACTCATTGCCCTGTCGCTCACGCTTGGCGACGGTGACGAAGCCGCTGAGGACGATGACCTGACGTGGAAAGAGATAATCCATCCAGGACAATGGTTCAAGCGCGACAGCGGGGACATCCTGGAAATCACCGCCGACATCATCGCGTCCGCTTACCAGGCATTCAAGGACGGCTTGCCCAAATACGTCAGTGTTCCCGCAACTCCCTACCATCCTCACACAGTTCCAGTCAACGAGAATCGCGGCTTTGCCGAGAAACTAAAGTTGGTCGGCGAACGGCTGTTTGCTGGCTTCCGTTTCACAGACCCAGCGACGGCGGCAGGAGTAGAGGACGGTTCAATAGCAGATGTGTCAGTATACCTCGAACCAGACGCTACACATCCTACAACCGGCAAGGTATATGACTGGATACTCACACACGTTCTGTTGACGAATGACCCACTGGTTCAAGACCTAGAGCCGTTCGGTGCGCCATTACCGGCAAGCGCCAACGGCACTCAGTACCAGGTCACACATTATGCACAGAAAGCACATAACAAACAGGAGGTAACGAATATGGCGAACGAGAACATCAGTGCCGAGGCGCTGGCCTTTGCGGAGTTTGCAGAAGCGCAGGGCCTTTCAGTCTCGGACGTACAGACGATGCTCGACGAACGCGCTACAGCCCAAGCCGCGCTTCAGGCGACGCGGGCAAAAGCGCGCGGGTTGGAAATCACGCGCATCGTGAGGGCGCTGGAAGGCGTGGAGACCCATGCTGCCGTGATGCAGGTTGAGAACACTCGTCACTGGCCGGTAGTCATCGCGGCTGTAGAAACTGCGTTGCGCGAGCAACCTGAGACAATGGCTCTCTCTGCTGACGACGACGGGGGCACATCGCTAGACACCGTGCTTATGGCAGTGGTTAATGCAATTCCCGCCGAGGGGCGTATGGTCATCGAGGCACAGCCAACCGGTGCAAAGGAACACGAAGACCCGACGCTGGACAAGCCGCGAAAGTTCACGGATGAAGAGATCAGGACGTATGCTGCTGGTCTTCACCCGTCACGTGGCGCGAGATAGGAGGAATGACAAATGTACAAGTACTATGATCGAGACTACGACCGCCACCAACCGCTCAAGTACCGCTACGGCGACGAAAAGTCCCATTCCGTCGTCATCGGTTCGTCTGTTGTGACGTTGGATAGCGACAGCCGTCGTTTGGTTAATCGCGGTGCATTGCTGTGCGAAATCACATCTGGACACCTGGATGGTAAGTTTGGCCCGTACCTAAAAACGGCCAGCGATGGACGCGAAAGCCTGACAAAAGACCTGGTTGTCGTGGCACAGCAGGGCGTAGATGTGACACTGGATGATATGCCTGCCGCAGGGTGGTTTGCTGACTGTGTGTTTGACCTGTCAGAGATGACGCTGGGCGGCGTTTCTACAAGTGCAACCGGTATAACCGCGCTGGAAACAGCGATGCCGCAATGCACGTTTGACGACTAGGAGGTATGAGAAATGAGCGAACAGTATTTGCACCCAAGCGACTTGCGAGACTCGTACATCCTAACGCGAGTTCTCAACGAGAAGATGGCCGAGACTGACGTGTATGATGTGCCCTGGTGCCCGTTGTACAGCTTCAATGGACGAAAAGTCAAACTGGCCGTCAAGATGCACGAAGGGGCTGGTCTGGCTCCGTTCAAGGCGGACAACGCCGGCACATTGGCAGTGCCCGCCGCCGGACGTATCCAGGAAGTCTATATGGACTTGGCCCTCATCGCTGAAAAGGACACGCTAGAGTCGTCCACGCTGATTGAGTTGCAATCCATAGACGACCGCGTGGCTCAACTGGCCGCTGAGGACGTGCTTTCAAAGACCCTGCGGCTGCAACAGCGCAATGTCAACCGGACACGCTGGTTGGCATACGAGGCTATCAAAGGCTCGGTTGGCCTGGCTTACGGCGACGTAACATTGACAGTTGACTTTGATCTTGACGGTAGTGGACAGAACAGCGACCGGTTTAGTTCGTCTCACCTGCCTACGCAGACGAGCGGACTGGCTGGCACGGACTGGGATCATCAGGATGCCAGCGACGACTATGATGCTGACATCATTGCAGACATCTACACCTGCTCGAAGTTGATCGCTGACGACCTGGGGATCGACGAGACCGAGACCGTAATGCACGTCAACTCGACCACGTGGCGCTACATCTGGCAGAACCAGGCAATTCAAGCCTATCTGAGCGACGCGGCTCCGCGCATTGCGGGCAAGCCGACGCGCCCAGAGGTGGCCTCGATTGCCGAAATTGCCGACATCGTGGTGGACAACTCGTTCTACTTCACCGCCGGTGATGTGGGTACGAGCACAAAGACTAAACTTCTGGCTGACGGCTACGCGCTGTTTATGCCTCGCGGCTATCAATATCGTGGCACTCCAATCTTGGAGATGTACGACGGATTGGTTGCTCGCGTAGTAAACGGCGAAATCGTCATCGCACAAAATCCTGGGATGATGGCAGAGATGTACGTCAACGAAGAGCAAATCGCGCAGAACATCCGCGTACAGACGGCCCGTATGCCGGTGATCAATCATGCGGCTGGTATCGTCTATGCACAAGTTTACTCGTAGCTAGGAGTAGGCAATGGCTGTTGGGATTAGTGCACAAGTAACTGCCGTTTGGCCAACCACAGAGGTTAGCCTGATTGCTGATAGTGACGTTGACTATGCGGCGAACAAGGCGCTGGCAATCGCCAGGGCCAAACGGCAATTGTACCAAAGCAAGACAGTGCCCGCCGAAGCGTCCATACCAGAAGTGGCGGCATATTGGATTTCCGACCAGGCGGTCGTATATCTGATACCGCTTGCCATAGATTGGTACAAGAACAATGCACGTTTGAGCGACGCCAAAGAGGGCGCAACGGTCACCTGGTATAACCGGGTCGAGGCGTTAGAGAACCTCAGAAGTCAACTCGAAGCGGACTTGGCACAAAACCTCGAAGCGGCGCAATTGGTCATCAGTTCTCAAGAGACGACTGAAAGTGTGCCATCTGTGAGCCATAGAGGGATGATGGTAGACCCGATGGACAGAGCGATGAGACGGGGGCCGTGGTAGAATGCTTGAATATGTGGCAAAAGCCGCTAAGACGCATCTGGAAGCCGATATGGAAGCCGCGCTCGACGCTATTGAGGTGGAGTGGGCGACAGATCCGATCACGTTGCCAGATGTGGTGACATGGCACTTGGGGCATTTGCCGACCGTGGTAGAACTGGCCCGTGCCAGTTTCCCCGTTGTGACGGTCGGCGCGTTCAATGAAGACCCATCGCCTGACCCGTATACGAAGATGAACCAATGGGGACTAGGTGAAGGCACAGTGCCACTCATTGTCAACTGGTTCATAGACGACGACGACCAGGAGACATGCTACAAGAAATGCTTGCGCTTTGGGCAAGCGATAGACGCCATAATCCGCGAGCATCGCAAACTTGACACAGGTATCGAAGTAGAGACAAAGAGTTTCGTTTCCGTGACGCGGGTTAGCACACTGGCACGTGAGTATCCCGACCTCGGAGACTTGTACTATACCGAGATGGGTCAAAAGACCTACAGTGTGAGAGTGAGGCATACGACGTGAGTGACTTGCTGCTGTACGCTGAGTTTGCCAATGCTGACGAGGTGTTCGCTGGCTTTAGTGAGGCGCGGACGATCCTCAAAAAAATGCTCGTGGCTTACGACGTTGCGAGAATCGTTCACGAGGCAATGCACAGCGAAGCGCCGGAGGGTTGCACGGGCAAACTGAGACAGGGCATTGGGGCCAAACCGGTCATTGAGCCTAACGGCTTTACTGTCGAAGCGACCAGCAAGGAGACGTATACGAAATGGGTCATCGGTGGGCGCGGGGAAGTGCGACCAGTGCGAGCGAAGGTGCTACACTGGAAAACTTGCTCCGGCGAGGATGTATTCGCAATGTACGCCAAAGCAGTTCCGCCGAACCCGTTTCACGAACGGGGGTGGCAGAAAGCACAACCGGCAATATCTCAGAAATGGGTGATGTTCGGCGGCGAGGTCGCTGCCGTTCTCGCGACATAAAATCAGGAGGTAAATAAAATGGCAACACTATTCGATGGAATAGTAACCGAAGGCAACGTTTGGAGAGGCGCGGCCCGCTTTCTGTATGCAGACAGCGGCACGTCGTTTCCAGGCGAAATGGAAAGCGTCATCCACCCGAACACCTATGTTCTGGCGAGCGGATGGAATGACTTTGGAGGCACATCTGAGGATGGGCTGACGCTGACTCGCGAGTTCGAGGGTAGCGATGGCGTCCCAATCGATCAAAGAGCGTATAACCTTTTCGAGGGTGACCCAACGCGCTGGATGATGAAGGTCGCCGCGACGCTGATGGAGACCGATCCGGACAATCTGTCTATCGCGTGGGAGTTGCCAACGGCAACCGACGTGACGGGCAGCGTGGCAACGTCACAGAAGAAACTGGTACTAGATGCACCTATCACGTTGGCCGAGCGCATGGTCGCTGCCGTGCAGGAACACCCATCTGGTGGAAATCTGCGAGTGGTCGTCTTCCGTATCGCCGCTTTGACGCCGGGTGCGAAGGAAATGATAATGACCGCCGACACCGGCTCTGGCGTGCCTATCGAGTTAAACTGCGAGGCCGACCCAGACGTGGCCAACGACGACGGGCCGTTCGGCGTGATCTTCCGCGAGACTGCATAGATCAGAATACAGGAGGCTCCCTATGAGTAATATCGTAACAGTCGGAGATCGTGAATTTACGATTGGTCGTCCACGCCCACGCCACTATCTGTACCTGCTCAGGTTTCTCAAAGACCTGTTCAAATCGGGCTATGGCGAAATGATCGGCTTGATGCCCGACGGCGAGGAGGGTGAAGACATCGCGCCGCTGGAGGCATTCTTCGCGCTGGTAGACAAAATCAGCGAGACAGACCTAAACCGGTTCGGCGCAATCCTGCTTCAGTTCGACGACATAGATGAAGGATTGGCTTTCATCGATGCCCAGAATGGAGTAGACCTAGTATGGTTGACGGAGGCTTTTGCCATCAACTGCGAGGTGGCCGACATCGGCCTGGTAGTGAGTAACTTTCGTCGAGCACAGAACGCCTGGGGTAAGTGGAAGCGAGCCAAGTAATTCAACGCAACTGTTCGAGAAACTCGTAGAGAGCCTGGAAACACTGGTGATAGACGTGCTCCAGGTCGTGGGAAAGACCTACCACGTGCTACCACGTGGCCTCGACCTGGAGCCGCTATCCTGGCTCTTGGATGAGTACCAACGGTTACAACAGTCTCGACGTGAAGACATCCTGCGGGATATTTCAGTCGTTGAGATTGGTTGCAATAGAGCGATTGCGGCAGCGTTCGGCTCGAAAGTAAAACCGCTGGTACTACCAGATGCACAAGATACAGAGGGGCCTCCCGCATGGTGGACGAAATACCGCGAAGTAAACGAGTTGGATTAGCGAACCGGCGCGACTTGTTTGCACTGACGACAATGCGGCGCGAAAACGCGCAATGGCTCATCAGCACTCACAACGGTCACATCACCGTGATACACAAGATTGAAACGCCGCTAGTATTGCAATCCATCCCGCTGTGGTGGCTTGCATACTTTGAGGCAAACGACCTTAACCTCGGCTAATCTGATGCCCGCAGGGTCTACGGACGCCTGGCGGGATTGGGCAAAGCCAATAAACTTTTCACGCGATGCTTATAGCGTGTCTCCCCGACGACGCATAGATCGCGTTTCTCACACACTACAATGAGTACTATCACCGCACTACTCAAACTGACCGGCGATGCCTCCGGCGCTATGGCCGCACTCAATAAAGTTGAGGGTGGCATAAGTGGCATACAGAAAGTCGCAGCGGGGCTGACCAGCGTTGGCAAGTCGCTGACGACTTATGTCACGTTGCCTATCGTAGCGATGGGTGGTATGGCGCTCAAAGCAGCGATTGATTTTGAGAGCGCATTCACCGGTGTCATTAAGACCACAGACGGACTGGTTGACCCGATGGGGAACTTGACAGAGATGGGTGAAACGATGCGCAAGGGGTTCCGTGACCTGGCGCTTGAGATTCCCATTGCTGCTACGGAATTGGCGGGTATCGGCGAGGCAGCGGGCCAGTTAGGTATTGAGGCTCAGAACATTCTCGGCTTTACTGACGTAATGGCAAAGTTGGCCGTGACGACAAATATGACCTCGGAACAAGCGGCGATGGACTTGTCGAAATTGGCAAACATCACCGGAATGCCGCAGACCGCTTTTGAGAACTTGGGTTCGTCTGTCGTTGCGCTGGGCAATAATATGGCAACGACAGAAGCCGATGTGGTGTCTATGGCACTGCGTATCGCTGGCGCTGGCTCGACGGTGGGAATGACAGAAGCGGACGTGCTTGGATTTGCAGCAGCGCTGTCAAGCGTTGGTATCGAGGCGTCGGCAGGTGGCTCCGCAATCTCGAAAGTGATGATCGACATGGCAAACGACGTTGCTTCTGGCGGCGAAGGATTGGAGCAATTCGCTACCGTCGCAGGTGTTACATCGCAAGAGTTTGCCACGTCGTTTGAAACCGATCCAGCGCGGGCAATAGCGACATTCGTAGATGGATTGGGTACAATTCAGACCGAAGGCGGTAACGTGTTTGCCGTGCTCGAAGATATGGGCATGAGCGAGATACGGGTGCGCGACGCGCTTTTGCGTATGGCGGGTGCGCAGGGATTGGTCAACGACGCGCTTGACATTTCTGCAACTGGGTGGACAGAAAACAATGCACTGACCAAAGAGGCTGAATTGCGGTTCGGGACAACCGAATCGAAGATTGAGTTATTCAAGAACACGTTGACTGATTTGGGCATTACAGTTGGCGATGTGATTTTACCCGTATTCACTGACATGGTGGGCAAATTGCAAGAGGTATTAGGCTGGCTTCAGGAATTGCCTGCGCCGGTCGTTGAGTGGGGAGTGAAACTGGCGGCGCTGGCGGCGATAGCCGGGCCGGTGCTAATGGTACTGGGCGGGCTTCTAAGTGCTCTTCTCAGTCCCATCGGTCTCGTCGCGGCAGCGATAGCGGCACTGGCAGTGGCGTGGTCGCAGAATTGGTTCGGGATACGAGACGCGGCGATGCCAATTATCACCGTCATCCAGAGCGCAATCCAAGAACTCGTAGCACGGCTACAGGCAGGTGAAGCGCCATTGGCTGCTTTCAGTGCTGTGTTGGGTAGGTTAATTCCGCCAGAGGTACAAACACAAATAGAAATGCTGCGTGGTAGAATTGTGGATTTTGCGACGCAGGTACAAAAGTTCTTCGGCCCAACGATTGACCGGATCAAGGAAAAGTTTCTCGAATTGGGAGAAGAATTCGCGCCATTGGGAGCAAAGTTCGCGGCATTGGGTGAGGCTGCCGCGCCTGTGTTTGCAAGGATTGGCGAGGCAGTGACGGTCGCCGTTGCTATCATCACAAAATTATTAGGAGAAACACTTGCCGCTACCCTGGATAACGCCGCACAGATCGTGGGTGGCGTGGTAGATGTGATGACTGGCTATTTTCAAGTGCTGGGCGCAAACATTGAGGGTGCAATCGCTATAGTGAAAGCGGTTCTGGAAGGCGATTGGGCAGGAGCGTGGGAAGCAGCACAGGAAGCCGCTAGTAACGCGAGTGATGGAGTTGATAAAATTCTCAGCGGATTGCTCGATATTACAACCGGTATCTTTGCCTCGATTTATGACGCAGTTGTCAACACCGTAAATGATATGTTTGGTACGGCGCTGCCAACATTTGAGGAGGCAATTGATACCATCGTATCGAGTTGGGAATTTATTAGCAAGGCCACTGCTGCGATTTGGGAGCATATCAAAGAGGTGGTTATCGAAGCCGCAGAGGGAATGATTGACACCGTGTCAGAGGCCATTGATGCGATTGTTGACTTTGTGACCGAAGGATGGGAGGCTGCGGGTGACGCGATTGACAACGCGTTGGAGGTGATTTCTGACATTGTAACTTCTGTCTGGGATAGCATCTACGATTTTATATCTGGCGTGCTAGAAGGGATTGAGCGCGTCATCACTAACATTTGGGAGAGTATCCCTGAGCCAATCCAGGAGGCACTAGAGACAATCCTTGAATTGGTCAGTGACATCTTCGGCTTGATTGTAGATATCATTGGCGACTTGCTCAAAATAGCACTAGAGATTGTACGGGATATTTGGAATAACATCGCAGACGCCGTCTCCTCTGCGCTTGATACTATTTCAAATATCGTGAGTTCGGTGTGGGATAGCATCTATGATATCGTGTCTGATGTGCTGAAAGGTATTGAAAAGGTAGTCAGTTCGGTATGGAAAGCGATCTCAAATGCAGTTGGCAAAGCACTAGATACAATTAAGAGTGTTATATCATCAGCGTGGAATAAAATTTATGGCGACGTAAGCAGTGCGCTGAGTGAGATAGCCAGCGTGATATCATCGGTATGGAATAGTATCTATGGCGACGTAAGCAGTGCGCTGAGTGAGATAGCCAGCGTGATATCATCGGTATGGAATAGTATCTATGGCGCTTTGTTAAGCGTTCTGGCCAGTATTGCGGTTGCGG
>Ga0208325_1000064_pt1 | contig 27730 bp, 24 predicted proteins | sample PL_2010_330m_FD_185486 | JGI IMG/M metagenome (GOLD analysis project Ga0208325, IMG submission 185486) | Freshwater microbial communities from Powell Lake, British Columbia, Canada to study Microbial Dark Matter (Phase II) - PL_2010_330m... | ecosystem: Environmental > Aquatic > Freshwater >...
ATTTATTATATTTACATGTCAACGTTATCGACGGAGTGGATAGAGAGGCTTCCGGGAGAAATAAATATCTACGTGATAACGAAACAATTTGTCTTACAGGTCCTGACATTTCTAGACGCGACAATCGGCCCGTCGATGTGGCTTAAAATATATTATTCCTTTTCGCAGCTCAAGGCGGTATCTGTAATAATAGGAATTCTTATCACATTTTTACTTTACAAAACTTACAGGCAAACCAAAAGGTACAACGGTAAGCTGGCCCTAAGTCTCGTAATTTTAACAATCGCCTCCTTCGCCATGTTCGCTCTTACCGGTAAATATCCTCAGCTCGCGTTTAACATGGGAAACAGGGTTACTATTTTCGGTTCGCTCCTTTTAGCGTACTTTGTTGTGTCAATACCGGTGCCCCGCGGACTGAAGGCAGCTGTTTTGGCGGTATTCCTTTTTTCGATTTTAGGTATCTCAGACCACTGGAAAAGCTGGAGCGTCCATCAGGAAAAGGTAATATCCGATATGGGAAATAACGAAGATCTCAAGGCGTATCGCAATTCAAAAATTATCTACGTAACCGGCAATCAATACAGCAAGTTCGGCCCGATAAGCCATATTGAATTTTTATCGGAAAGCTGGGTTCCGGGCTCTTTATTCAGCCTTTTATTTAACGGGGAAATATCGGCAGCGTCGCTCAATAAAAGACATGAATATAGAGACGGCTATTTAGTGGATACCAAATACTCGAGAAAAACCAGGGTAAATGATTACATATACGTATATGATTCCGCTAAAAATGAGCTTTTCCGCCTGAACGCCGAAGAGATAAACGATTATATAGAATCTTTACCAACGGATAACCGTCATTGGATACAAATCACAAATATTAAACCCATAAAAAAATCAGTCCTAAAATTAATGCCCAGGCTAAAATATGCCTTATAACGACTACCTGGACGGAAACCCAAACATGAAAGTTGCCCTGATAGCCTTAGCGCCGATAGAAAGATGGATTCAGCTGACCGGGGTAAGAATTTTATCCGCATGCCTTAAAAGGGCGGGGCATGATGTGCGGATTATATTCTTATCAGGCGCAGTTTTGCCCGACCACATATTGGGCGATGTAGCCAAACTTGTCGAAGATTCCGACTTGATAGGTATTACCTTAATGACAGATGACTTTGAAAATGCCGTTAAAGTTACGAAAAGTCTGAAGAACGGTTTAGGGATTCCCATAATTTGGGGCGGGGTACATCCGACGATACGGCCCGATGAGTGTATAAAACATGCTGATATAGTCTGCAGGGGAGAAGGCGAGAGCGCATTGTTGGAACTTGTGCGAAAGATGGGTAACGGAGAAGATTTTACCGATATCCAAGGTATGTGGTTTAAGCATCAGGGAAAGGTGATTAAAAATAAATTGAGGCCTCTCAATAAGGACCTGGATTCGGTGCCGTTTCAGGATTACGACATGGGAAACCATTATATATTCAAGGATAAAAAGATCTGTAAGATTGAGAGGACCATGCTAAAAGATCTATTTACGCAACCTTTTGACCACCCATTTTATATGCTACTGAGCAGCAGGGGTTGCCCTTTCAGCTGCACCTACTGCTGGAATTATTGGCACAATAAGATGTTTGTCGACCAACCAAAGCTGCGAAAGAGAAGCGTGGATAATGTCATAGAAGAATTGGTAATGAGAAAAGAGCAGTTCCCGTTTTTAAAATCATTTCATTTCCAGGATGACGCATTTTTCTTGCGTGATGAAATGGAAATTAAAGAGTTTGCTGAAAAATATAAGGAAAAAGTTAAAATGCCTTTCTGGATATGGGGGATACATCCCTCGGAGGTGGACGGGGGGAAATTATCCCTTTTAATCGCCTCGGGCATGACTGTCCTTCGAATGGGGATACAGACAGGCGCCAGGCGCATGCTTAAATTATACAAAAGGTGCACCCCCGAGCAGATTGAAAAAGCCGTAAAAATAATGCGCGGATTCAAAGATAAAATAGAAGTTTATTATGACCTTATCTTAGATAATCCGTGGGAGAAAGATGAAGACACGACTGAATCCCTTATGTTTTTGAGCAAACTCCCGGTTCCCTATAAACTTAACTTTTTTACACTGAAATTATATCCCGAGACGGATTTGTACTGGAAAGCAAAAAAAGAAGGGATTATAAAAGATGATCTAACGGATGTTTACCGTAAACCGCAACAAGAAAGACGAAACATCTATTTAAATAAGGTGCATCTTTTATTGGCCAGCTATGTTGAAAGAGGGAAGAGAATACCGCCGATTGTAATGTTTCTGTTGACCAATCGAAAGCTGCGAAATCTATATTTAAGTCAGCTATTATATCTTTTGTTGTCGGTTCCGCGAATTATTAGAAGATTTCGGGATAAAGACAGATTAACCATCGGTACCCATTTAAAAAGTCTTTTTGAATAAGAGCGCTTATTGTCCCCGCCGGCCCGGCCGCGGCCCAACCCCTCCCGCCTTATTTTTACATAGATAAGAAGCGCATTCAGTGCTATAATATTAGACTTACATATGGCATTATTTTAGCCTATACCTAGCGGAGGGGCTGTGCTTAGAAACAAAAGTATCATCTGCATTTCGAGCATAGACTGGGACTTTATCTGGCAGGGGCACCAGGAGATTATGTCCACTTTTGCCGATGCGGAAAACAGGGTGCTGTTTATAGAGAATACCGGGATCCGGACGCCCGGCATAAGGGATCTGCCTCGTCTGCGAAAAAGGATATCGGACTGGAGGAAAGGGGTAGGCGGTATTCGAAAGGTAAGAAAAAATTTGTATGTCTATTCCCCGATAGTCATCCCCTGTCCTTATTCACAACTCGTCCGGCCCCTTAACAGGTGGCTTTTTGTATCTACGATAAAACGCTGGATGAATGTGCTGGATTTTTCAGACCCCATCATCTGGACATATCTTCCGACAAATATTTCGATCGACCTGATAGACTGCATTGAAAATAAAGAATTGGTTTTGTATTACAGCGTGGCCGAATTCAGCGAGCTTGTGAGCTCGCCGAAAAAAGTAAACCGCTCGGAAAAAGAATTGCTTAAAAGAAGCCAGCTTGTTTTTGCGCAGGGAAAAAAGATCAAAGAGCGTTGCGCCAAATACAATCCCAACATTCATATATTTCATGCGGGAGTGAGCGACAGTGTCTTTTTAAACCGCAATATAGAGAAGAAACCCGTGCCCCCGGATCTAAAGTCAATACCATTCCCCATAATCGGTTATGTGGGCGGTATTCATAAACACATAGACATGGAGCTGGTGAGGTATCTCGCCTTGAAAAGAAGGGATTGGTCGTTTGTGTTTGTCGGCCCCCTGCAGATCGAGACTGGCGATTTAAGGAAGATAAAAAATATCCATTTCCTGGGCAAAAAGCCCCACGAAGAAATACCCGCTTATATTTTGAGATTTAATGTCTGCATCATACCATATCTGATCGATAACTATACGGATACCGTTTTCCCCACAAAGCTTTATGAGTATCTTATCATGGGAAAGCCGGTTGTTTCTACCGCTCTGCCGGAGGTGTTGGATTTTAATGGGGCGTACGCCCGCATCGTGAACATTGCCGCAAATAAAGAGGCATTTTTTAACGCCATATTCGATAATCTCAAATCAGGGCAAAATGAACTCGTAGCCGAACGTATAAATGTGGCAAGGCAGAATACCTGGGATGAGCGAATAAGCCGGATGGCAGAGCTCATGCGCCAAGCAATCGGAAGATTAAAGTCAGATAAAGAGGCTAAATGGCGCGAAAAGATAACCATGCTTTCTAAGCAGTTAAGGAGGAGGGTTGCGGGTGTTGCGTTAGTATTGGGCCTTTTTTACGTTCTTATTTTTCACACACCCGTGCTTTGGCTCATGGCGAGCCCCCTTAAGATAGACCAGAAACCCGTAAAAAGCGATGCTATCGCCGTATTCGGCGGCGGTGTGGGAGAAACGGGAAAACCGGGCCAGGGATATACAGAAAGAAGCAGATATGCGATAAAGCTTTACAAAGAAGGTTACGCGCCGAAACTTATTTTTTCATCGGGCCATACGTACTATCTAAAGGAATCCGAGGAAATGAAAAACCTGGCAATATCACAAGGCGTTCCGGGGAGCAGCGTTATTACGGAGCACGAGGCGGGAAGCACATACGAGAACGTAAGAAATGTGATACTGATTATGCGAAGAGAAAAAATGCATTCTTTGATCCTTGTAAGTTCGCCGTATCACATGCGGCGGTCGAAATTGGTATTCAACAAACTTCGGAATGGCATAGACGTAACTTACTGCCCGATACCGGAGAGCGAATTTTACGCTGACCGCAAAAAAATAAGGTGGAAACACGTTAAGGCCATACTTCACGAATACATGGGCATTGTTTATTATTTGATAAAGGGATACGGCAGGAGATAGAAAGATGATAAAAATTAGATTGAACGTTATTGACGCTACAATCATTGTTTTGCTGGTAACCATCGTTGTTATCTGGGCAGCCCTTATCAAAGAAACAGTTTCTGTGGAAGATGCGTATCCAAGTGAGGTAGTCACGCTAGTAGTGCAATTTTCGAATGTATGCGAGATAATATACGAGCGGATTGAAAAAGGCGACAAAACCCAGTATCGTGAGGCGGGAATGTATGGTGTTATTGAAAAGGTTAGGGAAATTGGAAGTAGGCAAGTAGAGTGTGAAGGCATGATCCTGAAGAGAATAGATTGCGTGATGTGGCTAAAACTAAAGGCGCAAGTAGACGAAAACTCAAATTTGTCATACGCCTACGGCCCCATTAGGCCGGGACTCGGATTTCACTTCCGAAACGAAAAGTATAACCTTACCGGCGGTGAAATTATAAAGATAATACGAAACCAGAGAAGAAGCATCGAATGAAAACAAAATCGGTTCTAGAAAATAGTATTTTTTATGGGACAATAAAGAAAATGTTTTCTTCGGCCGTTAATTTGACCACCGAGACGGTAGGCAGAACAAAAAAATATTCTGTTTTATTTCGAAATACGCGGGTGATAGGTATTACCGTCATTTCGGCAATATTGACCAATCTCTTTCTAATCCGTATTATGCGGCTAACGGTGAAACTGGAATGGATATTTTACAGGTGCCTCATCGTGGTATGTTTTTTACCGTGGATTTTCCACGAGAGGGTCCTCGGAAATGAAAAAAATAAAAATACTTAGAATTATCACGAGATTAAATATAGGCGGGCCGGCCGTACATACTGCTCTTCTAACGGAAGAATTTAACAATAATGAATTTGAATCAATGCTTGTATGCGGGTCGATTTCGAAAGGCGAAGGTGATATGGGCTATATCGCGAAGTATTGCGGCATAAATTCTGTGTACGTGCCGCAGCTCGGGAGGGAAATAAACCCGCTCCTGGACCTGGCCGCTTTTTACCGTATTTTTAAGATTATGCGTGAATACAAGCCCGATATCGTGCACACCCATACCGCGAAAGCCGGTACCCTGGGCCGCGTCGCCGCTATTTTAACCAATGTTCCCGTGAAGGTCCATACTTTTCACGGCAACATTTTTTATGGGTATTTTAGCAGGATGGCAACGCGGTTTTTCATACTCATAGAGAAAGCCCTGGCCAAGTTTACAGATGCCGTCATCGCCATAAGCCCCGTCCAGGAAGCGGAAATTGTTAAAAAATACAAAATAACGAATATGAAAAAATGTCGTCTTGTCAGGTTGGGATTTGACCTGGAGAAGTTTCTGAATTCAGAAGGCACTGAAAGAGGCCTTATTCGGGGGAGATTTAATTTGGAAAGAGACGATATCTTAGTCGGCATAGTAGGCCGCCTCACCCGCATAAAGAACCACAGGATGTTTATAGATGTGGTTGGCGATATAGGCAAGCATTGCGATAAGCAGCTGAGGGATAAAATAAAATTTGTGATAATCGGGGGCGGTGAACTCAAAGAACAACTTTTGGAATATATCAAATTTAAAGGGTTGGAGAGAAAAATATTTTTTATGGGTTGGTTTAAAAATATGAGCGGGGCCTATGCGGATCTGGATATAGTTACGCTTACATCGCTCAATGAAGGCACCCCTGTTTCGTTAATAGAGGCAATGGCTTCTTCGAAGCCGGTGGTGTCTACGGATGTGGGGGGCGTAAAGGACACAATCGGGGATGTGGGTATTCTTGTAAAAAGCGGCGACCATAAGGCCATGGCCGGGGAAATACTTAAACTCGCTTTCTCGCCCGAAAGGCGCCGAAGACTAGGCGCCCTCGGCAGGGACCTCGTGAAAGATATCTATTCAAAAAAGCGGCTGGTGTCCGAACTGGAAGCGCTTTACAAAGAGCTGTTGTCAAAAAAATCAAAGCCTGCCTGCCGGCAGGCAGGGAGATGATATGCATGCATTAGTTACAGGCGGGGCGGGTTTTATAGGAAGCCATCTTTGCGAAAGCCTGCTGGAGAGGAAAATCGAGGTTTATGCCGTAGATAACCTGTCTACGGGCAGCATGAAAAATATCGCGCATCTTAAGAAGTTAAAATCGTTTCATTTTTACAAGGGTTCCGTAACGGACGAAAAATTGGTAAAACAGCTTGTTAAAAAAGTTGACATTATATTCCATTTGGCGGCCGCGGTCGGGGTTAAATACATCATTGATAATCCGCTGGAATCGATAAAGACAAATATTCACGGCACAGAGACGGTATTGCGCCTGGCAAATTCGTTCGGAAAGAAAAAGGTATTTATTGCCTCGACATCCGAAATTTACGGCAAAGACAGGGGCGGAAAATCTACCTTTACGGAAACAGACGACAGGCTGCTGGGTTCCACGACCAAGTGGAGATGGAGCTATTCCTGCACAAAGGCGCTGGATGAGTTTTTAGCGCTTGCGTATTGCAGGGAAAAGAATCTTCCCGTGGTAATAGGCAGGTTTTTTAATACTTGCGGGCCGCGACAGTCGGCCCGTTACGGCATGGTTGTGCCGCGGTTTATAAAACAGGCCTTATCAAACAAGCCGATCACGGTATTCGGCGATGGAAAACAGACGAGGTGCTTTTTATACGTCAAGGATGCGGTAAGCGCCGTTCTTGGCCTGGTTGACGGGAATAAAGCAACGGGAGAAATCTTCAACATAGGAAATCCCGGAAGTATTTCCATACTGGAACTCGCTGAAAAAGTGAAGAAACTTACCGCCTCAAGGTCCAAAATCAAATTTGTTCCCTATGAAGAAGTATATAAAATCGGTTTTGAAGACATGCGCCACAGGAGGCCGGACATATCAAAAATACGATCGGTTATAGATTTTTCTCCTAAAGTAGGAATAGACGAGTTATTAAAAAGGACCATAGAATCTTTTACAAAGTAACATGAAAAGATGGTAACAACACAAGACATATTCGGGGCATTTTTTGTAGCGATCATTGTCTCTTACGGTTTTACGCCGCTTGCCCGGCAGATCGCCTTCAAAATAAAACTAGTGGACCACCCCAATCATAAAAAATCCCACGCGCATCCCACTCCGCTTTTGGGCGGCCTTGCCATGTTTATGGCGTTTTTCACGGCGGTCCTTTTTACGACCGACATCAATAACTACATGTTCGGTATCCTGTTAGGGGGCATGATTCTTCTGACACTCGGCATCGTAGATGACAAACTCGGCATGATGCCGCAGATGAAACTCTCCGGCCAGATACTTGTAGCGCTTATAGCCTACAAGACAGGCATAAGGGTTGCCACATTTGAAGATTATTATCTAAGCATGTTTTTTACCTGTTTCTGGATAGTCGGCATTACGAATGCCTTTAATCTTTTGGATAACTTAAACGGGCTCTCGGCCGGTATCGCCGGCATTGCCGCCATTTTTTTCGCAGTAATGGCACTGATGAATTCCCAGATTTATATCGCCGTTCTTTCATTCGCTTTGGCGGGAGCCTGCTTTGGTTTTTTAAAACACAATTTTCCGAAGGCAAAGATATTCATGGGGGACTCCGGCAGCATGTTTTTGGGATTTGCGATAGCATGTATCGCTATTTTAGGAAGCTGGGAAACGGATAAGATAAGCCTTTCCTTTTCTTTGCCGATCCTTGTCCTGGGATACCCGATTTTCGACACAACGCTCGTAACCATACTAAGGCTTATAGAAAGAAGGCCTGTTTTTCTCGGAGGAAAGGATCATTCATCACATATTTTGGCATCGCTGGGTTATAAGAAGAAGAGGGCTGTTTTGGTAATATACGGAATCTGCATTTTACTGGGACTTAGCGCCCTTGTTGTGTCAAGGGCGCCGCTTAAAATAGCCGCCTCAACTCTTGTTATCGTAGCCTGCATGATGGCGGGTTTGGGCGTTTATTTTGCGTCCGTAAGGCTGAAAAGCGCCAAGGTGCGGCGGGAAAAATATGAACAGGAATAAAGTCGTAGCGATCCTAAGCAAAATCATAGAGTGGTCTCTATACCTGATGATCTTCTGCCTGCCGTTTTCGAAGACGATAATAGAGATTACGATAACAATCGCTTTATTCGCCTGGATCGCGAAGAAAGTTTTGCTTAAGGATTTTCGGCTCAAAAAAACCCCGCTTAACATTTCGCTTTTTGTGTTTTTTATAGCCTCGGTTATTTCTTTAATAAACGCAGATGACAAATTTTTTGTTTCATGCGCCCTTATTACAAAATGCCTTAAGTGGATAATCCTTTATTTTATCGTAATAGAAGAAATCAATTCCGGGGTAAAACTAAAAAACCTTCTTAAAATAGTGCTTCTTTCCGGAATAGTGATAACGCTGGATGCCTGTATACAGTATTTCTATACTCACGTAGATCTACTTCGTGAGTACCCATCTTTTAAATATAGGGCGCCTTACCACCCTTACCGCGGATTCCCTACGGGCCCTTTTCCGTTTCCGAACGACCTTTCCGCGTGGATTTTAGTAATTCTAATACCCGCTTTGGTTCTGGCAATATTCGGAGCGGCGAATATTTACGCAAAGGCGGGCCTGGGCCTTTTTTCTTCGGCGCTTTTGTATATTTTTTATCTGGCGAATACAAGGGGTGCCTGGCTTGGTTTTGCGGTATCCCTTTCCCTTATTCTTAGTTTAAGGAGATTAAGGCTTCTGCTGATAATCGGTTTGTTGGTTCTCGCAGTGTTACCTTTTTTGCCAAAGGAAAAGATGCGAAATATTCTTGATACGAGCAGTTTCGAAGATAGAAGCGAAATGTGGGGGACCGGCTGGAAGATTTACATGGAACACCCCATCATAGGAAACGGCCTCAATACGTTTTTCGGGAAATTTAAGGAATCTCGCACTGATTATGCCAGGGGCCAATTGGGAAGTTATGCCCATAACGGTTTTCTGCAGATGGCCGCAGACATAGGCGTTATCGGGCTCGGGGCATTTCTGGCGATCCTACTGCAGGTGTTTTACCGTACGTTTCGATTTATAAGGTCCTGCGATAATAGATTTTACCGCTCGCTTGCCATAGGTTTGGGAGGGGGGCTTTTGGCTTTTCTCATCCATAGTTTTTTTGATACGAATTTACATTCCCTGCCGCTTGTTGCGTTATTTTGGCTTAATGTCGGAGTCCTGATGAGTCTACCTTTTATATATGCCCGAGAAATATAAAAAAATCCTCGTTATAAATACCTTTGGTATCGGCGACGTCCTTTTTTCCACGCCGATGATAAGGGCATTAAAGGCGCATTCGCCCGGTGCCTTGATAGACGCGATGTGCAACGAGAGGGGCCGGCACATATTGCGGCACAACCCCGACATGCACGACATCATAATATTCGAGAAGGACGACTTCCGGGAGATGTTTAAAAAATCGAAGCTTGGTTTTACGGCAAAATTGATCAAATTCATGAAAGTCATACAACGCGGAAAATACGATTTGGCGATAGACCTGTCGCTCGGGCACCAGATTTCTTTGCTTCTTTTACTTCTCGGCATAAAAAAAAGGATCGGGTTCAATTACAGGAATCGCGGGAGGTTTCTGACGGACAAATTGAATATAGACGGCTTTAACGATAAACATGTGGTCGAGCATTATCTGGATATTCTGAAATTGATAGGCATAAAGCAAATTGCCGACAAGGCCTTGCGGGTTTCACCCTCGCCGGAACTTGAACAGTGGGCAGATTCCTTCCTTGCCCGGGGCGCCTTAAGCGGTAAAACGCTGGTGGCTCTGGCGCCGGGCGGCGGGAAAAGCTGGGGTGAATACGCCGCATACAGAAGATGGGATCCGGCGAATTTCGGTTATCTGGCAAAAAAGTTATCCATGAAAAGCGAAGCCATGTATTTTCTTATTTTTGGATCGTCTGAAGAAAAGGAAATGGGCCGGGCGATAGAAAAAGGCCTTGCCGGAAAAGCGGCCAATCTTTGCGGTGGGCTCTCTCTTCCGGAGGCGATAACGCTTATCAAGAGGTGCGCGCTTCTGATATGCAATGACGGCGGTCTCCTCCATATAGCGGTCAGCCAGGGACTGAAGACCGTTTCCATTTTTGGCCCGGTAGATGACAATGTGTACGGGCCGTATCCGCCCTCCGAAAGACATAGAGTTGTAAAGGCTGAAGGTGTCCGGTGCAGGCCGTGTTATAAGAATTTTAAACATAAAACATGCCGGACGCATGACTGCCTCAAAAAAATAGATCGCGATAAGGTATTAAAACTGGCGGAGGAAGCGCTTTTTAAAACAGATGAAAAAAAATAATAAAATGAAGTGCGATATAGTAATACCGATCTGGAATCAGCCGGAGTTTACGCGCGAGTGTATGGAACATGTCGCGGAAAATACAGTTTACCCTTATCGGCTTATATTGATCGATAACGCAAGTGACCCCGAAACGCGGGATTACCTTGAAAGCTTTAAAAACAAAAAAATTGCGGACGTTACTTTAATCAGAAACAAAGAAAACCTTGGTTTCGTGAAAGCGGTGAATCAGGCCCTCAAAATCTCGAATTCGCCTTATATCTGTGTACTGAACAACGACACGCTTCCGGCTTCCGGCTGGCTTTCGGAACTTATTGAATTCGCCGAAAAGCACCCGGATGTGGGCCTATTGAACCCCCTCTCCAGCGGCCATGCCGGGCGGAAGATGACGGTAAACGAATACGCCGGCGCCGTCTCGTCCTCAAACAAAAATAAATATATGGAAATGAATCAGTGCCAGGCCTTCGCGATGCTCATAAAAAGAGAAGTTACCGAAAAGATCGGCCGGTTGGACGAGGCCTTCGGGATGGGTGGATTTGACGATACGGATTACTCAATGAGGGCTCATTTGGCCGGCTACAGATCCGTGTGCGTCCATTCGTCTTATGTGTATCACAGGGAGCACGCTTCATTTGATAAAATGGGCGACAGAAAGAAAATACAATCCGGAGCCGAAAAAGAGTATTTCAGTAAATGGCCGCGCCACTTGCGGATAGCGGTTATTTTTTCCTTATCAAAAACCACAACCGGAGCGGAGATAACAAACGTTTTAAACTTGTGCCTTTTTCTCGCCCGCAAATGGTGCTGGGTAAATCTCATGGTATTCGGAAATAAACATACGCCGGCGAGGATAGGCGCCGCCGAGCGAAAAATGGGTTTTCCGCTCCACCAGAATATAAAATTTAACTTTTTAAAAAGCGGAATAAAAACGCTGGAGATTTCAGCGCGTATTCTGGAAAGGTCCTTAGGCAGGAAAAAGAGGAAAAAATACGATGCGGTTATGTGCGGCGAAAAGAAGATTTTGCCTTTATTGGGCGTATTATGCAATATCCATAAATGCCGCCTGTTACAGGTGGACTTTAGCAAACTTGCGGAGACCGCCGAACTCATGAACCTGCTTGCCGAGAGGCCTGCTTCCGCCGGATCTACCGGCCGGGGATCCGTGCCCAAGTGCGACATAATTCTACCCGTCTGCGATCAGTTCGAATTCACAAAGAAATGCATCGAGAGCATACTGGAAAATACCGACTCGCCTTTCAGGCTGATCGTGATCAATAACGGTAAAAATCCGGATACAAGAAAACTTCTGGACAACCTTGAAAGAAACAGGGATGTGGAAACGACTATTGTGTACAATGCCCGGAATGTTGGCTGGGTTAAAGCGCTTAATAAGGGAATAGAGCTTTCCCGCGCGCCTTACGTTTGCTTTCAGAACGACGATACGGTCGTTACGCGGGGGTGGCTCAGGAAAATGATACGCATACTCGAACTAAAACCCGATTTCGGGCTGATTAACCCCTCGTGGGAGGGCAGGCCGCCCGGCTCTTCCATAGACGGCTTTAATGCCACGCTTGAGAAGCGCCCGCCGCGGCGTTTTATCGAAACAGACTGGTGCCGCGGGTTTTCGGTAGTGATAAAACGCGCCGTTATCGAAAAAATCGGCAAGGTGGACGAGGTTTACGGCCTCGCCTATTTTGACGATGTGGATTATTCGGTCCGCGCAATCGAAGCGGGATTCATCGCGCTCGTGGCGCTTGATACCTACGTTTATCACCACAGAAACGTTACCTTCTTCGAGGTGCTAAAGGGCGCGAGATGGAACGAGCTCCACGAAAAAAACAAACTTATTTATTACAAAAAATGGGGCAGGCCCCTTAAAGTCGTGATAGTTCTTAATGAGAGGGCATTTAAGGAGAGGGGCGCCCTGGACCGCATAGAAAAGACGGCGTTTTACCTCGCGCGGAAACAGCACCATATTGATATATGGAGCCCCCGCGATATTAGCAAAAGGTTCCGGCACACAAACATTAAATTAAACGTTTGCAACAAATTCCTGCTTAAGGTATTAGCGCCCCTGGATCTACGCATGAACAGGCGCAAGAAACCGGCGAAAAGATATAGCGCCGTATTTAGAAATCCGGAAGATCCTTCTTTTCCGACTTTCGCGAAAGACACGGTTGATGAAATGAAAGAAAAAACGAAAGAATTGATTCATGCCAACATGTGATATCATAATTCCCGTGTGGAACCGCCAGGAAGACACCCGAAGCTGTGTGGAGTCAGTTGAAAGAAACACCCTGTTTCCGTACAGGCTGATAATGATAGATAACGCGAGCGGCGATGAAACGACAGCCTACCTGCGGGAGCTGGCAAAAAGGCGCGGTGAGCGGGTTTTGCTGATAAGAAACGAGAAGAACGAAGGTTTTATAAAAGCCGTAAATAAAGGCATTTCTTTGTCGAAAGCGGAATTTATATGCATACTGAATAACGATACACTTGTCACCTCCGGCTGGCTGAAGGCGCTGGTCAACGTGATAAGCAGAAACCCGGCAATAGGTATCGTTAATCCTTCGAGCAACACCCTCGGCCAGCACCCGCCAAAAGGCAAGACGCTCGAAGAACATGCCGGAGACATAGCGAGCGGCCGCGGCCTGTTTGTCGAAACCGGCAGCGCTTTCGGGTTCTGTATGCTTGCGAGGCGAAGACTCTTTGACGAAATCGGCCTTCTGGACGTCGCCTACGGACTGGGCAATTTCGATGATACGGACCTCTCTTTACGGGCGAAGGAAAAGGGGTATAAAACGGCCCGCGCGCTCGCCTCATACGTTTACCATAAAGAGCAAAGGTCGTTTAACCTGCAGAAGGGCTTCAAAAGAGATTTCTCAAGAAACAGGCGGATATTCGAATCAAAATGGGGCAGAACGAAAAGGGTGATAGTCGTGCTGCGGAATATAAATACGGAATCACTCGACTCTTTAAGAAGTGTTTTGAGGGAATACGCGAAGGAAAAATCCTGGGTATATATTATTTCACCGCGTTTTGAAACAATAGAATTTTTCGAGAAACATTCCAATTTATCTTTTTATCACTTTACGCGTTTTTTTTACGCCCTTTCATTCTTAAAAATATTGTTCAAGAAGAAAAAACCCGATATTATATATGCCGACAACAACCGGTTCCGGAACCTTTTGGCAAAGTTCAGGGCAGTCCACGGGGCGGAAATCAGGGAAATAGGCGCGGCATGAAAATAATTTTTGTCTATCCATCACTTTCCGACGCGAGCTTCAACACCGAAGGAAAGCCCATCCTGTTTAATCAGACACATCGGGGCCTTTGCTGTTTGAGCGCCGTATGCAGAAAAGAAGGGTTTAACGACATAGGGCTTATCGATTTGCGGCTTTTGCGCGGCTGGGAAGAATTTCGCGGCAGAGTCGAGCGGGAAAAGCCGGATGTAGCCGGCATTACCGTGATGAGCCCCGATTACGAATATGCCGTAAAGTGTATTGACATAATCAAGGAAGCCTCACCCGGAACAAAAACAGTAGCCGGCGGCATGCACCCGACCATCAGGACAGAGGAAATGGCCGGAAATAAAAATGTCGACCACATAATTACCGGAGAAGGGGAGACGGCGTTTGTGGAACTCGTTAAGCAGATAGAGAAGGGTAAAGCGCCCGAGAGGATCATAAAAGGCGAGTTGGCGGATGTCGATAAGATTCCTTTTGAAGACAGGGAGCTTTTTGATTTCCTCGAAAAGCCGTACGAATTCTTTCTTCCCCCGCCTTTTGTGACTGTTTTGGCTTCAAGGGGCTGCCCCTATTACTGCAAGTTCTGCGCTCCCGGAAGCAAGCTATTGCACGGTAACCGCACGCGTAGACGCAGTGTGGATAGTGTTATAGGAGAACTTAAAGAGCTGCACAGACAATACGGATTCAGGAGTTTGCAGTTCTGGGATGACTGCTTCGGCGTAGACAGAAATTGGGTAATGGAATTTTGCGATAAATATAAAAAGGAAGGGTTCAGACAGCCCTTCATATGCCTGATGCGCGCGGATATAATCTGCAGGAATCCGGACATGATGAAAAAACTGAGAAAGGCGGGGCTTGTGATGGCCCTTATCGGTTTTGAAACCGGAAATGAAAGGATGCTAAAATTCGTAAATAAGGGAACGACCCTTAAGCAGCATTTAAAGGCAACAAAGATCTGTAAGAGGCTCGGAATAAAAATATGGGCGATGCATATGTTCGGCCTTCCCACGGAAACAAACGAAGAGGCGAGGGACACCGCCAGAATCATAAAAAAAATAAAACCGTACCGCTCAAGCACCGCGTTTTTTACACCTTTTCCGGGCAGTTTTTTTTACGAGTATTGTAAAGAGAACAATCTGAGCCTGATCGGCGATCACGATGCGGTCGCAATCTTCCCGGAGGACGATACGCCCAAAATAAAAAATATAGATTATAACTTCATGAGAAAACTGGCGACGGATTCGAAGAACCTTCCCCTAAGGTCAAAGGTAAGAATAAGGATCGAGAGAATTTTTGCGCCTGGCGCACCGGTCGGGAAGGATATGATTTGTGCCTAAGGTAAGCGTGATAATGCCGGCGTATAATTGCGGCAGGTATATGGATGATTCCATCAGGAGCGTCATGAATCAGTCCTGCCGGGATCTTGAGCTTATAGTGGTAAACGACGGCTCGGATGACGACACAGGCGAGGTCATGAGCGGGTATAGGAATAATAAAAGGATAAAATACCTGAAAAATTCCGAAAAGAAAGGGCCTTCGGTGGGCCGGAATATGGGAATAGACGCGTCCGTGGGCGATTTTTTGACTTTTTTGGACGCGGACGACATTTTTTTAAAAGAAAAACTTTCAAAACAGGTAAAATTTCTGGAAAAGAAAAAATCGTGCGACATCTGTTACACGAATTCAATTTACTTTAAAGACGGCGCGGGGAAAGAGATCATATCGGACCGTTATCACTTTTCCGGGGATGTATTTTATTATCTCAAACGCAGCAACTTCATTCCCGTGTGCACCGTAATGGCGAGAAGAGGAGTTTTTAAAGAAAATAAATTCAATGAATCGGTAAAACTGATAGGCCACGAGGATTGGGAATTTTTTGTGAGGCTGGCCTTTAAAGGGCTGAATTTCAGATATATGGACGAACCGCTCGTAAAGATCAGGATCAGGCGCGGCAGCACGACAGTATCGGATATCATGCATGGAAGCCGGCGAGAAGCGGGCCTAATGGCAAAGGCATACTGGCGTGAATTTAAGAGATCCATTCAGGTTTCTTCTGTTAGGGGACGGGAAGCGATGCTGCGATACCTAAAATTCAAGATAATCGGTTTTTTTCTGGGTTTTCCCCAGAGCGGGCGTTTTAATAAACCCGTGGCGCGGCAGTTACTCGGAGAATAAACATGGCTAAAGCTAAAATATCGGCCGTTTTGATAACCAAAAACGAGGAAAGAAATATAAAAAGGTGCCTCGAGAGTCTCAGGTGGGTTGATGAGATAGTTGTAGTGGACGGCGAGAGCACTGACCGGACCGTGGAGATAGCGCGCTCGTACGGCGCGAAGGTGATAAACCATCCCTTCGAGGGCGATTTCGGAATGGAGCGCAATATCGGAAACGATAACGCTGCCGGTGACTGGATCCTGGCGCTTGACGCGGATGAGGCAATGCCGCGGGCGACACGCGAAAAAATAGAGGATATTTTGGAGAACGGTTCGGAATTCGACGCATACAATGTGCCGCGCCTGCAATACTTTTTGGGGAAGGCGTTAATGCACGGGGGCCGCTATCACAGCATAGTCAACTTTTTCCGCAGGGGCAAGGTAAAGTTCGATGGTAAAGTCCACCATCTCGTGCACGTAGACGGCAAAATCGGGGAATTTGAATACCCGATAGAGCACTACCCTTTCAATACGGTTTCGGAATTCATACAGAAACACAACCGCTACACGGATTATGAGGCCCTTGAGATGTTCGAGAAATTTAAAGATACGAAACTTAAAGAAGTGAAGTATAATCTGACCATTAAGCCGATAAAGATGTTTATCAAGGCCTATTTTAAAAAGAAGGGCCGCAAAGACGGCACTATCGGCCTTATATTCTGCGTCCTTTTTTCGTGGAGCTATTTCGTGCGCTGGGCGAAGTACTGGGAGTTATGTCAAAAAGGAGAACAGATATGAAACGCATATTTTGGCCGATTAGTGTAGTGCTTTTTCTGATATTTCTTATTGTTGCACCATTTACCCTACTGCTCGGTCCAACCCAATTACGTGATTATATCCATAGGGAACTGGTCTATAAGGCGATAGCGGACAAAGTGACGCAGGGAACAAAATCCGATAAGGAGAAAGCGCTAAAATTATCCTATTATGTGCATACGCACCTCTTTACACCCGCCGGCGCCAAGGTTGTAGATATGCATCCGATGAACGATTTGCTAAGGGGAATCGGTTGGTGCGACCAGCAAGCGAACACCTTTATAACTTTAGCAAGAAAAGTCAACATTAAGGGCCGCCTTATTTTCTTACGGGGGTACGATATGATTTCACACCATAGCGTGTGCGATCTATATCTGGAGGAGGAGTACAGAATATTCGATCCCTACCTAGGCGTTACATTTCTTAATGAAGAAGGAAAAATCGCGACATTTGCGGATATCCAGAACGAAGATAGGACAGTAAAATCGAAACAATTCGAAGCACTGTGCCTGTTCCAAAAGGATGACCAACTCCTGGCTGACTTTTTTCGGCTCTTCGAACCAACGCACGCGCCCACAATCTTTCGTGATAATTTTTCAAGCGATTTAAAGCGGCGATTATTGTCAGGGCTGGCGGATTTTTATTACGATGTATTCGGAAATTTATTTCTAATAACTTTCCAGGAATGTTATTTTAAATTGGCCGATATCGGACCTTTTTTAAAAGCGAGGTTTGAGCATTTGGCATTTAGATTTAAACAGGCCATCAAAAGTTATGATAAAATTATAGATGCGGCTGATGATAAATTCCGGAAATCAGAAAGCATGTTTTTTAAGGGACAGGCCTTTTGGGATGGCAAAAGATATAACGAATCTATCACGGCTTTTAATAAATTGTTGGAAGAATTTCCGCAAACCCGGTGGAAGAATGAAATTATGTTTTATCTTGGCGATTCTTACGAAAACATCGGAAAATACGATATGGCGAAGGTCTATTATTCGCGGGTTTCAACAAGCGGAACACCGGCCGAGGTGCGTTTGCTGGAATTGACCGCAGCGGATCAAGAAAGGTGAAAGAGGTATGAAAAAAATATTAGTAACGGGCGGGGCCGGATTTATCGGCTCGCATCTCGTGGATAGATTAGTAAAAAAAGGGGGGGACGTAGTTGTGCTGGACAATTTCGACCCACAAGTCCACCACCGCGGGAAACCCGGTTATCTTAATAAAAATGCCCGTTACATCGAGGGCGATGTTAGGGACGAAAGAGCGCTTCTAAAGTCCACCGGCGGCGTCGATACGGTGTTCCATTACGCGGCAAAGGTCGGCGTGGGACAATCGATGTATGAAATAAAGGAATATGTCGACGCGAATACGCAAGGCACGGCGTTTCTCTGGGATTATATCATCGACAAGAAGCTCAACATAAATAAATTTATAGTGGCCAGTTCCATGTCCATATACGGCGAGGGCTCTTACAAATGCCCAAAGTGCGGGGTTCGCTCTCCTCACTTAAGAAACGAGGAAGATTTGAAGAAAAAAAGGTGGGAGCTTCTTTGTTCGGGGTGCGGCGGGGAACTGGAACCTTTGGGCACGAACGAAGACAAGAAGCTTCTCTCGACATCGGTTTACGCCATTACGAAGAAAGACCAGGAAGAACTTTCCCTGAACCTCGGGATAAGCTACAAGATCCCCACCGTCGCGCTCCGGTTTTTCAACGTATACGGGCCGCGGCAGGCGCTTTCGAACCCGTATACGGGCGCCTGCGCCATATTTTCTTCCAGGATCAAAAACGAAAACCCGCCCCTCATATACGAGGACGGCCTGCAGACAAGGGATTTTATCGATGTAAGGGATATCGTGGAGGCGTCACTCCTTGCGATGAACAATGAACAAGCCGACTATAACTTCTACAATGTCGGCACGGGATGCGCCCTGACCATAAACGAGGTGGCCGGGACGCTTATCGAGCTATACGGAAAGAAAATGGCCCCCGAAATAACCAACCGTTACCGTGTCGGCGACATAAGGCATTGTTACGCGGATATAGAAAAAATAAAGAAGCTTGGGTTTAGACCGAAGATAAAGTTCAAAGAAGGCCTTAGAGATCTGGTGGCGTGGGGGAAAAGTGAGAAAGCGGTTGATAAAACCGGCGAAGCAGATGCGGAACTGGAGAAACGTAAACTCAAGTTGTAAGGCACCCCGTGCTTACGCATGGGGAATGCGCGAGCGAGCGAAGGATACTACAGGCGTAAGCCTGTGGAGGAAGGAATAAATGTGTCTAAACTTCCGTTAACGGTGGTTATACTTGCAAAAAACGAAGAAAAACGAATCGGCGACTGCATAAAGTCCGTTCTGGACTGGGCCGGCGAGGTGGTCGTGGTCGATGACGAAAGTACCGACGGCACACGCGAGATAGCAAAGGGCCTGGGCGCGGTTGTGTTTACGAAAAAAATGGATATCGAGGGCAGGCACAGGAACCTGGCTTATTCCCGCGGTAAATTCGACTGGATATTGAGCCTGGATGCCGATGAGAGGATGCAAAGCGGCTTAAAGTCGGAAATAAAAGAGGTTTTAGATTCGGGGCCCGAACAGGCGGCATTTACGATTCCGCGAAAAAACTTTATCGGCGATTACTGGATAAAGGGCGGCGGCCTGTACCCGTCACCCCAGATTAAACTTTTCCGGAAGGATAAGTTCAAGTGGGAGGAAGTCGAGGTTCATCCGAGGGCCTTTCTTGAGGGCGGCTGCGGCCATTTAAAGAACGATCTACTGCATTATACCTACAGGGATTGGGCGGATTTCCTGCGCAAGCTCAATAATCAGACGACCCTGGAGGCGAGGAAATGGCATAAGCTTTCGCTTGAAGATCCCAAAAGGGCGCGCTATAAAATGAACACCCTTCACGCCCTGTGGAGGGTTCTGGACAGATTTGTGAGGACGTTTTTCGCGAAGAAGGGATACAACGACGGGTTTACCGGTTTCATGGTGGCTTATTTCGCTTCGTTATATCAGATAGTAAGCTACGCCAAGTACAGGGAGCTTAAGCGGCGCGGTGAGTAAAAGCCTATCGGTCGTGGTGCCGGCATATAACGAAGAAAAGTGTATCGCGAATACAATCGAGCGCATTCACGGCTTTCTGGAGAAAAATTTTGAAAATTACGAAATAATCGTGGTGGACGACGGAAGTACCGACCATACCCGTAAGATCGTTTCGGGGTTTTCGGGCAGGATGAAAAACCTGAAGCTCCTGGGGAATGCCCGGCGGAGGGGTAAAGGCGAAAGCGTAAAAAAAGGAATGCTACAGGCCTCTTCGGAATACTTGCTCTTTAGCGATGCCGATCTTTCTACCCCGATAGAGGAGATCGGGGACTTTCTAAAATACGCGGAAAACGGCGCAGAAATAATCATTGGCTCGCGCGCGGTTAAAGAGGCGAATATTTTAAAAAAACAGAGCTTTCTCAGGCAAAATATGGGCAGGGCCTTCAATTTTCTTGTGCAGATCTTTCTTTTCAGCGGAATAAGGGATACCCAGTGCGGCTTCAAATGTTTCAGTAAAAAGGCCGCGAAGGCTCTTTTTAAACTGCAGCGGACGCGGGGATTCTGTTTCGACGCGGAAATTTTGTATATCGCGAAAAAGAAGGGTTATAAGATGAAAGAGGTCCCGGTAACATGGATAAACAGGCAGGATTCAAGGGTTGCCTTGATAGGGGGGTCTCTAAGCATGTTCCTGGATATATTCAGGATAAAAATAAACGATGTGACGGGGCGCTATGAAGCCGTATAGAAAACTTATAGTTTTTTTGATCATCGCGGTAATTTTTGCGGGACTTTTCATAAGATACGCCGGAAGGGCCCCCAAAAGGGACTACTGCGATTTCAGGGTCTATTACAAAACCGGCGAAAGGTTTCTCGCGAAAGAGGATATATACGCCAGGCCCGACAAATCAATAACGCCGTTTAAATATTCACCGATGTTCGCTATGCTTGTAAGCCCGCTTGCGCGCCTCGCGCCGAAAGCCGCCAGCCTCGTTTTTTTCACGCTGAATTTTACCGCGCTTTTAATCGTTTTTATCCTTTCCGGGAAGCTCGTCATGCGCGGCAAGACTTCTTTCGGGAAAAACGTTTTTCTGTACGCTGTTTCGGCGATTTTCAGCGTTCGCTTTATTTTGCACGCCCTCGATTCCGGCCAGGTCGGCATAATGATCCTGGCTCTTGTTCTTTTGACGCTCTATTTTTTACGCGAAAAAAAAGACGTCGCCGCCGCATCACTTCTTGGCCTCGGGATCATGTTTAAGTATACGCCGGGGATTTTTCTGCCCTATTTTGCTCTGCGCGGAAAGATAAAATTTGTCGCACTCGTTTTAATAGCTATTTTGCTTTTTTGCCTGCTTCCAGCTGCATACGTCGGAGTTGAAAATCAGATCGGCTACATCAAAGGGTGGCTTCCCTTTATATCGGAGACGTCTTTCGACAGGCCATCCCTTTATGACTATAAAAACCAGTCGCTTGTTGCCCTTGGCTTGCGATATTTCACCGACTCCACTCCGTATAACATCTCCGTGTTAGGTTTGACGTTCAACCAGGGCATATTTCTGGCGCTTGTCGGCTGCTTCATTATTTACCTTTTCATTATTTTTCCGAGGAAAAACGATAATTCCGCGGCAAGCCTGGATTACGCACTCCTCTTGATTGCGATGGTGCTTTTCAATCCCAACGCCTGGATGCACAACTTTGTCGTCGTCATCTTCCCGTACATGGTGCTTTTTCACTACCTGATAAAGACAAATTTTAGAGATAAAGTTACCTTGTTTTTAGTGCTCCTGTCCTTCGCCTTATTAACGCTCACGAGCGAAACTTTTATAGGGGACGGGGCAGAAACTGTGCTTGAGGAATTTTCAATTGTGACAGTGGGGATGCTGGTTCTCATGGGAGCGCTTTTCAGGCTGAAATTCAGGAGAAATTAAAAAAGGGGAAATGTGATGGATGAATACCTGTCAGTCGTGATGCCGGTTTACAACGAAAAACGGACGATTTCGAAAATTATCAATAAGGTGCTGAAGCTTGACATATGTAAGGAGCTTATAATCGTGGACGACGGCTCGACTGACGGCACGAAAGAATTTTTACAGGGCACGCAGTTTCCGCAGAAAGTGAAAAAGATTTTTCTTGAAAAAAACCAGGGAAAGGGACGGGCGCTTAAAATGGGTTTCAAAGAGGCTACGGGCGAGATTGTAACCGTGCAGGACGCCGACCTTGAATACGACCCCGCGGAATTCGCGGATCTTACCGCGCCGATAAAAAAGGGCGCTGCCGACGTAGTATACGGTTCCCGGCTTTCCGGGGGCAAGCCGCAGAGGGTCTACATGTTCTGGCACAAGATAGGCAACAGTGTTATTACATTCACGGCGAACGTGCTGTATAATTCAACGCTCACTGATATAGAGACGTGTTATAAGGTGTTCAGGAAAGAAGTGATAAAAGGCATTGACATAAAATCCAGGGGATTTTCGGTGGAGCCGGAAATTACCGCGAAAATCCTGAAGAAAAAGGGCGTAAGGGTTTACGAGGTTCCCATTTCTTATTATGGCAGGACTTACGAAGAAGGAAAGAAGATAAGCTGGAGGCATGGTTTCTCGGCGATAGCGGCGCTTTTTTGGTACAGATTCTTTGATTGATAATGATTACACAGATTGAGGAAGTTTCATACCCGTGTCATCCTGAGCGAGCTGAAAGCGAGCGAAGGATCTTAACGTTAAGATCCTTCGGCCCTTCCCTCCGGGTCTACGACCCGTAGGGTCGGAGACGGGCCTCAGGATGACAAAGAAAAAGATGAAAGTATTACTGGTAAAACCATATAACCTGTCCGACCACATACAACCGTCGCTTGGCCTGGGATATCTTGCTTCGTGCGTGAGGGAGAAGCACGAAGTAAAGATCCTGGACTGCATCAAAGAACGCGTAAAGACGGCTGATTTTTCAGAATTTCTCGGCAGGGGAAAGCCCGACATTGTCGGAATACAGTGTTATACATATGACCTGCATAATGCCGGGGAAATGTTAAGGGCCTCGAAGGCCCGGGGCGTAAAAACCGTAATGGGCGGGCCGCATCCGTCGGCTGCCCCGAAAGAGACAATGGAATTTTTCGGAAAGGACCTGGATTATCTTTTTCAGGGCGAGGCGGAGGCCGGCTTCAGGATGCTTCTTGACAGGCTCTCAGGCGGCAGCGGCGCGGATTTTGAAAACATACCGGGCCTTGTATGGCGGAAAAACGGCGAAATTCGTATAAATGACAAGAATTTCGAGAAAGATCTCGATAGTCTGGCCATGCCCGCGTGGGATCTCATAAAACCCCAGGAGTATCCCGAGGCCCAGCACGGCGCGTTTTTTAAAAAGTTTCCCATAGCCCCTATCATGACGACAAGGGGCTGCCCTTTTTCGTGCACGTTCTGCGCGGGAAACCTCATATCCGGAAAAAAATTAAGAAAACGAAGCCCCTCGAATATACTCGCCGAGATCAAAACCCTTTACAGCGATTATGGCATAAGGGAATTCCACATTGTTGACGACAATTTTACCCTTGACGGGGCGTTCGCAAAAGATTTTTTGAGAAACTTAAAGAAATTGAATCTTGACATAAGTTGGGCGGTGCCGAACGGTATCAGGGCGGATACGCTGGATGACGAACTCCTCTCTCTCATGAAGGAAACGGGCCTTTACCTTATTTCGCTCGGCATAGAATCAGGTTCCGACAGGATACTCGGTCTCATGAAGAAAAATACGAATACCGGGCAGATAAGGCGTTCCGTGGAGCTCATAAGAAAGCACAATATAGATGTAGCGGGTTTTTTCATACTCGGTTTTCCCGGGGAAACCGAGGAAGACATGGAAAAAACTATCGCTTTCTCACTGGAGCTTGATTTAATAAGGGCAAATTTCTTTACCTACCTTCCTTTTCCCGGCACCGAGAGTTTTGAGACATTAAAGCGCGCGGGAAAGCTGGATGGGATGGACCTTAAAAGGTTTTATTTTATGAACGCCGCGTTCCTGCCGGAAGGGATAGATAGGGCCGCGCTTAAAAATCTCCAGAGGAAAGCGTTCCTGAAGTTTTTCCTGAGGCCGAAAATTTTCATGCGTAATCTCGCCGGGATCAAATCGTTCAGGCATTTTAAATTTTTGTTCAAAAGGTTTTTTAAATGGATGCTTCTAAAATAATAATAAAAATCACGCTTCTTATCTGGTGCCTCCTGTGGCTGAATTTCACCGCAAGGGACCTCTATAAGGGGGGGCGTTTGGATGAATATAAAATCCTTGCCCGGAGTGACGCCGAGGGGAAACGCGCCTGCACGTACGGGAGGCGCTTTTACGAATTCCTTAAATTCGCCAAAGTAATCCTCCCGGAGGAGGCCTTTTACGATTTTGCGGGCGTAAAGGACTTTTCGCTTGAGTCGAGACGGGGGATATATTACCTGTACCCCGGCATGAAAGTTGAACGCCCTGTCTATATCTTAGTTTATGAAAAGCCGGGTTATGCCAGGGACGGTTTTGCGCGTTACGCGGAGCTTGATAACGGATGCTTTATACTCAAGAAACAATAAAAATGGCGCTTTGCGTCATCGCGACGACCTTTATCGGATGGAACATCCTTTACTTCCTGTCGGGCCGGAAGGAGCTTGCCGGATTTTCCTTTTTGGAGCAGTCCGGCCTTTCGTATCTTTTCGGAATGGGCATAATAAGCCTTCAGATCTTTTTGATGGGCGCCTGCGGAATAAGCTATACAAGGGTTAATGTTCTGGCTCCATGGGTTTTTATCGCGGCCATAAATGTTCTTATGTCCGTCAGAAGGCACTCGGATAGGAAAAATAGGGACACATCCCATTTTCCGGTTTTAAAAAAACGTATCGGAAAATGGGATGTGTCCCTATTTTTCCTGATCGCTCTTCAAACTGCCTACAATGCTTTCCGCGCGCTTATGCGCCCGATAGAATCCTATGACGCGGTCGCGATACACGCCCTTAAAGCCAAGGTGATTTATCTTTCCGGCGGCGTCGGCGAAAACTTCTTCGGAAACATTTCCTCCTTTTTTCAGGGCGCGCACCCCGATTACCCTCTGCTTATCCCGCTTTCGCAAGCGTGGGTTTACACGTTTTTGGGAAATCTGAACGATATCCTCGTAAAAATGATTTTCCCGATTTTTTACCTTTCGTTTATTCTGGTATTTTACGCGGTGCTGAAAAGGATAACAAAAAGCCGCCTTACGGCCCTTTTATTTACGTTTCTGCTCGCGACGGTCAAACAATTTTCGGATTATTCGACTATCGGCTATACCGACCTGGAAACAGGTATTTATTTTGCCATAGGGCTGTTCTACCTCTATCTATGGTTTCAGGAGAAGGAGGCGCGTTTTTTGGCGATTTCCTTAATTTCGTCGGTTCTTTGCCTGTGGACGAAAAACGAGGGGATGCTTCTTGCCCTGATAAATGTATCCGTTTTTCTCTTTTACACGCTGGCGAATATCGCAAAAAGCAAAAACAGGCGCATCCTGCCTTTTTTGCTGTATGCCGGCGTACTCGCATGCGCGATTTTAGCCTGGACGGGATTCAAAGAGAGCCGCGGCCTTGTGAATGAAAACTTTAATCTATCGATGGTAAGCGCCGGGAATTTGAAAGTGGGCCTCGGCAAGGTTCCGGGGATACTATATGAGTACCAGAAGCAGTTTTTTGGGTTTAAAAAATGGAACATAATATGGATTTTATCCTTTCTCGTATTTCTGACGGGGTTTAAGGCCGCGTTTTCAAAGAACATAAAATATGTCACCGCGGCGCTTTTTTTATTCTCCATCGGGTATTCAGCCGTGTATATTTTCTCGGCCGTGGACATAAAATTCTTTCTGCACTCTACGGGAAGCAGGTTTCTCCTGCACATTCTGCCCGTAGCCGTATTCTGGATGGCGTTGATCATTCATGAAAAAAGATTTATTAAAGAATAAGTTATTTTTTATTCTGCTTGCCGCGGGCCTCGCGTATACTTTTCCGGCCTTCAACAAGTACTGGGCGCCCTACGACGAAGGCATAATAGCGGTGGCCTCCCAGTGCCTTTTGGCCGGTGAGTTGCCATACAGGGACTTTTTTATCATCATGTATCCCCCGGGGCAAATCTATGTTCTGGCACTTCTTTTCAAGATCTTTTCTTCCTGCCTTATCGCGGGCCGGATATATGCGGTGTTTTTAAGCGTCGGGATCTCGCTTCTGGTTTTCTATATGACGCTCATGTTGACCAGGCGCCGCGTGTTTTCATTTCTTTCGTGGTTTTTCGTTCTTGTTTCGCTTGCGCCGCGGCTCGGGGCGATACCCGCGCCTATCTGGCCGGGTGTATTTTTGGCGCTTTTGACCATTTATGCCTACATGCGATATCTCGAAGACCCTAAATATTTATATCTTATCGCAGCGGGGCTTACCGGCGGGCTTGCTGTATTATTCCGGCACGACATAGGAATTTTTGCGCTCGGGGCTGTTTTTATTTCTCTTTTTATAAAGGCCTTATACGATAAAAAGCCGATCCGCCAGCCGCTTTTATTCGTTATAAGCGCCCTGGCGGTAATTCTTCCGGCGGCGGCGTATTTTATAACTAAAACAGCCGGGAAAGACATGGTGAATTCATTAATCCTTTTTCCTTTCATACATCAAAAAACAGCAAGCTTGCCTTTTCCGGCTCCGTGCTTTAACCTGAATATGATATTCCACGGCAGCCTGGCGTTCATAAAGGTGAACCAGTATTACATACCTGTTCTCGCTTATATTTTTACTTCTATTTATCTCCTGGGCCGGTTTTTCAAGGGTAAAATCCGGGAGAAAGAAAATCTCGCGCTTTTATCGGTGCTTTTATTCGGCGTTTTTACGTTTAACCAGGTAATGACGCGGACGGATCCGGCACATCTTCTGACAGTCATACAACCGGCGGCGATACTCTTCGGCTTCCTGGCGGCCGGGGCGCTAAAGCATAAGTTTAATTTAAGGGTCAACGTATTGGCGCTTTATACCGGGAGCGTGATTTTGCTTTTTCTTTTTACACTCCTTTCGGTAAAAAACATCGATAAATACGTAAAGAATAATTTCAGAAAAGCGTACAAAAGAGATGTGATAATGACGCGTTTTGAAAGGGGTGCGATCTATGTCCCTAAAAACGAGCGAGATGAGATACTGAAAACCCTGGATTTTATAAAGAAAAACACCTCATCCGGAGAGAGGATATACATAGGAAACATTGCGCACTGGAAGGACGACTTTAATGGCAGCATACTCCTTTATTTTCTGGCGGACAGGCTCCCGGCCACGAAATATTATGAGCAGGCGCCCGGGCTTCTCGCGAAGTCCGAGGTCCAAAGGGAGATAAGGGATTCCCTCGTAAAAAATAATGTGAATCTACTGGTCCTGCAGGATATTGATTTGAGCGGGGCCGAGCCCGGGGGCAACCGGCTGCTGGATGATTTTATACACGAAAACTACAAACGCGCGGAGAAATTCGGGAAGTATAACATTTATGTACGTAAATGATTCTGGATTACGGCAGCTGGCAGCGGGATGCCCTGGAGGCGAAAAATTTTGTGCGCGAGCGTTGCAATTGAGTGGTGAAAGCTTCTCCACATCAATTGCAGCGAGCTACAAAATTCGCCGGAAGGGCACCTGCTGCCAGCTGCTGATCGCACGGCTAGTACTATGACGCGTAAAATAATATTCATTGACAGAGACGGCGTTATAAATAAGGACCCCAGCGGCTGGACCGAGCACAGTTACGTAACGCGGTGGGAAGA
>Ga0208325_1000066_pt1 | contig 27522 bp, 31 predicted proteins | sample PL_2010_330m_FD_185486 | JGI IMG/M metagenome (GOLD analysis project Ga0208325, IMG submission 185486) | Freshwater microbial communities from Powell Lake, British Columbia, Canada to study Microbial Dark Matter (Phase II) - PL_2010_330m... | ecosystem: Environmental > Aquatic > Freshwater >...
ATGCAGAAGAGATTAGTAGAGGTAATATAAAACAGTGTCCTAAATGCGGCTTATTTAAAGATATTAAAGATTTTATCGATTATAAAAGAGCGAGCGGGATAGGGAGACATTGCAAGGAATGTAAGTCTAAAAAGAACACTCATAGTATTGCTTTAGAATTTATTCAACGTTCACCCAAAGATCCCATCGATACTATTTCGGATTTGCCTAAAGCACCAGAGAATCGAAGGCGTTCTTTAAATAACGATGGGAAAGATGAGATAACAACTAATGAGTCCTCACTATCAAAAAGAAATATCATCGAAAACGCGATTAAACAAAATAAGACACTAAAAATTCAATACCGTTCTAGATATAATAGAAGAACAATGCGTACTATAAAACCAATATCGGTTAACGGTGATTTTCTCAAGGCTTATTGTCACCTAAGGCAGGATAATAGGACATTTCGAATTAGCCATATAAAGGAAATTGCCGACTCTTAATATTCCAGACGTTCTATGCGATGATTTTTAACTTTCTAAATTAGAAGCCAATGCTAGACAAAGAAAAGATTTTTAGGTAAAAATGTTTATAACAGCATCTAGATTGTATGATTTTATGCAATGTCCTCATAAAGTATGGAGGGATGTCTATGGCCCTAAAGAAGAAAAGATTGATGAAAAAAATCCATTTGTTGAATTGCTCTGGGAAAAGGGTGCGCTCCATGAAAAAGAGATAATTTCTAAGATCGGTTCATTTGTTGATTTAAGCGCAGGAACTATTGAAGAAAGAATAGACAAGACATTAGCAGAGATTAAAAAGGGGGCACCTTTAATTTATCAAGGAGTCCTTCATTATAGGAATCTTCTAGGTATCCCAGATTTACTTAGGAGAATGGTCAATGGTAATTATTTCCCTATTGATATTAAATCAGGAAAAGGCTTTGAGGGTTCAGATGATTCCGAAGATGAAGAAGGGATGCCCAAAAAACATTATGCAGTACAGCTTTCTCTATATGTTGAAATTTTGTTAAACTTATCCCTTGCAAACGAGAAGAAGGGTGCCGTAATTGATATTAGTGGTCGGGAGCTTGTTTATTTGCTAGAAAGCGCCCAAGGGGTAAGAAATACACAGACTTGGTGGGAACTCTATTTAACCATAAAGAATAGTGTTTCAGAATTACTCTTAAATCAAGCGCAGGATAAACCTGCAATAGCTGGACCATGTAAATTATGCCCTTGGCATAACAGTTGCAAGAAATGGTGTTTAGAAAAAGAAGATTTAACTAAAATCTTCTATCTTGGAAGAAGTAAGAGAGAGATCCTGAATAGTGACTTGGGTATAGAAAAAGTAGCAGAATTAAAGCGATTAAATATTCCTGATATTTTAGCTAGAAAGAAAAAAGATAAAACTTTTCTCAAGGGGTTTGGTGAGCAACTTTTAAAAAAGTTTATCACTCGCGCGATAGTCTTGGACGAAACCAAAAAGCCACTTTTACATCAAAATATTCAGTTTCCGGAAGTTAAAAAAGAATTATTTTTCGACATTGAAGACGATCCGACGCAAGATTTCGTCTATTTACACGGAATTTATTCTAGAGATTCAGGTAAAGAAAAATATCTTTATTTTTTAGCTAAAGAAAACTCACGAGATTCGGAGAAAAAGGCTTGGCAGGAATTTTGGAATTATATTGACACTTTATCAGTTAGTGATTTTGCGGTTTACTATTATTCTCATCACGAGAAAACAACGTATAGAAGATTAAGCGAGAGATATCCTGAGGTGATTGCGAAAGATAAGCTCGATGCTTTCTTCGATAATCCGAATGCCATCGATTTATATCGGATAGTAGAAAAATATACGGATTGGCCTCTTTCTAGCTATTCGCTCAAGGATTTGGCTACTTATCTCGGCTTTAAGTGGAGGGATGAGAGTCCTTCTGGGGCATTGTCTATTCGTTGGTATAATGATTTTCTACAAAATCATTCTGAAGAATTGCTTAAAAGAATTCTGGAATACAATGAAGATGATTGTCGGGCAACAATGGTTCTCAAGGATGGAATCTCTCAGCTTAATAGAGAGTTCTCTGTTACTAAATGAAAACGCATATAATCGATTTTGATAAAGCATTAGCCCAAGCGAGACAATCGGGTGGTAGAATTCAATTACTTTTAGGTAAAGTATTAACAAAATGTCCACTGAATGGGGGAAGGTCAGATTGAGAAGTATGCCTTCTATAAGGAACGACAGTAAATGGCATATAATTAAGTGAGGAGCATAATGGCACACAACATATTTGCTGAATTATTAACGTGGTCTAAAGAATTAACGCCATGGCAAAATGAAGCCATTCGTCGTTTATTTCGTCAAGGTAGCCTATCAAGTCATGATACGGATGAGCTTTTTGAGTTAGCAAAGGTAGATTATGGTATCGTGCCTCCATCTTCTCCGGTCGTTGATTTGATGTTAAAAGCAACTGATATACCAACCGCTCCCGTTTCAGGACAGAAAATTCAATTAAAAAGTGTGCGCAATTTAGAAAATGTCAATTTATTAGAAAGCAACACTCGTTTATTAATAGGGGATCATTTGACTGTCATTTATGGTGAAAATGCTTCCGGTAAGTCTGGTTATGCGCGGGTTATGAAAAAAGCTTTTCGGGCTAGAGCGGTGGAGGAAATATTACCGAATGTTTATATTCCCATTGGTACACCTAAAGGGTCTGCAAGGGCTATTTTTGAGATTGAAGAAAATGGTGTTTTGGGTGATAAAGTTTGGGTCGATGGTTCGCGATCTCCAGAATGTTTGGGTAGATTTGCTGTGTGTGATTCAAAGTGTGCTAGGGTCTATATAAGCCAAGACAATGAATTGGATTTTTTGCCGTACGGATTTGATATTTTACTTGGACTAGGTAGAGCAACAGAAGAAATTAAGAAAAGATTCCAAAGTATGGCCACAGCTTCTTTGCCAAATAAAGAAATACTTGGGCCATTTATTGATAATACAGCAGTTGGGAAATTTATTAATACATTATCCGCGTCTACAACAGAAGCAGAAGTTCAAAAACTGGCAATCTGGATTGAAGATGATATAAAGGCCTTAAAGAATAAGGGAGAAGAATTGGAGAAATTAAAAACCAGTTCTCCAGCCACGTTGAGGAACGCACTGGCAATTCGTATTAAACAACTACAAGCGGTAAAGGCATCAATAGAGCCTTTAGTTCATGCGGTATCAGACAGCAAGGTCGGTACTATTAAGGCAAAGGTTTTAGAATTTGTTCAGTATGAAAAAGCCGTAGAGATTGCCGCAAAGCTTGCTTTTGAGAAAATGCCGTTACAAGGTATTGGGGGAGAGGCTTGGCGAAAGTTATTACTCTCTGCGGCGGAATTTTCTAATCAACACGCATATCTTGGACAGCAGTTTCCTGTTGATGTACCATCTGCAAAATGCGTTCTTTGTCTACAGGATTTAGATAAAGGGGCACAGGATCGTTTAAAAAGGTTCTGGAATTTTATTCAAGACGACACTTCTAGTAAGAGAGATAAAGCAAAGGCTACGCTCGATTTCGAAATAAACAATTTAAGGAAGATTCCAACCGATTTGCCAAAAGAAGTAATTATTTTAGAAGATGCCTTAAGGTCTTCCGGTTCAAAAGTTTTTGATGAAGTAAAACCATATATGGAAAAGATAGCCGTAAGAGTAAAGAATATAGAAACAGCTGTTAAGACGAACGATTGGGAATTAATGTCTGCTGCGCCAGAGTCTCCCATCAAAGTAATTGATGTAGAGATTACAACGTTACAAGAGAGCTTTGCCGAGATTGTAGACGATGGAAAAGCTCAAGATCGCATTAGATTTTTTTCTGATGAAATAGCGGAATATAAAGCCAGACAGCGGATTAATGCCAATCTTAAGTTAATACTGGACTACTTGAAAAACTTGAAAGATTCAAGTTTGGCCAATCAGGTTGCTGTAAAGGTTACAACCCACGCCATATCAATCAAAGCCTCTAATTTGCAAACGCAGTTTGTTACAGAAGAATTTAAAAAAGGAATTAAAGATGAATTGGAACCCATGGGTTTAGACAGGGTAAAGACTAATATAGAGAAAAAATCTGATAAAGGGAAAGTTTTGCACAAAGTAGTAATTGAGGGTGGCGTAAAAGCACCGTTAGAAGCGGTATTTAGTGAGGGAGAAAGAACGGCGATAGCGTTGGCTTGCTTTTTAGCAGAACTTCGCACTAGCACCGATAATTGCGGAATTATTTTTGATGATCCTGTTTCTTCTCTAGATCATAAAATTCGTGATAAAGTTGTGGATAGGCTTGTATACGAAGCAAAACAAAGACAGGTGGTGGTTTTTACCCATGATTTAGTTTTTTTTACTGAATTATTGGAATCTGCCCAACGTCAAGCGGTGCCATATTTTATTCAAAATTTGGTCGCATTAGGACTCCACGTGGGTTTGATTAGCGCATTGCCCCAAGAAGCTCTTAATGTCAAACAAAGATTACAAGAACTTGATAAATTAATGCTCAAGGTTAGGGAGGCAGAAAAAGCAGCAGATGTACCTAATTATGTGCAAGGTTCAGGAGATTTTTATCAATTACTTCGTTCAACATGGGAAAGGTGTGTTGAAGAATGCCTATTTAATGGCGTAGTTCAACGTCTACAAAAAGAAGTAAAGACTCTTAAGTTGGATGGAGTTAGTGTGGACAATTCATCTGTCGCTATGATTTTTGATGGGATGACCAGGACATCAGGCATGATTAAAGCGCATGATCGCGCTGTTGCGAAGAATACGCCTTTGGCTTGTTTGGCTGACATGGAGAAAGATTTGGGAGACCTAAAAACATTTCTTGCTAAACAACAGCTAAAGAAACAGGATGCCGAGAAGCAAAACGCTCATTTAAAAAGTAATTTTTTAAGTAAGTTAAGTGTTTTAAAATGAATTGATGATTTTAATAAAATTAATGGGAGTTCTCAATAAAGTTTAGAGGGGCATGGAATTTCCAATAAATTTACGTAACGGGCGCGAATTCCGGGTCCACACAATACTCAATTGAAAAAGTTAAGTATAGTGTTCCCATAACTACCCAGAACTATTTTCACGAGTAGGAGGTTTCTAAAATGGCTGAACAAAATATAATTTGTCCTTTTTGCAAGAAAGAAATTCCGCTAACTCAAGCTATAACTCAAAAAATTGAAGCAGATCTGCGTAAAAAGATGGAGGAAGATTTCGCTAAGCGTGACAATGAATTGTCAGGTCGAGAAAATACGCTGGTTGCTAAAGAACAGGCAGTAGCTAAGTCGGCACAAGAGCTAAATAGAAAAATAGAAGATGAGGTTGCCCGGAAAATTATCCTAGAGCGAGATAATATCGTTAAGGAAGCCAGGAAGAAAGTAGAAACAGAGACCTCCTTGGAAATCAAAGCTCTTAAAGAAGACCTTGAGTCTAAAGATAAGAAGCTTCAGGAAACCCAACAAAACGAGCTCAACTTGAGAAAAGAAAAGGCTTCGTTGGAGGAGAGGGAGAAAAATGTAGATTTGGAAGTAGCCAGACGGATTGATTCTGAACGTGCTAATATTTATACTGAGGCATCCCGGAAAGCAGGGGAAGAATATCATCTTAAAGATAAGGATAAGGACAAGAAAATTACAGACTTAATAGAACAAATAGAAGAGCTTAAAAGAAAAGCAGAGCAGGGTTCGCAGCAATCACAAGGGGAAGTGTTGGAAATTGAACTGGAGCAGATACTTAAGTCAGCTTTCCCTTATGACCTCATAGAGCCTGTTCCTAAAGGAATTAAAGGTGCGGATGTTGTACAGAAAGTCAATAATCCCATGGGGCAGTATTGTGGAACTATTATTTGGGAGTCAAAGCGAACTAAAGGTTGGAGTGATGGTTGGATTGACAAATTAAAGGATGATCAGAGAGAAGTAAAGGCTGATATAGCAGTTCTGATGAGCATTGTCCTGCCTAAGGAGATCAACGGGTTTTCTCAATTTAAAGGGATATGGGTTACTAGTTACCCTCTCGCTATGGCACTTGCTGTTGCTCTGAGAGCAAATCTTATAGAGGTTGCTAGTGCTAAGCAGGCAGCGGTCGGGAAAGTTGAAAAGATGGAAGCAATATATAACTATCTTTCTGGAACAGAATTTAAGCAAAAGATAGAGGCTATTGTAGAGGCATTTGTCACCATGAATACTGATTTGGTCAAAGAGAAGGTAGCTATGGAGAAACTTTGGTCGAAGAGAGAGCAGCAAATTAAAAAAGTAGTTATTAGTACGGCTAGGATGTACGGAGATATGCAAGGAATAATTGGTGCGTCATTGCCAGAGATAAAAAGTTTAGAATTGAAAGCTTTAACTGATGAAACAGAAGTCATAAAAGAAGAGTGATAAAAAAGCTATGGACGTTTTACGTAACCGTTATAACTTAGAGGATCGCGAAACAGATTCTTCTTATAACTCTGGTTACATAAAGCATATACGATTCTTAAATAGAAAGAATGGATAGAAAACAATTAAAGATAACTAAGAGGGCCCTTAATATTAAAATACAATGGCTTGGTCCTTTTAACTTAAAAGCCGTAATAGAAAGAATGGACGATGCAGGTAAGCGCCCCTGTTTTGAAGGTAGAGATTACGGTCTTTATCAAATATACGGAAACCATATTTTATGTGGTACGGATACTATGCTTTATATAGGGGAAGCAACAGACCAAACATTTTCTGCTCGTTTCTCTCAACATCAGAAAGAATGGTTGAGGCGCGAAAAGAACACTCAAATCTATCTTGGTAGAATCTATGACCCCAAAAGGCATCATAAAAAAGATAAATGGGATTCTTGGAGGGAAGATGTAAAAATAGCAGAAAGAATCCTAATTTATAAATACTCTCCTCATTACAATAATATCGGAATCAGTGACTTCCCTAAATTGTCAAATCCTGTTTGTTTGATTCATGTTGGTAAACGACATAAGCTAAACAAAGAAGACAATGCACCCAAGGATTTTTAATTTCTAAATTTTATCTCTTTTTCACTAACTTTACATTACTGAAAGCAAAAAGTTTTTAAGCTCTTGAAATTTAATCTTCCCTAACTCTTTAGTCCAGCTATAAAGTTTTTTCACCCGCCTTACCATTTAGTCACCCTTAACTGCTACTCCAATCAATCACTTCCTTTCTGTTTTTTTGTTTTTCTCTTGCCGTTACGTAACCCCCTTTTCTTTTTATCCGCCTACAATAACCCAAGCCTGACTTTTGTGCAAGCAAATCCTTTGGAAAAATTCATCTCTACAACAAAGCCTTCTTTGTGGTCTGCCTCAAAGTAGGCTTTGTTGTATCAGAAGTATTCTGCCCCTTGCGGGGAGTCTCAATTTTTCCAAAGGACTCCAAGAAGCTCGTTCGCTTGGGAGCTCACTCCCTTCGGGCATACCTGTTTTCTTGACAAAAGACCGCATTTTTCTGGTTTGCCTGAAAAATACTTCAACTTCTTGGTTTTATATTTCCGGCGTCAAAAGAAAGGAGTTTCACATGAGCCAAGAAAAAACAAAACAAAAAACAAGAAAGGAGGTGAGTAACATGATCGAAGTAGCGCGTATTTTCAAAGTAGAAAATAAAGAAGAAAGTACCCTTAAAGCCTTCGTAGACGTAAAAGTCTCCGATGTGGTTTTAATAAAAGGCATCAGGGTACTGGCTAAAAAAGAGGGCGGGCTGTTTGCAGCTATGCCTTCCAATTTAGCTGGTGACGGCAAGTATTATCCTACCGTCAAGTTTCTGACGGCTGAAGCCAATGAAGAACTACAAAAGGTAGTTCTTGCGGCTTACGAAGCTTAGAAACAAATTAAAAAAGCTGTCCTATCGGCTATACGGGGAGAGAGGAAAAATAAAATGAACTTAAACGAACTGAAAAACGAAAAGACCAACGTAACAATCGCAGGAGAAGAGGTTGAGGTAAAAAGAGGCGATGCTGTAAAGGACACCTTAACAAGGATCCTTCAGGAAAAAGGCATTGACTCCTTTACCATCTTAGTTGACGGCGAAGAAGTTACTTCAACCGATAACCTGCCTGCGACCTTTGACGGCCATGACATTGAAGTTGAAAGATACGTCAAAGCAGGCTGCTAAAGCAAAAGCCAAAAGAGAGGGAGAAATTCTCTCCCTCTCTTTAATTAAAAGGAGTCAATTTTATGATAGATACAGAACTTGTAAATAAAGCAAAGAAAAAATCAGGGCTAATCGAGAGAATTGACGCTTCCTGGCGTGAATTCGTAGATAGGCTAAAGGAAAACATCTTTAGCATTCCCTTTAAAGGCGAATACAGCTGCCTGGTTAAAGACAATATCATGCTCGTTGAGGGCTACTGCGGCCTGCTTCTTATTGATAAGCTTTATTACAAGCACAAAACCTATTTTCTAAAGACGCCTATCAAATACTATCCCTTTAAAATCTACGGCGTATATGACGAAAAGGGCAGCTTTACGGACTTTGTCTCAGAGCCGGAAATCGGGTTCCACTATCTTGGCTTAAGCAATAAAGGCCATAGCATTTGCACTGGAGACATACAGTATCTTAATCCGGAATCACTCGGTCTCTTGAAAGAAGCTGCCCTTAAGATAATCAAGTCATTTAGAGTAATCAACCTTGAATCTTTAGGCACCGTCATTTTGCCGGAAAGTTATTCAAGCCTTAGAAACATTTTGTCAAATAAAGATAATGACGTATTGTGCAAATTTGAAGAATTGCGTAAGCAAGATCTCGTTGAAGAGATTATTTAAAGGAGGGAAGAATTATGCCTGAACTAGCTATTTATGAACGACAAAACCTGATAGAGGGCTTAGAAATACCCGAAGTTGCCTCAGTAGTAGGCTGCGGCGGCACAGGATTCTGGACAGCGTTATTTCTGGCCATGTCCGGGGTAGAAGAATTGATTTTAGTTGATTCAGACATAGTTGCAGTATCCAACCTGAACAGGCTCTTATTGGAAGAGAACTATGTGGGAAAAAAGAAAGCAGAGGCCCTAAAAGGTCTAATCTTAGGCGTAAGAAAACAAACAAGAATTGAGATTCAGGATATGCGCATTGAAAAACCCTTGGACTGCCAGGTCTTAAGAGGAGAGGTTTTCTGCTGCACTGATAATCTTAAAAGCCAGCAGATTATCTGCGCCTACTGCAAAAAGAACGGCCTTGTTTATCAAAGAATAGGCTATGACGGAACGATTCTAAACGTTTCCAAGACATTCCCGCTTTCCTTTAAGGACCCGGGCAGCCAAGAAGGCTATACAGTAACGCCTTCCTGGGTAATACCTGCGGTATTTGCCGCGGCAGCAGGGGTGTCTTCCAGAATATACAAAGAATTATGCCTGATGGATGACTTAGGAAAGCTTCATATACAGAAATCTTCACACATCTGCCAGAAAATATTGGATGACGCAAAAGACGAAGAAAGAGAGCATATTGAAGAGAATATCCACGAATACATACCTGATTCCTACGGGCTCTGTGAAGATTGCAACAGAATTGATCCTGACGGCTCTGATTACGGATATTGCCCTGACTGCGAAGAGCATTACAGTGACGACGATATAGAGGATATAAAAGAAAAAGCCAAGAATGAGGAATATGACCGGATAATTGAGCAGATTGAAACAGGCGAGATTACTGATCCAAAACTTGAACAAGCCATTAAAAAATGGCAGAAAACGAAAGGAGAAGAATAAAATGTTTACTTTAGAAGATAGTAAAGTTAAAAAAAGCAATATTCTGGAAGTAAAAATAAAAAACTACGGCGAATGCGGTTTTTGCACAGAGCACGATAATCAGGAAGCTTTGAAAATTCCCTGGAACATCTGGAGCCAGTGGTTGTATATCAGCCAGTGTATGGGAGATAAGGAATGGGGAGCGGTATTTTGGGTAAAAGACAATGCCATAACCAGCTTTAAAATCCCAAAGCAGGAGGTAGGCTCAGTAGATTGCGAATTCAAGGAGGAATTGGGAGGCGACGGAATAATTCATTCGCACCACGACATGGGAGCGTTTCATTCATCGCAGGATGATGCCCATGCGCGCAATCTCTATACTTATAGCATTGTCATTGCCAATTCAAAAGGCAGTATCGCCACCAAAAGAGTAAAGCTTCCCTGTAAAGGCTTTGGCTACGTAAAAATAAGCTTGCAGCTGGTTGAATTGCCAGCGATAGATCTTTCAAAGATAAGCGAAAGAACAAGGGAACTGATTCCGGAAACGACTTCTGAATTCGAGGAAAGCGAGTATCCCTGCGATAGCTGTCAGACCGGCGACTGCGAAAACTGCGAACATTTGGGTATGCCTTATCTAGCTTGCCAGACTTGCGATATTTTTAAATGTAAATCCTGCAAGGCAACTGCCGGCCTGGACATTCGGGGCGTACTTCCTTTTTGCGAGGTTTGCAATGGTTCTGAAACTTGCGCTTCCTGCGAAAGAATAGCAAAATACCTTAAAAATTACCCTGAAGAACGAGGGCATTTACAAGCTCCAGCTGAAAGCCAAGCGTGAAGGTTTATAGATACGCTTGCCCCGCCCTGCCCTTGTGGGTTTTTGGTTATGTGTTGGGTTTGGGTGATTTTGTTTGGAACGAGCGTGCGGTAGCCTTCGTCAGGGTTGTTGACGAACTCACCCGAAGGCATACCACCCGCAAATAGCTTTAAGTGCTTGGGGGTATGAATATGAAAGTTAATGATTGGGTTGAAGAACTACGAAATCAGTTAAGAAGTTTTGACGCGGAAACTTTAGACTGCGAAATCAAAATGGCTGATATAACGCTTGGCTATGTTGATACTCAAGGCTTAATTCATTACCACAAAATTGAATACCGGGCAAAAGGGTTTGAGAAAGAGTCAGCCCTAAGCCGACCGCAACAGAGTTAAAATTGCGGTTCTAAATTTCTGACAGCGGATGAGCAAAATGGCCGCCTTCCCATAATTATGCGCTTTTCTCTCCATCCTCAAATTTTCTTTTCTGTTTTTCCTTGCCGTCACGTAATCCTCTTTCTTTTTTCCCGCCTACAATAGTCCAAGATTGACTTTTGTGCAAGAAAATCCTTGAGAATAATTCGTCTCTACCTTGCCTCTGTGGTTTGCCTCAGAAGGCAAGGTATCAGAAGTATTCTGCCCCTTCGGGGAGTCTCAATTTTTCTCAAGGACTCCAGGAAACTCACTCGCTTGCGCTCGTTCCTTTCGGGCATACCTGTTTTCTTGACAAAAGACGGCATTTCTTGGGTTGCCTGAAAATGCCTTCAAATCATTGGGCTTATATTTTCGGCGTCAAAAGAAAGGAGGCTCACATGAGCCAAGTAAAAAGCAAAAGATTCAAAAGAAACGAAAAATTTGAGGATGGGGTGCTGCGCGCAGATGCCTGTATGGAAAGGTATCAAAGCAGCCGAGATTCTCAATACAGAACGTATCAGGAGGATCTTCCGGGAGCTGCCTTTGGCTCATCCGCTGTCTGGGAAGAGAGGCGTCTGATGAAAGCCGTTTACAGCCTTATTGCCAAGGGTTTTAAGCCAAGCGGCTCTGAAGCCCTGGAATCCTTCGTAGAAAAGCATAAGGATTTGCTTGATGAGGGAGGTGATTTCTAATGCGGGACTTAAAGAAGGTTACAGATCAAGTGTCTGAAAAATTAACCATGGGCCAGATTGAGAGAATCTGGCAGCAGGTTGAGGCAAGAAAAGAGCACGATCCAAACCAGCTTAGCCTGCAGGTTTTCTGGTTTGCAGGGGTAGAGGTTTGGGTGACAGATGAGGAAGGCATTACTACCATGATGTTTCCTAATGAAGAATGAAAGGAGAAAGAAAAAATGTGGATACAGAAAGATAATTCAACTGAAGAAATAAACTGGAGTGAAGTTTTAGATTGGGTTGTAATCAATGGCGTTTTATGGGTTGAAATCCCAGACAAGGAGGTGAGCGAAGTATGTATAGCCCGGTGTTAAGCGAAGCAATGATTAAGACGCTTTATAGATTAAAGCAAGCACAGGGGAGCCCCATGACTGTGGTGGTTGAAAAGATGCTTATGCGGTCCATAGCGTCTATAGACAAGAGGCCTGTGTGCGAGAAGTGCACCAGCGAAAACAACAATGATTGCAGGAATTGTTACTTTTCCTGCGTTAAAGAGGGAGGTTTAAAATGTTAACGGAAAATGGCTTAAGCCAATTTTACGGAACAGAACACTGGTACAAACATCTAAGCGGATATCTTTACACCGATGGCGTTCAGTATGTGGCCCAAGAAGGGGCTGCATATTGGCTGGTTGATAAAATATTGTTCACGACCAGATCAAAAAATAATTTACAAGAATTTGGGGTTTGGAAGCTTGAGGTTAACGAGGATAAATCTGCAATTCTGGTGTGTGAGGATGGTAACTACCGCGAGCTTTATCAAGAGAAAATTGAATGGACGGATTTTCCACTAAAAAGAATTGAGTTATGGTTTGAAAATGGCGTCTTAATACTACCGAGTGAACATTAAAGAAAGAGAATGAGAAATATGCAACCGGTTTCTCTTAAAATCCACTTGACAAGATTTAATTTATCAGGTAAACTTAAAAAGTAAAAAGTAAAAAGTAAAAAGTAAAAAGTAAATAATCTGCCCACAGGCGAACGGAATGGTTAAAAACTTATCAAAGAGAGAAAGATTAAAAAAGAATTTGCTTAAAATAGGCGAGGTGGCAAAGATGGTGGGAATTCTTCGTTCCTGTGTGGACCATTACGCTGATATAGGCCTTCTTAAAGTAGCTGATTATACTCAAGGTAAATACAGGTTATTCAAAAAGGATGAGGTTTTAGCAAGAATGGCGAAGATAAAAGAACTAAAAGATAAAGGGTTAACACTCAACGAGATTAAAGAAAGGGTTGGTAATTAAACAACAAAATGAAAATTACTAGAGAAAGTTGCCGTAATTCCTCTCTCTCTCTCTCTCTCTCTCTCTCAATGAAACACTAAATACAAATTTTCCGGCAGAAGCCAGAAGGAAACTTAAAACGCCCTTGGTATTAAACACCAAGGGTTTTTTGTTTTTGCCTGTTCCCGCAGGCAAGGGAGGTGTAAGATGCTAAACGACCTAAAGAACTTTATCGCTAAATACAAAGGAAAGAAATTTAACGAGACGATTACACCGATGGATAAAGCAGATACTACCATTGGATTACAAACCAACCTTTTGCCTAAAAATCTCGCCATTGCTATCTGCAATCAAAAAGGCGGATGCGCCAAGACCACCACAGCCATAAATTTATCTGCCTGTCTTGCGCAAAAAGGTTATAAGGTTCTTCTAGTTGACTTAGACCCCCAGGCCAACGCCAGTTTAGGATTGGGCGTAGATCTGGAAAACCTTGAAAAATCAATTTATGATGTTTTGGTAAATAACTTAAGTCTTGAATCCATTATTCAAAGAACCACGGTTGGTGAGCTTGAACTTGCTCCAGCAATTTCAATTCTTTCCGGAGCGCAATTAGAATTAGCTGATATACTGGGAAGAGAGACAGTCTTAAAGATTGCCCTGCGCAAACTAAGATTGGTAAAAAGTTATGATTTTATCTTCTTAGACTGCCCTCCCAGCCTTAATCTCATTACCATAAATGCCCTGGTAGCAGCTAACTCTGTGCTTATACCTATTCAGACACATTATTATTCTTTGGAAGGGATGAAAGAATTATTTTCTACCATTGATATCGTAAGAGAAAGATTGAACTTTGAATTAGAGATTTTAGGTATCCTGGCGACACTTTTTGACACACGCACAAAAGTAAGTCATCAGATGTTAGAACAAACTAGGGATTATTTTAAGGATATGGTCTTTAAAACTATAATCCATAATAATGTGAAACTTTGTGAAGCGCCCATCTACAAAAAACCAATTCATCTCTATGACCCGAAATCGCAGGGAGCACAGGATTATTGGGCATTAACTGAAGAGATTATTGCATTAACAGGTTATGGCGATCGGTTTGCACAAACTGAAAACCAAATACCGCAAACCCAACAATTAAATGCCACAAGAGAAGCAATCGTTTAAACCAGACATAGTCAGTTCCATATTCAGTCGCCAGGTAAAAAAACGACTCTCCAGCCTTTTTATCCATAAAGGAGCCAAAACCACCTTAGGCGATGCGAGGGGGAAACCCGTAGGTAGCGCACCTATTATCAAAAAACGATTTCCTTTTGGTATAGATATCGGCACAAATTCCATCAAGGCCCTCCAGTTTGCCTGTGACCAGGGCGGCGAAATAAAGATTATAAATCTGGCTATTGAAGAATTACCCCAAGAAGCGCAAGGACACAATCCAGAAGCAAGAAAGCGAATATTACCGGAAATTTTAAAAAAGATAGTCAATGAAAAAGGGCTAAAAGGAGATTGTTTTGCCATCGCTCCTCATTCGTCTTGTAAGGTTAATCTCATAAGATTACCGCAGATGCCTGCGTCTGAAATAGACAAAGCCCTGCGTTGGGAGATAAGACAGACTGTTCAAGCAGACCTTAATGAGCTCTCTCTGGATTATATTGTTCTGGAAGGTCAAAAGGCAAAATTTTTAGGGTTACAGATTGGCGTTCTGGCAGTTTATGCTCCCAAGAAAGATGTATTTGAACATTTAGCGCTTTTAGAATCAGCGGGCTTTAACCCTCAAGCCTTGGATATAGAACCATTAGCGGATTTAGCTGTATTGAATTATACCAAAAAAGCCGCTGCCGATGAAGTAATCCTCTTTTTGGATTTCGGCGCAGGTAAGACTAACTTAAGCATAATTTGCGATAATGAACTCATATCTACAAGGTTCCTTAATGTAACGGGAAACTCTTTAACCAAAGCAGTAAGTGAATACTGTAATATTTCCTGGGAAGAGGCAGAACTGTTGAAAAAAACCTTTGGCCTGGCTGCTTCCAGCACAGAGCAGACTATCGCAGGTTCCTCTGACAAAGCCATTCAGGTTAGGAATGTCATCCTCCCTCTATTAGAAAATATGACACAGGATATAGAGCATACTTTTAAGTCTTTTTCCTATCAGGTGACGCAATCCCAGATTACGCGTTTTGAAAAGGTAATTTTAAGCGGCGGTGGATCTTACCTTAAAGGCCTCTTGCCTTTTTTGCGCAACCGCCTGAACGCAGATGTCCAGATGATAGATTCTCTGGCTAATTTTAGTTCTTTAGCGCCATCTTTTAGAGGTGATGATTTGAGTTGCCGTCTTAATGTGGTATTGGGGCTGGCGTTGAGGGGGATAGAGTGAGACGCATAAATTTAATACCGCCAGAAGCAAAAAAGATTACGCCCAGGAGGTGGCTTAAGGCCTATATATTTAAGACTCGCACCTCGAAGTTTATGGCCTTGACGCTTATCCTTTTTGTATTTTTGAATCTCTGGCAGGCAACCTCTCTTTTGCGTTATAGATTCGCTGTTAGCCAAGGTAAGAAGAATATTGTTAAACTGCAGGCAAAACTCACCCAGTCACAAAATGCCTATGCGCAAATAAAGAGCCAAAAACAGGAGATAGATAAAAAAACCAGACGCATAGAAGAAAAATTTAAAATCCTCCAGCAGACACAGGGAGAAAGAATTGCCTGGGCAAAGGTCTTGGCGCATTTAAGCGAATTGGTTCCACAGGATTTATGGATTGATAAGGTAACCTTAAATAAGGACCTTGTAACTTTAACAGGAACAACTTTTGATAATACCATTGTCAGCCGTTTTATGGCCAGGCTTGACGAATCAGATTATTTTAAAGAGACCAGTTTCAACTATACCCAGAAGGCAAAACTCACGGATAAACCAGTGATAAATTTTGAGGTTACTACTCATATTGTGTTAGAGAAAGCGGCAAGATAAGAGTTTATAGAGTTTGTTGGGTCCAAGGGATTACAATGGAAATTAAAGTTAAAATTAAAGAGATAATAGAAAAGACAACTAAACAATTCAACAGGCTCCAGAAACGGCAAAGAACACTCGTGCTCTTTCTGGCTGCAGCTATTTTATTCAGTTTTTATTACAACGCCGTTTATAAACCACAATCCAGCGCCTTGGCGAGAGTAAAAACGGAATTGACCAATGTAAATAATCGCCTGGTAAAATTAAAAAGCCAGATACCTGATATACAAAAAGAAAAAGAAGCCTTGGATGCTGCCAAAAGAAATCTTGAAACTTTAAAGACGCAACTGTCTTCCTTAGAATTACAATTACCTACCACAGGCCGTATACCACAACTTTTAGGAGAACTGGTGCGTCAGGCGCAAGGATATTCCATTGATTTTGTCTCTATCCGGCCCAAAACGAGTAAAGAAAAAAAAGAATACGCTGAATTAATCATCGAGATGAAATTTAATTCTACCTACTCAGACTTTGCTAATTATCTTAATCGCCTGGAATCCCTCTCGCAATTCTTGAGGGCTAGTGATATTACGATGGAGGAGATGAAAGACGGGTTCCGCGCAGAATCAGATGTTACCTTAAACTTAGCAACACTTCTTGGTGAAACAGGCCGGACCAAACCGGAAGAGCAAAAGGAGCCGCAATTTGCCGCGCCATTGTCAATAGAACGTAATCCTTTCCTCTCTAAGTTCAGACCAACTCAAGAAGGAGCAAAGAAAGAGGAATTTCAATTATCAGGTATTATAGCAAGTGGCAAAATCCCTACTGCAATCATAAATAATGAGGTGTATAAAGTGGGGGATATTATCGGCAATAAAAAAGTAAAACAGATTTTGCCTAATATGGTCATACTTACTGATGGAAGAGAAAGCACAGTTTTGACGCTGGAAAGGGAATAAGAGTTTATTGAGTTCATTGAGTTGACAAGGAGAGAAAAATGAAGGCTAAAAAATTTTTGGAGCTTTTTTTAATTTTTAATTTTACATTTTTAATTTTTAATTATACTGCGGTTGCTGAAGATAGCCAGGGTTACGCCCAGGCAGAATCACCGCCAACTGATTTATCTGCGGATCAGACAACCAACGAACAAACGAATGGTTCGACAAGCTCACCATCCCTCGAACCATCCCGAGCGCAGTCGAGGGACCAGCGAATTAACGAACCAACGGAATTAGTTACCCTTGACTACAAAGATGCCGAACTCTCCAGTGTCCTGCGCGCCCTTTCTTATTCTTATAACTTGAATCTAGTTGCTACGAAAGATATTAAAGGTAAAGTAACAGTTGCCCTTAGAGATATTACGGTGGACGAAGCCCTGAATGCGGTTTTAAAAGTCAATGGCTATACCTTTACCCGTAAAGGTAACCTTATCTATATTACCCCCGGCCCGGGATTAGAGGGTATTGATGTGGTTACGGTTACTATTGCGCTTAATTATTTAACTGCCTCTGAGGCAAGTGAATTGCTGCAAAAAGTCATCTCATCCAAAGGCGATATTCGTGTTGCCGAAGCAACCAATAGTTTAGTAGTTACGGATTTTCCCTCCAGCATTGATAAGGTAAGGAATGTCCTCAAAGATATAGATACCCCGCCCATCCAGGTTTTAATTGAGGCAAAATTAGTGGATATTACCGAGAAAGACTATCAAAACTTCGGGGTTACTTATACTGTGGATTATAAACCTGCCGGCGATATAAAAGGCCTGTTTGACCGCAAGACCGGATATCAGGAGCAATTAGCAGGAAGCCAGGCAATGGCTGGTCCTTCTTCTACTCTTTCCGGGGGGCAGCTTAAGATAACCGCCCTGACTTTAAAGGGTTTGTCTGGTACTGTTACCATAGATGCGCTAATCCAGGATAACAAAGCGCATCTTTTGGCCTCACCCTCTATTGCTACTTTAAACGGCAAAGAAGCCCGCATCATTATCGGAGAAAGATATCCTTACAAAGAGAAGACTCAGACTACTACCGGCACCACTGAGACGACAAAATTTGTGGATATCGGCACGACCCTGCGCGTAACTCCCCAGGTTTCGCCTGATGGCTGGATTACGATGAATGTTCACCCCGAAGTTTCCTCACTGACTTCATCGCTTGATGCCGGCCCGCGCATCGCCACAAGAGAAGCAGACGCTACCATCAGAGTCAGGGATGGAGAGACTATTATTATCGGAGGCCTGATAAAGAGGCAGGATGATAGAGTTAAAGGCAGGATACCGATAATCGGCCATATTCCTATCTTGGGCTGGTTTTTTAGCAAGTCAAGCTCGGATTTAACCTCTACTGAATTGGTAGTCTTTATTACTCCTCGGATTATCCGCACACCTGAAGAGATGAAGGCGATTGAAGCTACCAGACAAAGAGAGGTAGCGGTCAATATAGAAGGGACCGGCGAACGGTTAGTAGTAAATCAAGCCTGGGAGGAGGCGCGCGATTTAGAGATGGATGAAGGCATTGTTTCGCGCAGAAAAGATAAACAGATGAGAATGTCCGAGGCATTAGACCGCTATAAACAGATTGCTAAGCAGTTCCCCGGAAGCGAAAAGGCAGATGACGCTCTTTTTCGGGCAGGGCTTATTGCTTATGACTATTTTGCGGATTTAGATTTAGCCAAGAAAATCTTCTCCCAGCTGGTTGAACGCTATCCAGAAAGCCCCTATGTAAGCAAGTCAAAACGGATGCTCGAGCACATCAATAAGAAACTCGCCGCCTTAGAAAAAAAGAAGGCGCCTCAAACCTCTATTCCTGAACAGAAAAAAGCCGCGCCCCGACAGTCTAAATCAAAAGATAAAGAAGTAACCGGAAACAGAGGCATTGCAGGAGGAGGACAATGATGCGTAGAACTTTACTTTTATTATTTCTCATTATCTATGGACTATTATTTATTGACCGTGGACTTGTCTATGCCGGTGACCCGATACAAAAACTCGCTCGCGGCATAACCAATACCGCCACTGGCTGGGTTGAGATTCCTAAGGAAGTAGGAAGAAATGTGGAGAAATCCGGCGATATAGCAGGTTTAATCGTAGGGCCTTTTAAGGGCATAGCCAAAGCCATCGGCAGGACTGTGGCAGGTGTTTATGAGGTGGTAACTTTTTTTATCCCTTTACCCCGGCGCTACGAGCCGGTAATTGAACCAGCATATGTATTTGAAACAAAAAATTAAATATGCCTACATACGCTTATAAAGCCCGTGACAGGCAGGGTGAACTATTGACTGCTACTAGAGAAGCTGAAGATGAACTCTCTCTGGCTTCGTCTTTGCGCTCATTAGGTTATAGCGTTATCTCCATCCAAAAAGAGACGCAACTTGAGACCAACCTTACGGATTTTTGGCAGAAGCTAAGAAAGACTCATCAATACGAACTTATTTTCTTCAGCCGCCAGCTTTCTTCTCTGCTTAAATCCGGCATTCCCATAATCGTTGCCCTCTCCAGCATCGCGGAGCAGACAAAAAATAAACTCCTAAAAGAAACCATAAACGCAGTTTTAAAAGATATTCAGGCAGGAGTTTCATTTTCCGAGGCTTTAGCCAAACATCCGGATATATTTTCTGATTTATTTGTGAGTATGATAAAGGTTGGTGAAACCACAGGAATACTGGATGAGGTTCTAGAGAGGCTTACTCAATTAAATATGCAGGAACTTGAGGTTAAGACCCGCATAAAATCAGCGATGACCTATCCTTTAATTTTAGTAACTGTGGCAATAATCATTGTAAGTTTTCTCCTGATAAATATCATACCAAAATTTGTAGTGGTCTTTGAGACTTATGAAGCGAAACTTCCTTTAGCTACTCAAATTTTACTGGGGATAAGTTTTTTGCTGCGTCGCCTCTGGCTTTTAGTTATTGCCGCAGTCGGTATCTTTATATTTTGGTTTAGAAGGTATATAAAGACCGAGAAGGGTAGATACAAGTTTGATTTTTATCTCTTGCGTCTTCCGCTTTTTGGCCAGTTGTATCTTAAATTAATCGTGGCGCGGTTTTCCCGCACGTTGGGAGCATTGGTGAAATCTGGCGTGTCTATATTGGAAGCGCTCTCGGTTACCGAAAAGACCGTGGGAAATTCGGTTATCAGCCGGGTTATTGATAATATCCGCTCTGCCATAACTGAGGGCCAGTCCTTAACTGAGCCTTTCAAGGCAAGCGGGGTTTTCCCTGCCACCGTAATTCAGATGGTCTCTTTGGGTGAGAAGAGCGGAAAATTAGACCAGATGCTCACCGAGGTGGCTAACTTTTACGATCGGGAGGTCGATTATACCGTAAGAAATATCACCACTGCCTTGGAGCCATTACTTTTACTGGCAATGGGCGCGATGGTGGCATTTATCGCACTCTCTGTTCTTTTACCCATATTTAATTTAATTAAGGTATTCCGTCGTTAATCGGTTGCCAGAAAAAGGAGGTGTTAGAATGAATCGCTTTCTAATAGTAATAATGTTGTTAGTGGTGTTTCTCGCTGGATGCGCCACACTTTCCGGAACAAGTTTAAGCCGCTTGAACTTAGGGATGTTAAAAGATGCAGTTATAAAATTAATTGGTGCGCCAACCTTTGTTACTGCTGTCCAAGAGCCAAATGGTTCTGCCTATGAATTATGGGAATACGTTACCGAAACCCAAAAAAAGACCACTCAAACCACTTGGTTTGCCTTTCAGGATAAGAGCTTAGTTGCCTGGGGTCGTGCAAGCGATTTTAAGAACTACAGCCCTCAAGTAATTTTGGAGCACAGATTTGGAATTGTTGCTACTCCGATCTCTGTTTCGACTACTCCGGCAGAAAATGCCCGTATCCCTATGTCGGAAAAGAAGGAGTCGCTGAACAACCTTACGCCGTAACCTACAACTGCCGATTGGAAACCGGAGGCTGCAAACGCATGCTACGGGGTTGTGGGGTTTTGGGTTATGGGCCGTATGGATAAACGAGGAGCAAATATTATGAAAACAATAAAATTTAAACGAACCAACCGGCAAACCGGCAAACCGGCAAACGCATTCACACTAATTGAACTTTTAATTGTTATTACTATCATCGCGATTCTGGCTGCCACGATTATCCCCAATTTCATTGGCTTTGATACAGAGGCGCGTCTCACCGTCGCTAAGACAAACTTAGACACCCTGCGCACCCGTGTAACTCTATTCAGGGCAAAAGAGGGAAGATATCCTAGTAGCCTTCAGGAACTCTTAGATACCTATTATCTTGATGTCGGGGTGAAGAAGCCATATCTTACCAGGCTCCCGCCTGAGATGATAAGCAGCAAGTCAGGCAATAATGAATTTGTTGATATAACCTCAACAGAAGAACCGATGACCCGCGAAGGCGGATGGGTTTATTATACCGATACCGCAGAAGTGCATATAAATCTGGATGAGCCATTGAATAGAAAATGGGGAGAATATGAAGGCCAGAAACCGATTGATTGGTAAGCAAGGGGCGGTCTTAATCACTGTAATAATCATCCTCACTTTTCTGGCAGTCTTAGGGATGAGCCTGATAGCTTTTTTATTCTCGCGCACTGCTTATTCCCAGATGCAGTTAGATAGACTAAAAAGCCTCTATCTGGCTGAGGCAGGCATCTCCAAAGCAATATGGGAGTTAAGATTTGATGTTGACCCTGATGGCGATGGACAGGGGAATATCCCTAAGACGAAATTGGGTGATGGCAAGTTTTGGGTGAGGCATGACTTTCAGGTGTCCACCCTCACATCCACAGGCGAGGTAAATTCGGCAAGGCGCGTAGTGCAAATTAAGTATAGCGCAATCTAAACTAATCAAGAAGGCAATCCCTCGCCACTTCACACAATAGCTGGTGGCTCGGGATGAAATTTTCAGTACGAAAAATGGGGGAAAATTTCAATGGTAGAAGAACGTAAACTAATCGGTGAATATTTATTGGAGAAGGGCATAATCACCGAAGCCCAACTCAAAGAAGCCCTCAAGGAGGTTGAACGGACCAACCGTAAGATTGGCGAGATTTTGGTAAGACGCGGATTTGCCAAAGAGGAAGATATTGCCCGTGCCCTTTCTGAGCAATTAGGCTTTACCTTTGTGGATTTGCCTACTTATCAAATAGAAACCGAAGCAACTCAACTTATCCCTAAAGATGCTGCCTTAAGACTTCAGATTATTCCCATATTTAAGGTGGGGAATTCTTTAAGTGTAGCAATGACAAATCCCTTGGATATAGCTACTATAGATGAACTCAGCCGTTTGAGCAGCGGCTTGCGCATAAAACCTGTTCTTGCCACACCTACAGGTATAAAAGAGGCGATTGCCAAGTTCTATGGAATCGCAGAACCGCATCCCGAAACCCATATCCCGAAACCCGAAGGAGAGCCTTCTAAACTCGTTCAGGAAGCATCTCAAGCGCCGGTGATAAAACTTGTAAACCAGTTAATAGAGGAGGCAGTGAAATCCGGTGCCAGCGACATCCACTTAGAACCGCAGGAAGATGGTTTTTATTGCCGCCTGCGCATAGACGGGGTATTGCATGAAACCGAGCCGCCGCCAAAAAAACTTCAACTTGCGGTCATCTCGCGCCTAAAAATTATGGCGGAAATGGACATTGCTCAAAGCAGGCTTCCGCAGGATGGCCGCATCCAGACAAAGGCCTTGGGTAGAGACATAGATTTAAGGGTAGCCACTTTTCCCACCATATATGGAGAACACGTCTCTATCCGCATATTGGATAAGACACAGGGAATAGTAAAATTAGAGGAATTGGGGTTTCAGGAAGATACCCTCAAAAAATTTAAGGAGATTATCTATAAACCCTACGGCATCATCCTCGTAACCGGGCCTACGGGTTCAGGTAAGACCACTACCCTTTATGCGGTCCTGAATACGATAAATGATTTAAAGAAAAATATCATTACCTTAGAGGATCCGGTTGAATATACAATTCGGCGCATACATCAATCGCAGGTCAACGTTAGGGCAGGTCTTACCTTTTCCTCCGGGCTTCGTTCCATTGTGCGGCTTGACCCGGACATAATTATGATTGGCGAAATCAGGGATAAAGAGACTGCGGATATTGCCATCCATTCCAGTCTTACCGGGCATTTGGTTTTTTCCACTTTGCACACTAACGATGCCCCTTCTTGCGCCACGCGGCTGGTTGATATTGGCGTTGAGCCATACCTTGTTTCCTCTTCATTAGCCGGAGTTTTAGCCCAACGCCTGGTGCGTAAACTCTGCCTAAAGTGCAGGAAAGAATATAAACCTTCTGAAGAAGAACTGGAGAGTATCAAAGGGTCAATGTATCAGAGTGTCAGAGAACCAGCGAACCAGCGAACCAGCGAACCAGCGAACCAACGATTCTACAAAGCCACTGGTTGCAAAGATTGTCATAACACCGGCTACAAAGGAAGAACAGGCATCTTCGAACTCTTAATCCCGGATAACGGGATAAAGGAACTCATCATTAAGAAAGCCCCTGCCCATCAAATAAAAGATGCCGCCTGCCAGGCAGCAATGTTGACCCTGCGCCAGGATGGTTTCCAGAAGGTCTTTCAGGGCATAACCTCCCTCTCTGAAGTCCTCTCGGTTACTGAGGAGACGTAAATGCCAAAAACCCATAACGAATCTTTCGTCATCGTCGATCTCAATAATATCGTTGTCCCGATGCAAAATTATGATGAGGTCGTCAAAGATGTTGTTGCCATTTTAAGAAAAACCTTTAAATACGATAAACTGAAACTTTTGCTTTTGGGCGAAGACAAGCCCCAGGAGTTAGTAGATGAGCCGGTCAAACTCAATAAAGTCACGCAACCCAATAGGCCCAACAAGCTTTTTTCTATAACCATTCGTTGTAGAATCCGCGGCAAGGCCAAGGCAATAGTTACACTCTATTCAACCTCAAGACGCAATAACGCTATAACGCAAAAACGTAATAACGTTTTTGCTGGCTGGCCGAGAAACTCTATTACCCGTATCTGCCATCAGGCAGGAGTGGTCATTGAGGATGCTCGGCTTTTTCGCGATTTACAGGAGGAGCGCAACAAAATAAATGCGGTCATCCAGTCTGCTGCTGAAGGAATCGTAGTGGTTGATGAGAAAAATGAAGTAGTCCTGGTAAATCCCCAGACGCGCCAGATACTTGGGCTCTCGCCTAATCATCACATTCCTCAGGCATTTATAGATTTTATCATTCTCCCCCTTAAAAACGATTTGCTAAAAACAAATAAAGAATTTCTCTTTAAAGAATTAGACCTGAGCACACCCCTTAAAATATCTTTACGTATAGGGATTGCTTGGATGCGCGGTTATCAGGGGGAAAAAAGAGGCATTGTGGCTTTATTTCAGGATGTCTCCAGGGAGAAAGAGGCAGAACGTTTAAAAAAGGAACTCATCTCCACTGTGTCCCATGAACTGCGCACCCCCTTGACGACAATGAAAACGTTTGTCTCAATTATCTCTGATGGCATTGCCGGCCCTGTAACTATTGACCAGAAGGAATATTTAAATATTATAATGTCAAATATGAACCGCTTGGGTCGGATGATAAATGATTTATTGGATATCTCTAAATTAGAAGCCGGCAGGATGGAATTAAAGAAGAGGCTGGTTAACCCCCTGCTTTTAATCAAGGACCAGCTTGCCACATTTCGCGCCGAGGCAGAGAATAAAAAGATTACATTATCCGCCGCGCTCCCTGAAAAATTGCCTCAGCTCTATATTGACCCTGACCGGATTGCTCAAGTCTTGGTGAACCTTATCGGCAACGCCTTAAAATTTACTCCTGAAGCCGGCAGTGTATTGGTTCAGGCAGGAGAGTTGGATGAGTGTATCCAGATACAGGTCAAAGACAGCGGCGTAGGCATTGCTAAAGAAAACTTCTCCAGGCTCTTTGACCGCTTTCAGCAGATAGATAGAGTTCCCGGCCCCGGTGCCAAAGGCACAGGTTTAGGATTAGCTATATCCAAATCCATAGTTGAACTACATAAAGGAAAAGTCTGGATGGAGTCAGAACTGGGTAAGGGTTCAAAGTTTATCTTCACTCTGCCCAAGATAGAACAAGAGTCTTATTTTTACGATTGTATTACCGATGGCATAAAAAGGGCAAGAGATAATGCCGCTCAATTTTCTTTGATTGCCTTTGGCGTTGATGAAGGCCTTAAACATCTCTTACCCGATATAGAAGCAATACTAAAGAAATCTGTGCGCCAGGCAACAGATGCGGTCTTACGTTTCCAGAAAGGTTCAAAAATAGCAATTCTTTGCGAAAATGGAAAAGACACATTGCCGGCATTTGTTGAGCGTCTTAAAATGATAATTGAAAAAGATGAATCATTAGTGTCAAAGTGTTCCGCCTACGCTGAAGCTTCGGCGGACAGGCAAGGTGTCAAAGTGTCAGTGAAGATAGGCTTTGCCTCTTATTCTGATGACGGCTCAACAGCAAAGGAATTGGCGGAGAAGGCAATTGCAAGTTTAAAATGAGGAGGTGTCAAAGATACAATCTATGAAGAAGATACTAGTCATAGACGACGAACAGGAATCCTGCAAACTATTAAGCGATTATTTGAAAAGACACCGCTTTGAAGTTGAAATCGCCTTTGATGGCCAAGAAGGTTTAGAAAAGGTAAAACTTAACCCGCCTGATTTGGTCTTATGCGACATCTCTATGCCGGGATTAAACGGAGTGGAGGTATTAAAGAAAATAAAGGAATGTAACCCCGGTATTATTGCGATTATGCTGACCGGCTATGGCACGATGGATAGTGCCATTGAGTGCCTGAAACTGGGCGCCTATGACCATATTGGAAAACCGGTTGAATTGGAAAAGCTGCTTGCATTGATTAAAGAAGCATTAGAAAAGGAGCGAAACCCAATGAACTCAAAAAACTTAAAGAACAAGATTTTGATAATTGACGATGAGCCGCAGTTGGTAGAGTCTCTCGCTGTGCGCCTTAAAGCATCCGGCTATGCGGTTTCCACCGCGCCCGATGGCGTAAGCGGGATAAACAAATTTAAAGAGGAGCCGCCGGATTTAGTCATCTTAGACATTATGATGCCGGGGCTTTCCGGCTTGGATACGTTGAGAGAATTAAAACAGCTTAAGTTCGGCGTGCCGGTGATTATGCTTACTGCCTACGGAACGCCGGAGTCAGCGATTGAGGCATTGCACCTCGGGGCTTATGACCATTTGAGCAAGCCATTTAATACCGCGACGCTTTTGGAGATGATAAAGAAAGCGATTTCAGATTAATGAAGGAGGGTGGTAAAGATGATAAAGAAAAATAATAAGTATCAGGTATCAGGTATCATCGCCTTGTGCGTTTTTTTGTTTTGGCAACCCAAGGCTTGGGCAAACAATATTGCGGTAAGCAATGTCTCTCTGCAGAATCAGAGCGTAGCTAACGCCACAGTAGAGGTAAAGTTTGACCTAACCTGGGATAATACTTACTCTGGCACCGATGCAAACTTTGCCTCTTTTTACGACCGCGCCTGGGTTTTTGTCAAATACTCTGTTGGCGCGCCCTCTGCAACTGTGGGCTGGAAGCACGCCACCCTCACCTCAGGCGGCACAGTTACTCCCACCTCTGACGGCAAAGGCGCAATCGTCAATATCGGCACCAACAAGACTGTAAAGTGGTATTACGGCAATGATGGCGTGGCAGGAAATGCCACTGTCAGGGTGCGCGTCTGCGCCATTGAAGTGGTCTATATTCCCACCGGAAACTTTATCTATAATGCCGCTAATATTGGCGGCTCCGGCAATAATAATTACTATGGCAGTGAGGGCATTGGTAAGCAAACCACAGTCTCAGCCACAACCCAGGTTCCTACTGGCGCCTCAACCGGCTGGCCCAATGGCTATTCTGCGTTTTATATCGCCAAATATGAGGCCTCTCAAAGCCAGTATAGCGACTTCTTAAATATGCTCCCTGATGCAACCGCCTCCGGTCTTTACTCAGCCACAACATCTAATGGTTACACCATTACCTATATTTCAGGCAACTCCTATGGTTCGCGCTACGCTGCCTCAAGCACAAATAGAGGCAATAATTTTATGAATTGGACTGAGGCGACAACTTACGCCAACTGGTGCGGAATGCGTCCGATGACTGAGATGGAATTTGAAAAAGCAGCCAGAGGCGGAGGCGCAACCGCTTATACATATCCTTGGGGCAATGCCACCCCTACCACTACAACCTACACTGTAGATAGCGGGACACATACAAAATATTATGCCAACTATAATAATGCCGCCGGCGCAAAGCCCATAAATGTCGGCCATTATCTATCCGGCGATGTGGCAAGAACAGATGCAGAGACTGGAGCTTCACCCTATGGCGTTACGGATATGGGCGGTAACTTATGGGAGCATCTTATAAACTGCGCTTCTACTACTACGCCGGCTAACGGAGACGGGACTACCACAACTCCTGCTTCTTGGCCTGCTGCTTCTTCTGGTAAAGGCCTGCGCGGTGGCAGCTGGGCCCACGCGTCCGGCAGCTTGCGTGTGTCGGCCCGCGACAACGCCGGTTGGACGAGCACAGCTCGCTACAACCGTGTGGGTTTTCGTCCCGCGAGGACTGCTGAGTAATTCTTTTTACTTTTACTCTTTGATGTTCGTGGTTCGTAAAATGAGAGAGAAGATATGTCAGAGATAAAAAGTTATAACGAATCACGAACTACGA
>Ga0208325_1000067_pt1 | contig 27428 bp, 22 predicted proteins | sample PL_2010_330m_FD_185486 | JGI IMG/M metagenome (GOLD analysis project Ga0208325, IMG submission 185486) | Freshwater microbial communities from Powell Lake, British Columbia, Canada to study Microbial Dark Matter (Phase II) - PL_2010_330m... | ecosystem: Environmental > Aquatic > Freshwater >...
GAAGAAAAGTAGAATGCATATCCAAACCGGTCAAGTTTGAAGAGCTGCACTACAAAGTAACAGAACTCCTAAAAAAACGCGGTCAATTCATCCCCATTGCCAACAAAGCATAGTAGGGCACCTTTAAAGGTGCCCTACGCGCGCCGTACGGGCGAATGATTATTCGCCCCTACGAATTTTAATAGCCCTTCCGTTCCGATAGCCCTTCCGTTCCGGGAACGGCATGGCCGTTCCCGGAACGGAACAACCTATTTACTTAAAACGATTTTGGGCTTTGTATCAGAATCCCTCGCGCGGTTTTGTTTCCCCGATTTTCAAAATAATGCGGAAGATGGCTCTCAAAGTATATTGAGTCGCCGGAGGCGCTTGTATGAACCTCGTCATGCACGTGGGTTGTGATTTTGCCTTTGGTGACGATGAGAAGTTTTTCGGTCTGGCGGGGGTCTTCTTCAGACCGGGTGGCCCCGCCGGGTTCTAATACGAGTTCCATGCCTATAAAAGAGCTCCTGGGCGAGCTCAATATCTCAATGAATGCCTTGTCGCTATAAGTAAATTTGCCCCTGCGTGTTTTCTTTTGCACCATATCCGCCAGCACACCTTTTTCGCGCGGTATCTCCCGTTCCGTATCAGCCAAAAGTTCTTTCACGTCCATGTCCAGACCGCAGGCGATCTGATGAATGGAATTCAGCCGTCCGTCCAGCCGGCCTTTTTCAATGCGGATAAGAGATTTGTAGCTTATCGCCTGGCCATCAAATACATCCATGAGCTTTTCATGGAACTCTTTCAGCTTCATCTTTTTAACGTTCTTCCTGATATGCCGTATTTTTTCACCGAGCTTCATTGTGTGCCTCCTTTACAGGTATACCATTGGAATATGGGCGAGTCAAGAAAAAGCGACATTTTTAATTAAAGACCATATAGTATGTCCTATAATAAAAAGCGAAACTAATACATAACTGCCTTAAATAAAAGCATATATGACCACACAGCAAGATAATATAAAAAGGACATTTATTTGAAAAAACTTGACAAATATCCTTTTTTAATGTATACTGTAAGAGAACGGAAAGCTTGCTTGAATACCAGTGGATTCAGAAGGAGGGCAGCAGCCATGGAACGGGTAAGATGTATGAGATGCGGAAGTACCGGGTACACAGCATCCCCTTTCTTCGTAAAGTGCCAAAGGTGCGGCGGAAGTCATGCTGTAGTCGAAAGGCCCAAGAGTCAGCGTAAAGCGCTGCGCCGGGTGGCGGAGGTGACATCATGAAGATACTGGTTAAGAGCCACAGGAGTCCCGGCCGACATTTTCTCGTAGAGCTGATCGGTCACGAGTTGATCCAAAGGGTGGAACACCTGCTTGATCGCGGTAAATACGCCTTGGCCATGACCACAGCGCTTTCGGACGGAGTAATGCTGGCGCATGTAGAGGCAGACGATATGCATCGCACAGAAGCCGACGTAATCCTGACCGAAACCAGCGCGCACCGAGACCTAATGTAACAAACACCGACGACGCAGACGCAAAAGGGTAGGGCACCTTTAAAGGTGCCCTACTGTCCTAGGGGGACATGCCTTTTGGGGACACCCCTGAGTAGTAGGGCACCTTTTAAGGTGCCCATCTCGTCATCCCGAGACAAAACAACCCGCCCCAATTTTTCCATTGACAATACCCCCATCGCATATGTTAATATCAATTCCGTTAACCGCGAACACACCAGTAAGAAATAAAAGAGTCAGTAATCTAAAAGGGGAATGCAATGCGACGATACAGCAAACTCACGCGTGCCGCACTATCTTTTCTTGTCATCTTTATTTTTCTTTTTAATAACACAGTCCAGGGCCTACAGCCGGGGCAGAATAATTTAAGTCCTTCTCATAACGTATTTCAACCCGTTGCAAATGCCGGCGATTCCACTGGAGATATTGTATTTTCAACCGATCCGAATTCGCAATTCAGGAAAGCGATTCTTGAGGATATTAAATTCATGTCGTCGATACTCAGTGTCGCGAAATATCGTCTCGGAGAGAAAAGCAGTAGTACTTTTGTGGATTTCTATCTAAATGCTGTTAGTGGTCAGTATGATGCAATACAGGTAGATAAGTATAGTATAACCTGTAGTGGTTTTGAAGAGAACGGGATCGCGTATATCATCTATGAAGATACTGACACGGAAAAATTTTATACAATGTATGTCTGCCGATCCGACCGTGACGATATTCTCAATGCACCCGGCGGAAAAAACTGGTCCGTAATAAATAAGTTCGCGATATTCATTGAAGAAGGCCGCATTGACGCCCCGCAAGACCTCTCACGCGACATGAAGGGCTCAAAAGCGGGTGATGCTAATCCCGTGATTGCAGCACACATACGCGCCGGGAGAGTGTTAGAGTTGCATATAGACCGGAGTTCGCAAACCCCTGCACTAAAAGCCAACAAAGTAAAATGGGTGGAAGGTTCCAAGCCCATAGTAACCACTCCTGCAGAATACCGTGGTTTGAAAGTGGAGGTTACTAAACTTTTTACCGAAAGCGAAATAAAAAATATAAAAGAATGGATGATGTCGCATCCTGTAAGAGGCGCGGATGCCAAGTTCAGAATAGTGTTTGGTGCCGCCGCCATCGGATGGGCAGATGATGTTGAGCATTCTCACATCGCGCACGCGGGTATTAAAGACGGCGTTATATATATGGGGGCGCCACTTCTCAAGCATATCATGAGGGATGAGTACAAATCACTCAGGATAGAGATTCTTGACAACGACGAGTATAGGCATCTCCTCGCGCTTGACCACGGTTCTGATCAAGAATACCAGAAACGCCTGACAAAGGTAGGGGAAGTTGTGACAAAACTTGAGAAAAACAACAATGCCGTATGGGGCGAGATAGGCAATGACATGTCAGGAGAATATTCTAATTACACAGGGATAAAGACGGATTGGATGCCGATGCCCGATCCGGTCAAAGAGCCCAGGGAATATATGGTATCCAGAGGAATATGGGATATTTGTTATGGTGCTCCCGGAAAAGCGGTAAGAGATCTTTTCACGAGCGCGGCGTTCCAACGATTGGAAGAGAATCTGGATCTTCCGGCGGAGATATTCAACCGTCTTATTGGATTATATGGAACAGGCAGTGTCAAGAAAGAGAATATCAAAGTTTCGCCCGTGGATATGATACAAAAAACGCTTGTTCTGTCTGAAGCCGGAGAAGGAAAGAACGAGGCCGCGCGGGCGGTTCAATTAATGGCGGCGCAGACGCTTACGATTCTTTCGTGGATAGACAGGGAGATCTCCGGAGCCAAAGGCATTCGTCTTACCGCGGATGAAAGTAAAATGGTTAAAAACGACAAACGCGGGAAAAGTTATATAGATAAAACAACATTATCCGCCGATATAAAAGAGGTCAAAGAAGAGGGGGCGTCCGGGTTTTACTGGAGAGGTACCGAAGGCATAAAAAAACTTGGGGAAAATATTCTTGAAAACGCAATGTATGATAAAAGCCTTTTTGATGCGGCGAAAAACCGTCTTGTGATGTACTCAATGGATCACGGGTTCATTGAGGTTCCGAAAGACCTGAGAAAAGATACAGAAAACGGCAGGGTAAGCACACTGCATGAAACATTCTTCATCAACGATCTTCTGCCGGGGTTCAGGCAAACAACAAGCACGGGGCCGGGGCATTTTCAGGCAGATAAGGTTGATATAAAACATGTCACGGAAGGGCGCGGCGTTCAGTTCAACGTGCGATATGACGAGCAGGGCAAGATCGCCGAAATTATCGCCCAGGAAGTGAAAACCGGCGACTGGTGCCTGGCGCTGCCCGGATACGTGGATTACGTGGTGAACCTCGGCGGCCTGAGGTTTAATGATATTTCCGTGAAGCTTTCTCCGGAAGAAGCCTCTGCATTTAACTTGCATCTTGATTTCAGTGATGCTGAAAAAATGTTGAGTATGGAAGCGCTGACAAAGAAGTATGCCACTGATGCGCCATATCTCGGTGTTATGCGCGCAGACGGTCCGGCGCTCGTCAAGACCGCCGCGGATGTCCCGGATATTACGCAGAACGGGAATCCCGGTAAGAAGCTTACAGAAATAATGAGTGACGCAATAGAAGGATTACAAGAGGCAGAAAGAATATATACCCTTGCTGAGGTTTACTCGGAGTTCTCGGAGACGGGTCTTATCAGACATATTTCGGAGATGATAGGTATTGCAGCACATTCATTAGTAGCGCATCCGGCATTGACAGAAACTGCCCTTGCAATTCCTATAGTGGAAGCGTCCGAGCTGGGAGAAAAAATAAAAACAGCAGACACACCCCGCCCCGAACCGGTATCACTCGGAAAAACCGACGGAATGCTGGCGTTTATAGACGACAATGAAGATTTTCTTACCGAAACCCTGGGCCCGACGGCAAAAGAAGACAAGCTCATACGCATATCGGTTGAATCGCTTAAGGCGGCCGGCGCTAAGAACGTGAGAGATTTTCTCGCGGCTATTCAGGCAACGGCGCATGGTCATGTAGAGCTCTTCTCAACGGAAAGCATCGGGGAGATATCTGCTAATGAGTACGCGAAATACGGTATTATAAAAGACACGCTTCCCGCGAAGTTTGTCCGGACGCGGGCCAGCGTTATAACTCTGATGCCTGTGTTCAAAGACGATATCTTTGCAACCGGTGGCAACAGGAAAACCAAAAATTGGAATATCGGCGGCATAAATCCGAAAAAAACCATCCTTTCGCCGGTTGGCCTCAACTACGATAAGGCGGGGATAGCGCGAAGCGTATTCCTCGGCCTAAGGTTATCCGAAATCGCCGCGAATGAGAAATATGACGAAAACAGTGATTTTGTAGCATACACTCTTGCCCAATACATGGACCTCTGCCTTTCGCAGGGCATGGACTTACGCCTTTTTGACCTTCGGGAAGAAGACCTGGTAAACATCGCCCGCGGCAAAATGAATAAAATGGTGCAGTCGCTAAACAAGCTGATCCGGCTTCTCCCAATCATGCCAATAAACGCCGAAGAACAGCGAACAATAAACGACCGCGCCCGAACAACTCTAACCCGCGCATAAGAGCATAGTGCATAGAAGTAGGGCACCTTTAAAGGTGCCCTACTTCTTCTACCAACAACTGTCATTCCCGCGCAAGCGGGAATCCATCTGGATAAGTTCCCTTATCATTTCCGTTCCCGGAACGGAACAGACTCACCGTACGGGCGAAAAATATTTCGCCCTGTCGAGAACGAGGGACATCTAGAACGGGGGACATCGAGAACGGGGGACATGCCTTTTGGGGACACCCCTGAGCACAAAAATTGGCCGTTTTTGACCGTTTTCTGCGTTTCGCGTTGGCGGGCCTTTTTCAAGGGCGAATGATTATTCGCCCCTACGAATTTTATTTTTCCACTGCCCTTCGGCCTCTTCTACAGGTATACTTGCGTTGAAATGCGTAAAAAAACCGCTAATCTTATAATATTCCTCTTACTTATACTCATCGTCGGTGAATTCTCTTATATTTTTTCGCAGCGTAACAGAAAAGAAGGTCTGTATGTTCACGTAAATAAGGCGCGTGAGTATATGGAGGAAGAAAAATATGAGAAAGCCATCTCCCTCTTGTGCAAGGCCTTTGAAAAAGCGCCGCGCTCGAAAGATATAAAAGATAACCTCATTTATGGATACGTGCAATACGCGAGGTTCCTCGGCGAAAAAGACGATGTTGACGGGGCCATAGAGAACCTTCAGTCGGCCTATGCGGTTGACGAAAAACAGTCCGCCGTTGTTCATGACCTGGCATATTTCTACTGCAAAAAAGCTATCCAAAACTCCGATCAGAATAAACCAGGCGCCGCGCGCGCTTATCTTCAGGATGCCACACATCTTGCCGTGAAGTCACGAAGAATTCGTTCAAGCATTTCTAATTATCTTTTTAACGAATCGGTAGAGTCCTACAACAAGGGCGGCAAGGAAACGGTTCTTGTTTGTCTGAACATGTCGTATCTGTTGAAAAAGCGACCCGAAACGCTGGACTTTCTCGCGCAGTGCTATTACAGGTGGTCCGACCTGGAAATGGCTCTTTTCTACTGGGAAGAAGCTCTAAAGCTGGCGCAATCAAAGAAGCAGCCGCCGGAAAAGGATATTACCGAGCTCAGGGAAAAAATAGAAAAAGTAAAAAAAGAAATGCCCGTTAAGAAAAAGATGCAACGTATTGAGACGGAGCATTTTAACGTGCGGCTTCATCGGGATTACAAAATGAACGTTTCGGTATTAAGAGGTATTCTCGGCAAAATATATAACCGGGTGGGGGAAGATCTTGATTTTTATCCGCCGCCGGATACACCGATGATTTTTTATAACGAAAAAGATTTTCGCGAAATCTTTAAGCAAAGAGGCATCGTCCGCGCTTTTTACGACGGCAACATACGTATAGTGTTTACCACCGATTTTGATAACCCGTCTTTTGCGTCTGTTGCGGCCCATGAATACACGCATGCCGTTATTTCAATGCTCACGGACAACAAGTGTCCCATTTGGTTGCATGAAGGGATAGCCGTTTATGAACAGCAGCGTTATGCGCCGATAGTTTTAAGAAACCTCAGGCGCGCGGTTAAAAAAGACAAAAAATTATCCATAGAAGAAATGGAAAAAGGATTTAAAGATCCGGCCGATGAAACCGAACTCACGATGAGTTATGAAAGCGCTTATACCGCGGTTTCGTTCATCCTGGATACGTGGGGATGGTCAGGCGTAAGAAGGATGCTTCGCCGCATAAAGAACGGACAGCATTTCGCGAACGCCATAGACGAAGAGTTCTATTTATCCGTAAGAGTATTTGAAGATATGTGGAACGATTATATCAGACAGAAGTTCAGTAACGCATGAACTGCAAAACGTGGATCGTAAAAACACACGTGCCGATAACGACACGGAAAGCGCGCAGTAACTGATCGGTAGAAAAAACGACCTTAGAACGCAGCATTTTATAGATTCCCTCCACGATGAGAAAGATTCCCGCCAGAAAGGCAAGCCAGTCAATCGCAATCTCCGCGAAGGGCGAATCAAAGATACCGCAGGTTGCGATCCATGCGGTCGCGATAAGAATCGCAAGAACGACTATTGTTAGAGATGTTTTGCCCATGGCGTAACTCTATCATATTTTGGTGGTTAAGACAACTTTTTGGCAGAGAGATAAAAAGGCATTATGTTAGGGTTTAAAAAAGTAGGATATGTTTAGTTGTATATCGCCCTCAAGAGGAATAAACTATCTATAGAGGAGTTACAATGAGTATAATAACTAGATGTCGAAAACAGGCCGCAGCCGTGCTTTGTCTGGTTGCGTTTGTCTCCGTGTTCGTTCTTGGGGATGCCCGGGCTGTTGTGTCTGCGCAGATAGCCGTGGGACCTACCACAGACGCGCCGGCGCGATTTTCACGCCTTGACGTGGAGACGTTCACCCTGCCGCCTCATCTCGGAAGCGTCAAGTTTTCCGGAAAGGGCTCCTCCGACCGAATAGTTATCCACATACAGGACGCGCATGCCGATTATTACGCTCAGCAGAAGATATCAGGAATTATAGATTACCTTAATAAAGAATACGGCATCCGAATGGTCAACCTTGAAGGCGGCACCGGTGATTACGATCTCGCCATTTTCACATCAATATCGGGCGACGCTATTCGCCGAGAGGTTGCGGATTATTTCGTTAAAACAGGTGAAATAAACGGTGCTGAATTTTACGCGATAAATAATCCCGACAGGGTGGTGTTGTGGGGTGTTGAAAACAAGGAACTCTATCTGGCAAACCTCAAGGTATACCGCGATTCCCTGAAATATAAAACAGAAGTAGACGGATATCTGGCCGAACTTACGCATGTTCTTGATAATCTCAAACGTCACATATACACGCCGGAGTTGTTACGCATGGACAACGCGTATAACTCCTACAAGAGCGCTGGCATGGATTTTAGAGAGTATCTGGAGTTTTTGATTAAAGAGGCGAAAGACAGCGCCGTTCTTATAAGAAATTATCCGAATATATATCTGCTTTCCCAGGCGATGGCCCTGGAAGATAAGGTGGATTTCAAAAAAGCCAACATGGAAAGAAACACCCTTGTGGATGAGCTAAAGAAACAGCTTTCCCAGAAAGAGCTGCGTGAGCTTGTTGAGAAAAGCGTCAATTTCAAGACGAAGAAAATATCAAGAAAAGTTTTCTATGATTATCTCTTAAAAAAAGCGGGCGAGTTAAACCTTGATGTTGCGCGTTTTCCCGCTCTTTCAAATTATATTGTTTACGTCACCATTTACGAATCTGTTGACCGCGGCCGTGTAATGGGTGAGCTTGACAGTTTTGAAGCGGCGATAAAAGAGCCGATGTACCGTAACGCGACCCAGCGTCAGCTTAACACGCTTTCGCGTCATCTGGCGCTCATGAAGAACATATTTGAGATATCTCTCACGAAATCCGATTACAAGTATTATCTCACGGACGAAAGCGCTTTTGATGTTAATGGTTTCACGCAATTTATCGCGCGGGAAGCGCCTAAGTACAAAATAGACGTTCCTCTGTCCCCGAACATCTCAATATTAGACGATTATCGCGGGGACATAATAAAGTTTTATGAATATTCGTTCAAGAGGGATGACGCCTTCATGAAGAACATCAGGTTTACCAGCACTCCGGGCGGCAGCGAAGACGCTATCCTGATGACCGGGGGTTTTCATACCGAAAACCTGTGCGAAAAACTTAATGCCGAAGGCATATCGTATGTATCCATAATGCCGAAATTCATTGATGAAAAAGGTTATGAAAACCCGTATTTTGATCTGCTCGCCGGCCAGACAGCCGATGTTCAGCGGATGCTGTCCTCAGCGCTCGCGAAGGCATCAACCATGCAGATAGCCAGCATGCTGACAACGCTCGGCGAAGCGGTATGGGGCGCGGCAAATATCAGCGCGTTTGACGCAAGGGTGTATATCCGGGACCGGTTGGTAAGAGACAGCGCGCTGAGAATCGCCATTGTGAATAATGACGGGACGACGATAAACATGCCCGACGGAGAACCCATGATATTCGGCGAGGGCAACGCCGAACCCGAAACGATGACGTTAACGGCGCTCCAGGATGCCGTCCGTCAGCGCAAGATAGCCGCGCAGGCAGAACAGGCGAAAAAACAGGCCGCCGCCGAAATAGGTCCGGAAGGAACATTCGGACTAATGGGGAATATGCAATTACCGGATGGCACGGTGTTGACAAGTGGGTTTAAGATAAAAGACGCAGACGGCAGCGATTTTATTGAAGTTACCCACGAACGCTTGGATACGCCCATGAGAATATATAAGGCAGGTGACGGTAAATTAGACATGACCGGCGCCCAAGCCATGGGATTGATGAGAGGGCTTTTGCTGGATGAAACCGGCAACCCGAAGTGGCTTGGCACATTAACTTACAACGAAAGAGAAAAGATACGAGTTCTTGCTAATTTAATGGGTGGCGTTAGTAAAATTGTGATAATAAATAATAACAGGGATTTTCTGGGTATTCATGGCTCTACTAAAGACGGTAATCGCATAATTTATATCAACAAAGGCCTTTTGTTTGACAAGAACTTTAAATTCAACCCATTGACGTTTCTTCATGAACTCGGCGAAGGATTCGTGGAACTTCCGGGAGAGGAAGAGTATTCCGCGCTTACCAGGCATACATACATGCGCGGCGCCGGCAAAGACGCAAGAGCCGCTTATGATTTTCTCGCGAAAGACATGACACCGGAAACCCTGAACACGCCCACCGCGGAAGAGTTTACCGATAATCTTGAAAAAAAGATGCAAGAATTGAAAATGCGCTCGTTAACCGACAGCGAGAAAGCGCTGATAGAGTATAACTTCACTCAGCAGGCGGAACGCGCCGGAGTAATTGACATGGGCGCTCAGGGCCTTCTTTTCGGTTTGCAGGACAATCTTGATCCTAACCTGAATATCGTTTTTACTCAGGAAATACGCGGCATTATTGACGAGTTAAGGAGAGATAGTCTCAACTTCATTCTTATACCGGCTATCAATCTGGAGACAGCAAGCGCGCAGGCAACGCTGGGGACAGAAACGGCAAGAAAATTCAGAAGAGCGGGCGTTGATACGCGCGTTTCGCATTATAGCTTAGATCTTGAGGATCAGCTCAAGAAGATCATTGATGAAGCATCCATGGACATAAATCGGGGATTTTTCCCGGAGATATTCGTCTATTGTCTCACGGATGCTGACAGAAATGTCGCGGAAAGATACCGGCGTCAATATCCCGGCATGTTAGCAATCGGAAACGATGTGCCGGAATACATGAATGCGGAAGACATTCAGATTGAAGAAGTAAAGGTCATTGCCGTGGCCAGCGCCATATTAAATGATAAAAGGATGAGTGAAGATTTTGATCTGACGGCGGCGGATCTTGCGGGAAGGCGCAGAGAAATGCTCGAGAGTTTTACGATGATGGGTCTTATTGACATCGAACTGAATCTTGCCGGCATGACCCCCGAGGGTCTGGCGGACGTCATGCGAGCGATATATAACGGTGAAATACTCCTCAAGATAACCCGCGTTAACTGGCAGGAAGTAAAAGACGGAATCGACGCCCAAGAACAAGTCCTCCGCGCCCTATAATTCCCGGAAACGAAATCACAAATAAAATTCGTATGGGCGAATAATCATTCGCCCTAACTTCCGTTTGCCCCCGTCCCTCTCTTAACGTATAATTGAAACCATGGAATACAGAAAAATAGGCAACTCCAATCTTGAGGTCTCGACCGTGTGTCTCGGCTCCTGGGTATTCGGCGGTGATTGCTGGGGAGAGGTAGACGATGCGCAATCCGAGCGCGTTGTCCGCGAGGCCGTTGAAAAGGGGATTAATTTCATTGATACCGCGCCGGTTTACGGAGCCGGCCGCGCTGAGAGCGTGATCGGCCGCGCTTTACAAGGCGTATCCGACAAAGTAATAATCGCCACAAAATGCGGTCTTGAGCAAAAAGGGTCTTCCATAAAACCGAATCTCTCAGCTGCATTCATAAAAGAAGAAGTTGAAAATTCACTGAGGCGTCTTGGTGTGGATGTAATAGACCTTTATCAGTGCCACTGGCCGGACCCGAACACACCTTTGGAAGAAACCTTCTCAACATTAAAAGGCCTTATTGAAGAAGGCAAGATACGGCATATCGGCGTGTCTAATTTTGACCGTTCGCTTATGAAACGCGCATCATCACTCGCGCCGATTATAAGCAACCAGATGCAGTATTCCCTCCTGGACAGAACAATAGAAAAAGACCTTATCCCTTTCTGCGGAGAACACGGAATATCCGTGCTTGCCTACGGCCCTCTGGCCGGAGGCATATTGACGGGTAAATATAAAACACCCCCGAATTTTTCAAAAGGCAATGTAAAATCATTTTTCTATAAATATTATCGCGAACCGGCCTGGACAAAGGCCATGGCGCTTGTTGCCCTTCTCAGGGAAATAGCGGAAAAGAGGCACGTGCCGACAGCGGATATAGCTATCAGCTGGGTACTCAGTTGCCCTGAGGTTGCGAGCTGTATAGTGGGATGCAGAACGCCGCAACAGCTGGATGAGAATATCAGGGCCGCCGGAATCCGCCTGAAAGAAGAAGAACTCGCGAAGATCCGAGGATAACGCGAAATTTAGTGGCATTAACAACCGAAGGGGGTATGTGTAATGAGGAAAATTTTAGCGGGTTTGATTGTTCTCGCGAGTGTTGTTATCGTGGTTTCGTTTTTCATGCCGTGGGCCAGAGTAAGCGTTTCCGCGGTAGGGGTTTCAAAGGAATTAACCACCGCCGCCGAGGGCAAACTCAAAGATACGCCGATAGCCGGCAAACTGATAAACAGACTTAAGGCAGCAACAGGCGCTATAAGTGAGATCGGTGACATAGCTGTAAGATCCACAGTATACGGCTATAAAATACCGGAAATGGCTAACAGCAAAACCTCAAAGGTAGCGCTTGCCGCCGTGCAGATAATATCCAGAGAAAAAGAGGGCCTGGATAAAAAAAGCTATCTTGTCTATCTCTTCCCGATACTCGGAATCATCTGCGGAATACTCGCTCTCAGCGGCCTTAAAAGCAAAATCTATGTCGCTATCATGCTTATTATAAGCGGTATAGTAGGTATAGGCGGGTTCTACAATCTGTCAACCGCAAAGCTGGCCGAAACAGCCGTAAAAATAGACATAATGAACGGCCTCTGGAACACAATTTACGCATTTCTAGTCATCTTTGTAATGGGAATACTCTGGCTAATAGACGGCAAAAAAGAGTAACAACATAAGGTAGGGGCGGGCCTTGTGCCCGCCCATTGCTTGCAAAGAAGTAGGGCACCTTTAAAGGTGCCCTACTTGCGTAATGCACCATAATATAACAAATAATAAAAAATATATTGACAAATAATCAATAATATGTATAAAATCAAAGGCGGGTGAGGGTAGGGATTATCACCCGCCTTTGCTCGCGTAAGCCCGAAAGGGTCACGCGTAACGTTGACCATGATATTTTATCAGATATTATAGGGTTGTCAAGAAGGTTTTAAAAAGCATAGAAGGGAGAAGGGACGGGACATGTTGATACGAAATTTAGGTATTTTTTTGATATTAGTATTGTGTATTTTTCTGACTTTTAGCCGCCTGCAGGCCCGCGGAGACGCGGCGGGTGGCATGCCGTTAGAAAGCGGACCGCCCATAGTTAATTTTACGGAGGGCGTTGAACCGGGAGAACGCCGTCTTGTTAAAATGTATGTTCCCGATGTGATAGAAGAAAATATCTCGATTATAGAAGTTCAAAGAATGGCAATAGAATACGCGGAGGTAAGCCCGGAAAAGATTAAAGGATGGCGTGAAAGGGCAAAGTGGAAGGCCCTGATGCCGAAGATATCAATGGGTTTTTCGGAATCAGATGACGATAATGTAGAAATATATAAGAGCGCTACAACCTCGTATGTTGTAGCGGGCCCGAGAGAGGTCAACAAAGACTGGGATATGAGCGTTACATGGGATCTTTCAGATATCATATGGAGCGGCGACCAAACAACCATAGATGTAAGGAGCAAGCTAATGGTGCAGCTAAGGGACGATATATTAAAGGAAGTCACCTGGCTGTATTTTGAAAGAAAACGTCTTCTGATTGAGATGCAGGACGCAAACAATATGGAAGAAAACCCCGACCCCACCCGCCAAATCAGAGTAGAGGAACTAACCGCCTACATAGACGCCCTAACCGGCGCCGCATTTTCCAAAGCGCTGGAAAAACAACAATCGGACAAATAACAAAAACCGTAGGGGCGGGTTCCAAACCCGCCCTTACGCCACATCCGTCATCCTGCCTGCCCCGAGCGAAGCCGAGGGGAGCAAAGCCGAACCGTCATCCTGCCTGCCCCGAGCGAAGCCGAGGGGAGCGAAGCGAAGGATCTAGATTCTTCGGCCCCTATGGGCCCTCAGAATGACAGACGAGTAGGGCACCTTTAAAGGTGCCCTACTTGCTTCGACTCGTACCCTTCCGCAAGTTTGACTATACCCAATATTAAGGTATACTTCCCGTGAGGATAACGTGGGCAGGGGGAGAATAAGGGAAGTAAACGAAAGGGATTTTAATGCAGAAGCTAATATGGCTTGTTTTGATAAGTGTCCTTTTTTCAGGCTGCGGCATGAAAAAAGGCATGGGCGTATCTTCAATTGATGCCAATGTCAAACCTTTCGGTGGTTATTCGGGGCAGGACGAGGCTCTGTTAAAGGGCAAATAAGGCGGTATTCTCATTCCGACCAGTCAAGTTTTGATACTATCTACCTATTATTATTATCCCTTCGTCCGAAGAGATGCTTCCGGACTTGGATTTTTCTTGACAAAATCCTGATTATGGCTAAAATCGGGTGCGGAAAAGGAAAAAGACCATGAAGATAGAAAACAAAGTTACAATGATAACCGGTGCGGCGCGAGGTATTGGCAGGGAAATCGCGCTTCTCTTTGCTCAGGAAGGGGCCGACCTGGCAATTTGTGATGTTAATGCGGATGTCCTTGCTGCCACGCAGAAAGAGATCGAGGCCGCGACAGGGCGAAAGGTCATTGCCGAGAAAGTTGACGTGACATCCGGGCAAGAAGTGACGGATTTCGTCAAGAAAATTCTTGACAATTTTGGCCGTTTAGATATACTTGTCAACAATGCAGGCATCACCAAAGATAATCTTATTTTGAGGATGTCGGATGAGCAATGGGATGCCGTGATTAGCGTGAACCTCAAGGGAGCTTTCAACTGTATCAAAGCGGCAGCCCGTCCCATGATGAAAGCCAGAAGCGGTAGGATAGTGAACATGGCTTCTATAATAGGTATCATGGGGAACGCCGGGCAGGCCAATTATGCTGCCAGCAAAGGTGGGCTCATCGCGTTAACGAAAACGGTGGCAAAAGAGCTTGGGTCGCGAAATATTAACGTGAACGCGATAGCGCCCGGGTTTATTCGGACAGACATGACTGATAAACTCACCGATGAAGCGAAGCAGAAGTTGTTAGAGTTTGTCCCTCTCGGAAGAATGGGGGAAACGGGCGATGTAGCGAAATTAGCCCTCTTCCTCGCGAGCGACGACGCGGGATATATTACCGGACAGGTCGTTAAGGTGGATGGCGGAATGGTAATGTAGTAAGTGAGCAAAAGTTCTAAAAAGTTCTAAAAGGTTCTTAAACGGTCTCATAAAAAGGAGGAACAAAATGTCTGAGGTAGCGGAAAAAGTTAAAGCGATTGTCGCCGAACAGCTCGGGGTCAAGATCGAAGAGGTTAAAAATGAGGCCAAGTTTATTGACGATCTTGGTGCCGATTCTCTGGATACAGTAGAGCTGGTCATGGCTTTGGAAGAAGAATTCGGTGCCGAAATACCGGATGAAGATGCCGAAAAGCTGACCACGGTCGGTGAAGCCATCAAATATATTGAAGAAAAGTCCTCAAAATAATCAGGGTATGACAATTAGAGGAACCCTCCATACAAAATAACAATGTTTAATAAACGAAGAGTAGTTCTTACGGGAGTAGGCGCAGTTACTCCCGTAGGAAACAATATTGACGATTACTGGAACGCGCTTGTAGAAGGCAGGGGCGGTGTTGCGCGTCTTACCGCTTTTGATCCAACTCCTTTCAATTCGCAGATTGCCGCGGAAATAAAGAACTTTGACTCGACCCGGTATGTCACGCCCAAGCAGGAAAAGCGGTTTGACCCGTTCGTTAAGTTTGCTATTGCCGCGGCGAAGATGGCCGTGGAGGATAGCGGTCTGGTATATGCGAATATAGACAACGAAAGAGCCGGGGTCTATATCGGGTCCGGGATAGGGGGGCTTCACACTGTTGAGGTCGAGCATAAAAAATATCTGGAAAATCCCGATGAAAAGAACGGGGCCTCCAAGATATCCCCGTTCCTTATACCCATGCTTATAGTGAATATGGCTTCCGGGTTGGTTTCTATAGAGCTTGGATTTAAAGGTCCTAATTCTGCGGCTGTTACGGCATGCGCTACGGGCAGTCATTCCATCGGTGATGCTTTCAGGATCGTGCAAAGAGGAGAGGCCGACATAATGGTCGCCGGCGGAACGGAAGCAGCCATTACAAAGATGGGTTTCGGTGGATTTTGCGCGTTAAAAGCGCTTTCCAAACGGAATGATGACCCCGGAAGGGCCTCACGTCCTTTTGACAGGGAACGAGACGGTTTTATCATGGGTGAAGCAGCGGCGGTAGTTGTGTTGGAAGATTTGGAACACGCGAAGAAAAGAGGGGCAAAGATATATTGTGAAATGGCCGGTTACGGCATGAGCGGTGACGCGTTTCACATGACAGCCCCGGATCCGGCCGGAGGCGGCGCCGTGAGATGCATGAAGGCATGCCTTAAAGATGCCGGAGTGAATCTCGAAGATGTGGATTACGTGAACGCGCATGGAACGTCAACCCCTTTGAACGATAAAATGGAAACAGCGGCTATAAAAATAGTTTTCGGTGAATACGCGTATAAACTTCCTGTCAGCTCCACGAAAGGTACTACCGGCCACCTGCTCGGCGCGGCCGGCGCGGCGGAACTTATTGCCTGTATCAAGGCAATAGAGAATAGCATCATACCTCCCACCATCAACTATGAATACCCCGACCCTGAATGTGATTTGGATTATGTTCCCAACGAAGCAAGAAAAACGGATGTGAAAGTTGCGATAAGCAATTCGCTGGGATTCGGCGGTCACAATGTTACGCTTTGTATCAAGGCATTTAAAGAGTAATATCTGTCGTAAACGCATCTGGAACAAGATACAAGAAACAAGATACAATAACCAAACAATAACCAATAACCAAGGTCCAATAATCAAACAAGAAAAAACAATAAATCCGAACAAATTTTTGTTTGGTTATTATGATTTGAATATTATTTGTATCTTGTATCTTGATTATTGGTTATTGCGAATGAAAGGAGCATGATGGATTATCTTTTAAGCGAAGAACAACAGATGATAAAAGATCTGTGCCGGCAGATCGCGGTGGAAAAGATAAAGCCCGTTGCCGCCGAATATGACGAGAGCGGCGAATTCCCCTGGGATATAGTAAAAGTGCTCGCCGAATCCGATATTTGCGGTATTTATATACCCGAGAAATACGGCGGAATGGGCGGCGGAGTTATGGAATTGGCCATCGCCACGGAAGAGCTTTCGTGGGGATGCGGCGGTATATCACTGGCGTTTGCCGCTACCGGCCTGGGAACTTTCCCGATAATTCTTTACGGCAACGACGAACAGAAAGCGAAATATCTTCCCGATATAGCTTCGGGTAAGAAACTCGCCGCGTTCGCGATTACCGAAGCCGAAGCCGGTTCTGACGCCGGAGGCATAAAAACGACCGCCAAAAAAGACGGTGACCATTACATTCTTAACGGCACGAAACAGTGGATAACCAACGGCGGCGAAGCGGAAATCTATACCGTGATAGCAATGACGAATAAAGCAAAAGGGGCCCGCGGGGCAAGCGCGTTTATCGTTGAGAAAAGTATGCCGGGCGTAAGTTTCGGCAAAAAAGAGAACAAGCTTGGCATAAGGGGGTCGGCGACACGGGAAGTTATTTTTACCGATGTTCGCGTTCCGAAAGAGAACCTTCTCGGACGGGAAGGGCTCGGGTTCATAGTGGCCATGAAGACGTTTGATCATTCCCGTCCCGGTGTGGCGTCTCAGGCCGTTGGTATTGCCCAGAGAGCGTTGGACGAATCTGTTCAGTATGCTCAGGAAAGACGGCAGTTCGGGCACGCGATATCATTTTTTCAGGGCATACAGTTCATGCTGGCAGACATGGCGATTCAGGTAGAAGCGGCCAGGGCGCTGATTTATGCTACCGCGCGGATGATAGATTCAGGCGCGAAGGGTATCTCGGGGGTATCGGCGATGTCAAAGACATTCGCTTCTGATACCGCCATGAAAGTCACGACCGATGCCGTGCAGATCCTCGGCGGGTATGGGTACATGAAAGAATACCCGGTAGAAAAACTGATGAGAGACGCCAAGATAACGCAGATATATGAAGGCACGAACCAGATACAGAGAAGCGTGATAGCAGCTTATCTTATAAAGGAAAGCCTCTCTAAAAAATAAAAATGAAAATACTCGTTTTCATAAAACAGGTTCCGAACACTACAGACGTCAAGATAGATCCGGTGACGAACACGCTGAAACGCGAGGGCGTTGACTCTATCATCAATCCTTTTGACATGTATGCCATAGAAGAGGCGATACGCGTTAAGGAGAAACTTGGCGATGCGGAAGTAATCGCGGTGAGCATGGGTCCTCAGCAGGCCGTGGAGGCGCTGAAAGAGGCCATATCCATGGGGTGTGACAGGGCCATTCTTATCAGCGACAGAAAATTCGCAGGCAGCGATACATGGGCCACGAGTTACACTCTTTCGCAGGCCGCGAAAAAGATAGGCGACTACACGATAATCTTTTGCGGAAAACAGGCCTCGGACGGAGATACCGCTCAGGTGGGTCCCGGGATATCCATGCATCTGGATATCCCTCAAGTAACTTATGTTAAAAAGATAGAAAAAATAACGGTCTCTTCCGCCGTGGTAGAACGCATGACTGAAGAAGGCTACGATATCGTGGAGGTTCCGCTTCCCGCGGTTTTAACCGTCGTGAAGGAAATAAACGAACCCCGCCTGCCGTCGTTAAAAGGAAAAATGAGGGCAAAAAAAGCGGAGATACCCGTTTGGACAGCTGAGGATATCGGCTGTGACGAGAAAATGATCGGTCTTGATGGGTCGCCCACGCGGGTGGTCAAGATATTTACTCCGCCCCCAAGAGGCGGCGGCAGGTTGCTTGAAGGCGACCCCGCTGAAACCGCAAAGGAACTCGCGGGATTAATAAAAAAGGAGATTATAGGATAGTTATCTACTGTCATTCCCGCGAAAGCGGGAATCCAAAACAGTAGGGCACCTTTTAAGGTGCCCCGAGCAGGAAAACAAACATGAAAAACAACGACGCGATAATAATCTTAAACGAAAAATGCACCGGCTGCACGCTGTGCATCAAGGTATGCCCGTTCGGCGCAATCCTAATAAAAGACAAGAAGGCCGTCATAGACCTGTCCAAGTGCACCCTATGCGCAGCATGCGTAGAAGCGTGTAAGTTTGACGCGATTATCATCAGAAAAAAAGAAAAAGCCGTAATTGATCTTTCCGCGTACAGAGACGTGTGGGTATTCGCCGAGCAGAAAAAAGGAAAAGTGCAATCGGTTGTCTTTGAACTTCTGGGCAAGGGCAGAGAGCTTGCGGATAAATTGAAATGCAATCTTTGCGCGGTGCTTATCGGTGAGAACACGCAGGAAGGCGCCAAAGAACTTATTGCCAGAGGCGCGGATAAAGTTTATACCGTTGATTCCCCGCACCTTAAAGTATTTCAGGACGACCCGTATACCAGAGTGTTAACAGAACTCGTTTCAAAACATAAACCCGAAATAGTGCTGTGCGGCGCAACAACTATCGGGAGAAGCCTTATCTCGCGTGTCGCTGTTACGCTTCGCGCGGGACTGACCGCGGACTGCACGGGGCTGGATATAGACATGAAAGAGAAGCTTTTGCTTCAGACCAGGCCCGCATTCGGAGGCAACATAATGGCGACCATAATCGCTCCGGATTCACGCCCGCAAATGTCAACGGTTCGGCACAAGGTCATGCAAGAAGCTGAACACGATCCCGGCAGAAAAGGGGAAATCATAGAAGAAAAATTCCCCGAAGCGACCTATGCTTCACGCAGCCGTCTTTTAGACGTGGTAGAAGAAATAGAGGAAACGATAAATCTTGCCGAAGCCGACATCATTGTCTCCGGCGGCAGGGGAGTAGGGAACAAGGAAAATTTCAGTATTATCAAAGACCTGGCGTTATCCATTAACGGAGCAGTAGGCGCTTCAAGATCCGCCGTTGACGCTGATTGGATACCCTACTCGCATCAAGTAGGCCAGACCGGCAAAACAGTCTGCCCCAAAGTCTACATCGCCTGCGGTATAAGCGGCCAGATCCAGCATCTCATAGGCATGAAGTCCGCAGACGTTATAGTAGCCATAAACAAAGACCCCGACGCCCCAATCTTCGGCGTAGCCACCTACGGAATAGTAGACGACCTTTTCAAAGTAGTCCCACTGCTCACACAGCACTTCAAAAAAACTCTCGCATAGGATTAATTCCCACAGTAGGGGCAGGTTCTAAACCTGCCCTGAACGGATGGTACGGAGGGCGGGTTTAGAACCCGCCCCTACGATTTTTATTTCCATTTATCCATCATTCCGGGGGACATTCTCGGGGACATGCCTTTTGGGGACACCCCTGAGCACAAAAAAACACCCGTTTTCACGTTTTTTAATCCGGGCCATTTCCAGCCCCGGGACGGAACGAACGGCTGGGTGCCTTTTTCCGTTCCCGGGAAGTTCCGTTCCCGGGATGGAACGTCTAGGGGACAACTTGTGTCATTCCCGCGGAAGCGGGAATCCATTGAGTCGTTCCATTCTGGATCCCCGTTTTCACGGGGATGACAGGTGGTAAATGAAAGCTACGATTGACAACTTGTAGATACTTGTGTATACTTGCATAAGCTTGTTCAAAGGTCTACAAACTTGTATACGAAACGAAAAGGCATCAGAAAATGATATCAAGAGTGGCAAAGAAATACACGGTTCAGGAAGTGGCTGACGCCCTGGGTGTATACAGGGGAACCGTTGTAAATTATGAGAAAAAAGGGATATTTCCCGAACAGCGGAGAAATCCGATAAACGGATACCGCGAGTATACGGAAGAGGATATTGAGAATTTGCGGAAAATACTTGAAGGAAAGCGGTAAGGGGAGGAAAAAATGCATTTTAAGAGTCTGGAGATGGTTGGGTTCAAGTCCTTTTTAAATAAGACGCGGTTAAAATTTGAACCCGGTGTCACTGCGGTCGTCGGACCGAACGGATGTGGCAAAAGCAATATAGTGGATGCCATCAAATGGGTGTTGGGAGAGCAGTCTGCCAAGTCCATGCGCGGGACTCAAATGCAGGATGTCATTTTTAACGGCACCGAAAAACAAGATCCCGTGAACCTCGCGGAAGCATCCATAACGTTGTCCAATAAAGACGGCATGCTGCCCGTTGATTATGACGAGGTTACCATAAGCCGTCGCCTTTACCGTTCAGGAGAGAGTGAATATCTTCTTAATAAAACGCCTGTCAGATTAGCTGATATCCGGAATATTCTCATGGGAACCGGCATAGGAACGAGTTCTTATTCCGTTGTTGAGCAGGGCAGGATGGACATGATCCTTAGCTCTAAGCCCGAAGAACGGCGATACGTGTTTGAAGAAGCCAGCGGTATCACGCGTTACAAAACAAAAAAAAGAGAAGCTCTGCTCAAGCTTGAACGCACGAGGGAGAATCTTCTTAGAATTAATGACATAGTGCGTGAAGTGGAACGGCAGATCAATTCAATTGAGCGCAAGGCCCGCAAAGCGGCAAGATATAAAGAACGGTATGAAGAACTCAAAGGCCTTGAAATAAAGCTGTCTTGTAAGAAACTCGGCGAAATGGGCAAGGACGATACTTCCGTGGAAGAAAGAAACGATAAAATGAAACAGTTTTCCGCTTCTCTCACGCGTGAAGTGGAAGAGGCCTCAACCGAGCTTGTCAGGCTGAGAGATGAGTTAAACACGACGCTGGAGGAATTGCAAAAGGCCGAAAGCGAGAAGATGCGTCTGGCGACGGATGTAGAAAAAAACAGCCACACGATAGATATGAACAGAGAGAGAATTGCGGAACTCGCGCGGTATGTCGAACAGCTGGATGAAGAGATAAAAAACGCTTCAGGGCAAAGCCAGGCGATGAAAAACAGAATGGAAACCCTGCAAGTCAGGTTCTCGGATGTCACGAGAAACAGAAAGAATAAAGACGGGGAATTGGCGTCTGCCGAAGAAAACGTAAAAAAGATAGTCGCGGAACTTGAACGCTTTGGGAATAAATTGCGGACCAGTCGGGAGAGGACTGTTGACATTATCACCGACGAAACAAAAACACGAAACATGCTGATAAAAGCGAACGCCGACATGCAGCACACGTTGGCCCGTAAAAAAAGGCTTGAAACAGAGAGGCGCAATGTGCAGTCGGAGAAGAACAATGTTTCGGAAAAGCTCAAAGAAGCAGAGGAAAAGGCCGTATCCGTTTCGGAAGAACTTGAGCTGGAAAAAAATGCATTCCGTGTTTTCAACGAAGAGTATACGGCAAATCAACAGAAGTTGTCTTTGCTGAATAACGAAAAACGCGAGAAAGAAAGACAGGTAAACGAAATAAAGCCGCGCCGGCAGTTTCTGGAGAAACTCCTTGCCGAAGGTGAAGGGATGAACGACAGCGTCAAAGATATTCTTAAGCAGGTAGAAAAGGGCGACCCTGATTTTTCGGGTATTCACGGTGTTCTTTCAGAGCTTGTTAACGTTCGCCAGGGCTATGAGGAATCAGTAGAATCAATACTGGCCGGGTCGGCGCACGCGCTGGTTGTTGATACCCGTGAAACGGCCGAAAGGATCATGGCGTATCTCGCTAAAAATTCCATGGGAAGCGTTATTTTTGTTATTCTGGAGGAGCTTAAAGAGCTTTTGGAGTCCGCAGACGCTTCCGCGGATGAGGATAGCGCCGCGCGCGGCCGTTTGGATGACATTACGGAGATTCTTCTGGCGAAAGAACCGTATCGGTCGGTGTTGAGGGCCATGCTCAGCGGTATTCTTGTCGCCGCCTCTTCCGAAAAAGCCAGGGATTTCATAAACGAAAATGCCGATTTTGAAGGGTGCATCATCGGGGAAAAGGGCGAGATCTACCGAAAGGGCGTGTGCCGCAGCCGAAATTATTCCGGAAAAGAAACCGTTCCGATGTTTGCCCGCGGGGAAAAAGTCGCCGAGATGGTCGTGGATGAAAAACGTATAACCGCCGAGATAAAATTGCTTGGGATGGACGTCGTAAAAACTGAAAAGTGGCTGCGCACAGCGAGCGATAAAAGAGAAAAACTTGAATCGGGTCTCAGGGAAAAACAGATGGAATTCGCGGATATCTCTTCCAGAAAAGCGGCTGTCAAAGAGAAATTCAATTCTCTCACAGAGGAGTTTCTCCTTCTGGACATTGAGATTGAAGAAGAAAACTCGGTTATTGAACGTCTTGCCGAGGACCAAAAACGGTTTGAGGCAGACTTGAGTTCCCTTGAATCCGAAAACGCAAAACTTCACGAAGCCGTTGACGAGGCGCAGAAAAATATTGCCGAATGCGCGCAAAAAAGAGAAGAGACACTTTTTCTCATGTCTGAGGTAAAGGGAGAGCTTTTCGCTTTGCGTAAGGAAGAGGAACACCTCTCAGAAAGCCGGGAAAGAGAAAATGATGTCTGTGTTCGTCTGGACGGCGAAATAAAGGATAAAGAGCAACGGAAGAAAGAAAGCTCTGAACGGGCGGTAACTCTGGAGCAGGAGATCAAAGATTTAGAGACGTATAATTTGGGATCCGTTGACGTGCTTGCGTCGGCGGAGGCTGAAATTTCCGAAAAAACCCTAAAAAAGAACTCCCTGAACCGGATGGTAAATGAAGGAATGGAAAAAGCCAAAGAAAAAGAACGGCAGCTCGAGGACGCGCGGAATAAAACGCGGGATTTTGATATCCGGGCAAAAGAGCTTGAATACAGGCGTAGCGCGCTTGTGGAAAAAATGACGGATACGTATAAAGTTAATATCACGGAAATTGATCTCGTCCCCGATGAAGAAGTTAACTGGGATGAGATAACCGTTCGTGTGAATGACCTGAAAGAACAGTTGGAAAAGATGGGAGAGGTAAGTCTGGGGGCCGTGGAGGAGCATAAACAACTGGAAGAACGTTTCCAGTTTCTCACGAAACAGAGAGACGACCTCGTTGATAGCCGGGAGATCCTGCTGAAAGCAATTACCAAGATAAACCGGACCACGCGCAAGCTGTTCATGGAAACATTTGAGAGCATTCGGACGGAATTCAATAATTATTTCCGGATGCTTTTCAACGGCGGTAAGGCCGAACTGGTTCTTCAGGATGAGACAAACGTCTTAGAATGCGGTATTGATATTATTGTTCGTCCTCCGGGTAAAAAATTGCATAATATCATGCAGCTTTCCGGTGGCGAAAAAGCCATGACGGCCATAGCGCTGATCTTCGCTATTTTCAAGGTCAATCCGAGTCCTTTTTGTATTCTTGACGAGATAGACGCGCCACTGGACGAGTCCAACATAATGCGGTTTTGCCGCGTGCTTCAGGATTTCCTAAAGCTTTCGCAGTTCATCATCGTAACGCATAACAGAATGACGATACAGCTTGCGGATGTCCTTTATGGAATAACCATGGAAGAAAAGGGCGTCTCAAAGGTAGTTTCCGTGAAATTCGCGGAAGATAAAGAAGTAGTAGGCGAGACTCCCGTGCCGATAGCGGCGTAGGGGCGAATAATTATTCGCCCCTACTCCGCAGCACACGTCCTATTCTTCCCGGTCTGTTTAGCGCGGTAGAGCGCGAGGTCTGCTTTTCTGATAAGGTCGTTTTTGGTCGCGCCGTCTGCCGGATAAACGGCCAGTCCCAGGCTAATCGTCAGCTTGAGGTTCTCCGGCACTGAATCGTCTTCTCTGAAAGAGTTTTCCACTTCACGTCTCAGTCTTTCACCAATCAGCATGCCATCATTTTTATCTATTCCCGACATTATTATAGAGAATTCTTCGCCGCCGTAACGACAGACAAGATCGTCGTTCCTGCAGTGACGGCCCAATATGTCGGCTATGCGCTTTATGGCCCGGTCTCCCTCCTGATGTCCGAGGGAATCGTTGTATTTCTTGAAATTATCTATATCAAGCATCAGAAGGCTGAGACAATTTTTATCAAGCCCCGCGATCTTAATGTTTGCATTCAGCATGTCATTAAAATAAAAAGTATTCCAAAGCCCGGTCAGCCAGTCCGTTTGTGAGAGGTGGACGGTTTTTTCATAAAGACGGGAGTTTTCAATAGCCAGAGCGGCGTGGCCGGCAAACATGTTCAGGATTCGCACGTTATCTTCTGTTACCGGATTTCGCGAAAACACATTATCCACGAGTATCACGCCGAGTGTTCTGTCTCTGGTTCTGAGAGGAACCGTCACGGAGAGGTTCGCGCCTCCGGATACCCGCGGCTCTTCGTCCAGGCTCAGCGGTAGTCCTTGCAACACGGTAAAGTCAATCGTGTGCGTATTCCCGCGAAAGGGTATGACAATATTCTGCACGATATTATTCAGCCTGGATTTGGGACCTTTTTTAAATCTGGAATATGCATCGGCAAGATCATGCGGGATCATTTTTCTGTTGTCCGTGTGTCTCCGAAATTTGTCAGATTCTTCAGACTCGTACGGACCGATGGCCATTTTGCCCTCAAGAAAACGATCTTTTTCGTTGACGAGAAAAAAGAAGGCCCGGTCAAAGGAAAGGCCTTCATGTGATACCAGCGCGGTAAGTATGGTGTATATCACCTGATCCAGCTCCAACGACTGCATCATGGCGTTTGTGATTTCCGAGAGCATCACCAGTTCATTCTTAGCTTTTTCAAAAAGCCCTTCAAGCTGCGTTTTTGTAAGTTTTTGATCTTTGCTGCCGCTGAGGGTGGCCATACAAAAAGTGTATAGTATCCTCCGGACAAAGTCAATGCTCACCCAAATGCCCTTGACAACACAGTGGAAAGGGGTATTATTTACATAGTACGCAAAAAGGCGTTAACAAAAAGAAAGGTATAGGTGTGATATGACTAAAATTGACGATAAATTAAGAACCGAAACCCTCGCGCTTCACGGCGGACAGGAACCGGACCCTACGACCGGAGCAAGAGCGGTGCCTATTTATCAGACGACATCCTATCAGTTCAAGAGCGCCGATCATGCCGCGAATCTTTTCGCGCTCAAGGAGTTCGGCAATATCTACACGCGTCTGATGAACCCCACGACCGACGTCTTTGAAAAAAGAATGGCGGCTCTGGACGGCGGCGTGGCCGCGCTTGCTACCGCCAGCGGCCAGGCGGCAATCACGCTTGCTCTGCTTAACATTGCCCAGGCGGGTGACGAGATCATTTCCGCGGATAATCTTTACGGCGGAACATATACGCTTTTTCGCTATACGTTCAAGCGTCTCGGTATAAACGTGAAGTTTGTTCCGTCCGGTGACCTGGCGGCGTTTGATAAAGCCGTTACTCCGAAGACAAAGGCCATTTATGCCGAGTCCGTGGGCAATCCAAAATTAAATGTAACCGATCTGGACGCGCTGGCAAAGATAGCGCATAAACACGGCATTCCGTTTATTTTGGACAACACGGTTGCGCCGTATTTGCTGAGACCGATAGACCACGGTGTTGATATTGTCGTGTATTCGGCAACGAAATTCATCGGCGGTCACGGGAATTCCATCGGCGGGGTAATCGTTGATTCCGGTAAATTTGATTGGACAAACGGAAAATTTCCGCTGATCGCGGATCCGGATCCGAGTTATCACGGCCTGAATTTTGTTGAGGCCCTGAAACCACTCGGCAATATAGCGTATATAATAAAAGCCAGAGTAACACTGCTCAGGGATTTGGGTCCGGCGATGTCGCCGTTCAATGCGTTTCTTTTTCTTCAGGGATTAGAAACGCTTCACTTGAGAATGCCGCGGCATTCCGAGAACGCCCTTAAGATCGCGCAGTATCTTGAAAAGCATCCTAAAGTATCCTGGGTTAATTATCCGGGCCTTGATTCCAGCTCCGAAAAGGCGAAATCAAAAAAATACCTACCGAAAGGCGCGGGCGCTATTATCGGTTTTGGAATAAAGGGCGGCACGGACTCCGGAAAGAAGTTCATTAACGCTCTTGAGCTGATCTCGCATCTGGCGAATATCGGCGACGCGAAAACGCTCGCGATACATCCGGCGTCGACGACGCATCAGCAGCTTTCTCCGAAGGAGCAAGCCGCGGCCGGAGTAACGCCGGATTATATCCGTATTTCGGTGGGGATCGAGCATGTTGACGACATTATTGCCGATATTAAACAGGCGCTGGATAAAGCATAAATCGCGATATTCTCTATAGTAGGTCACCCTTAAGGGTGACCTACAGATATAGTCGATCGGTAAAGAACATGGCGAAAGGGAAAAAACATGGGAAAGATATTTAACGATATTACCGAGACTGTCGGTGGCACGCCGCTTGTCCGAATCAATAAGATGGCCGCGGGACTTGACGCGAAAATACTGGCTAAGCTTGAGATGTTCAATCCGCTTTCAAGCGTAAAAGACAGGATTGGTCTTGCGATGATAGAGGCGGCCGAAAGAGATGGCAAATTAAATAAGGATTCGATTATAATTGAACCTACCAGCGGAAATACCGGGATCGCTCTGGCATTTGTATGCGCCGCGAAGGGATATCGTCTAATCCTGACAATGCCGGATACGATGAGCGTGGAACGCCGACATCTTTTGAAGATCCTGGGCGCGGAACTTGTTCTGACAAAGGGAGAGAAGGGGATGAAGGGCGCCGTGGAAAAAGCCGAAGAGCTGGTAAAAGAAACCCCGAATGGGTTCATACCACAGCAGTTCAATAATCCGGCGAATCCCGATGTTCATCGCCGGACGACGGCGGAAGAAATATGGAAGGATACCGACGGGAACGTTGATATTTTTATCTCGGGTATCGGAACCGGCGGAACCGTAACGGGTGTCGGCGAGGTATTGAAAAAGAAGAATCCGGCGATAAAGATCATAGGGCTTGAGCCGGAAACCTCACCCGTTCTTTCGGGCGGCGCGCCCGGAGCGCATAAGATTCAGGGGATTGGCGCGGGATTTGTTCCCGAAGTGCTGAACATGGATATCGTGGACGAAA
>Ga0208325_1000068_pt1 | contig 27379 bp, 30 predicted proteins | sample PL_2010_330m_FD_185486 | JGI IMG/M metagenome (GOLD analysis project Ga0208325, IMG submission 185486) | Freshwater microbial communities from Powell Lake, British Columbia, Canada to study Microbial Dark Matter (Phase II) - PL_2010_330m... | ecosystem: Environmental > Aquatic > Freshwater >...
TTAATTAAAAAACCCCTGTATTTACAGAAAAAGAACCCCGAAGGGTTCTTTTTTACCAAAAATTCTCTTGTCGTTTAACGTTTGGTGAATTTTTGGCTGGGATGCCTGGACTCGAACCAGGAACGGCTGATTCAGAGTCAGCTGTGTTACCGATTACACCACATCCCAGCGGTTATGTTATAGATCCTTCGTCGCTTTGCTCCTCAGGATGACGTTCAGATGGATTCCCGCTTTCCTGGCAACACGTTAACGCATAGCCAGGGAACCTTCCTATAGCCTCGTAGGCTTGCACGGTTTCACGGGAATGACAAAAGCGAGCGACAATATTTTAGATCCTTCGGCTTTTCCTCAGGATGACGTTAATTAGTTCCAACATTATAATTCACATCCCGCTGCAAATCAAGGTTTTGCCTTGCCCTTGTTACCGGCGGCGATTTTGCTCCAGGTGTCGCGCAGACTTACCGTTCGGTTGAAAACGAGCTTTTCGGGCGATGAATCAACCGTATCCACGCAGAAATATCCTTGCCTCTCAAACTGATAGTTTATCCCCGGCTTGGCGTTTCTCAGCGATGGTTCCAGACGGCAATCGGTTAGGACTTTAAGGGAGGTCGGGTTTAGTTCCGGGTTATCCCCGGAAGTATCTCTTTCGGCGAACAGGTGATCGTATACTCTCACTTCTGTTTTAATCGCGTGCGACGCGGATACCCAATGTATGGTGCCTTTTACTTTACGGCCGTCGGGGGCGTTACCGCCTCGTGTCGCGGGGTCATATGTGCATCTTAGTTCTGTTATCTTGCCGGTTTTTTTATCTTTTATTGCTTCCTGACAGGTAATGAAATACGCATACTTAAGACGCACTTCACGGCCGGGCGCCAGTCGGAAAAACTTTTTTGCCGGCGTCTCCTGAAAATCATCCTGCTCAATATATATCTCGCGTGAAAACGGCACTTTGCGCGCGCCGCAGGCGGCGTCTTCCGGGTTATTGACGGCGTCCAGGTCTTCTTCTTTATCTTCAGGGTAATTGGTTATTACTACCTTGAGCGGCTCTAATACCGCCATGACGCGCTGAGCGCTTTTATTCAGTTCTTCTCTTAAACTGTTTTCAAGAACGACTATATCAATAATGCTGTTCATTTTTGAGACGCCTATCCGGCTGCAAAACGTTCTGATAGCCGAAGGAGTGTATCCTCGGCGCCTGAGTCCCGTTATCGTGGGCATGCGCGGGTCGTCCCAACCGGTTACCTTGCCTTCTTCCACCAGCGACAGAAGTTTTCTTTTGCTTAGGACCGTGTGACTGAGGTTAAGCCGGGCGAATTCTATCTGCCGGGGATGGTGCGTTTCCAGCGCGTCAAGTATCCAGTCATATAACGGACGCTGATTCTCAAATTCCAGTGTGCAAACCGAATGAGTAATACCTTCAAGAGAATCCGAAAGGCAATGCGCGAAATCATACATCGGATATATACACCATGCATCGCCGGTTCTGTGATGTTCCGCCTTGCGGATGCGATAAAGCGCGGGATCACGCATGGCGAGGTTGGGAGAGGTCATGTCTATTTTCGCGCGGAGAACACGGGCGCCGTCTTTGAATTCGCCGCTGCGCATGCGTCTGAAAAGATCCAGGTTTTCTTCGGGAGAACGGCCGCGGTTCGGGCTTTCTTTTCCCGGGGTCTTCAGCGTGCCGCGATACTCCCTGATTTCGTCCGCGGAAAGATCACACACATATGCTTTTCCTTTTTCAATCAGCTGTTCCGCATACTTATATAACTTTTCAAAATAATCGGATGCGTAAAAAATGCGGTCGTCCCAGTCAAACCCCAGCCATTTCACGTCTTTAGTTATGGATGAGACGTATTCGGTCTCTTCTTTTTCCGGATTCGTGTCATCAAACCTGAGGTTGCAGAGCCCTTTATAAGCGTCGGCGATGCCGAAATTTAGGCAGATAGATTTGGCGTGGCCTATATGCAGATATCCGTTCGGCTCGGGCGGAAACCGCGTGTGAATCCGGCCGGTATACTTACCGTCTTTCAGATCCTTGTCAATTATATCTCTTATGAAATTTGTATCGTTTGGTTTAGGTTCCATTCGTTCATCCCGCTTGGACCGAGGCGCGCATCATCCGTTCAACCGCTTTTTCTTTGCCCAGAAGCTCCATAATCTCAAAAAGGCCCGCGCCTTTCGTCTTGCCGCTTATCGCCATGCGTGTCGGGTGGATTATGCCTGAGGCCTTGAGCGATCTTTCTTCGGCGATAGCACGGCAGACAGCTTCAATGTTCGCCGCGGAAAACACATCAAGGTCTTTGATCTTTTCGGCGAATATCCGGATATTTTCCATGTTTTCCGGTTTATCAAGATGCTTTCTCTTGCCTTTTTCATCTATCGTAAAATCTTCTTTGAAAAAATAATCGGTGAGTTCCGCGAATTCTTTCGCTGTTTTTACTCTGACCTTGTAAAGCTCTATGAGTTTCAAGAGATACTCTTCATCCTGATCGGACGGGTTTATTCCCGAGGCCGTGAGGGCTTCTTTCATGAGCGGAAGAAGTTCTTCTTTCGGTTTCTTCATCATGTATTCGCCGTTTATCCATGTGAGTTTTTGCGTATCAAACCGCGCCTGAACATCGCTCATGTCCTCTATCGTAAACTTCTCAACGGCTTCTTTTAACGAGATTATCTCCCTGTCTTCGCCGGGTGTCCAGCCGAGCAGCATGAGATAATTCGCGAGCGCTTCGGGCAGAAACCCTTCTTTCTTGTATTCCTCAACGGCTACCGCCCCGTGCCGCTTAGAAAGTTTTGCGCCGTCGGCGCCCATCAAGAGCGGCATGTGCGCGAAGCAAGGCATGTCCGCGCCGAGCGCGCCGTAAAAAAGCATCTGTTTCGGGGTGTTGGAGATATGGTCATCGCCTCTTATAACATGGGTAATTCCCTGCTGTGAGTCGTCCACGACGCAGGAAAAGTTATACGCGGGTGAGCCGTCGGACTTTATCATGACCTGGTCTTTGATATTGTCGGTATTGAAGATAATCTTACCGTGAATGATGTCATCAACTTCTATCGCGCGGCCTTTTTCCACCTTGAATAATATCGCGTCGCCGTCGGCATACGCCAAACCTTTTTTTAGAATCTTTTCGGCTTCATCACGGTATATTTCAAATCTTTGGCTCTGGTATACCGGTTCGCCGTCCCAATCAAGGCCCATCCATTTGAGATCGCGCAGAATTTCATCAAGGAATCTCTCTTCGGACCTTACTTTGTCGGTATCTTCAATGCGCAGGAGTAATTTTCCGCCGGTGTGCCTGGCATATAGCCAGTTAAAAAGCGCGGTTCTTGCGCTGCCTAAGTGCAGAAATCCGGTCGGGCTCGGCGCGAAACGGACAACTGTCATATCGCCCTTTTTATCAGACATTACCACTCTTCCCCGCTTGCATTCCCAACTCAAGCGCCTTGATATTCGCGGGCAGTATTTTTTCACGGCCGGCCGCCATGCGTTTCATGACATTCATCAGAATATTTGCACCGAATATTTTTTTTCTTGCTTCAAAGGCGCCGACGGCTATCATGTTGGCGACACGCACGTTACCCAGTTTGATGGCTTCGTCCGTTAAAGAGAGCCCCACAACGTTAACGTCTTTGCGGAAATTCGCGCGCCGCACGAGAGATGTGTTTATTATAAGCAGGCCGCCCGGAACAAGGCGTTCTTCAAATTTGTCAAGCGACGGGGTATTCATCGCGATTACCGTATCCGCCTTGGCAACAAGGGGGCTCGCAATGGGGCTTGAACTTAACCGAACAACCGAATGCGCGGTTCCTCCCCGGACTTCGGCGCCGTATGACGGCATCCACGTAACGTGCATGCCCTTATCCATGCCGGCATTTGCCAGAACCTTCCCAAGCACCATGATGCCCTGGCCTCCGAATCCGGAACAGATGATTGACTCGTTTGTCGTTTTCATATGCTGTTCACCGTTTAGGGCGGGGGAACCCCGCCCCTACTTTGATTCCTTTATTATTCCTAATGGGTATGTTTTGACAACTTCTGTTTCTATTCGGTGCATTGACTCAACGGGGCTCATTCCCCAGTAAGTGGGGCATGGCGAGACCACTTCTACCATTGAAAATCCTTTTCCGTCAAGCTGGGTCTGAAACGATTTTTTTATGGCTTTTTTGGTGTCGTTTACCGTCTTGGGTGAATGGAGCGATGTTCTTTCAAGATACGCCACACCGTCAAGAGAGGCCAGCATTTCCAGTATCTTTATTGGAAACCCTTCCTTTTCACGACGTCTCGTGAACTGCGATGTCGCGGTTCTCTGCCCCAAAAGCGTGGTGGGCGCCATCTGTCCGCCCGTCATGCCGTAAACACCGTTATTAATAAATATGATAGAAAGGTTTTCACCCCTGTTTGCCGTATGGATCGTCTCGGCCGTTCCTATAGCCGCAAGATCACCGTCACCCTGATACGCAAACACCAACCGGTCGGGAAGAACCCTTTTTATTCCGGTTGCGACTGCCGGTGTTCGTCCATGGGCGGCTTCGGTGGTATCAAAATCCCAGTAATCATAAGCCACCACCGCGCATCCTACCGGCGCGACGGCCACGGTTTTTTCTCTCATACGCAGTTCATCTATAACCTCACATATAAGGCGATGCACGAGGCCGTGCCCGCATCCGGCGCAATAATGCGTTGCGACGTCTTTCATTGATTCCGGTTTTCGGGATGTCTTCGCCATGTTTTCTTTCTCTTTAAACTTTCTTACCAACAGCTTCCGCGGCGCGCCTGATAATCTCCTCGTTCAACGGAACGCCGCCTCCCGCGCGGCCGTAAAAAGAAACTCTTGAGTCGTCCTGAACTGCTAAACGCACGTCTTCTACCATCTGCCCGGCGCTCATCTCCACAACAAGAAATTTTGTCGTGCCCTGCGCTAATCGGCGAAGCGTCTCATGAGGAAACGGCCACAGTGTTATAGGCCGCACCAGTCCTGCTTTCACGCCTTTTTCCGCAAGACGGTCAACACACGCCCTAGCCATGCGGCCCGGAGTTCCGTAAGCTACAATAATCACTTCCGCGTTATCTGTTTTATATGCCTCGGCCTTTACCTCTGTTTTAGCGATGCTCCGATATTTTTCCTGCAGTTTTTCATTATGCCTTTCCAGGGCGCCCTCTCCAAGCCATAAGCTTTTTATGCTTTGCGCCTCGCGTCCTTTTGCGCCGGTCAGGGCCCACGGTTTATTAATCACTCCCGAAGGCTTTATTTCGGCGTCAAATTCAAGGGGCTCCATCATCTGCCCAAGCATCCCGTCAGAAAGCATCATGACAGGAATTCTGTATTTATCCGCCAGGGCGAACGCGTCATAAGTAAGATCAAACATCTCCTGAACGCTTGCCGGGGCCAGCACGATAATGTGATAATCCCCGTGCCCGCCTCCTTTTGTCGCCTGAAAATAATCGCCCTGCGCGGCGGATATGCTGCCGAGTCCCGGTCCGGCCCTCATCACGTTAACGATCACAGCCGGCAGTTCGCAGCCCGCCAGATACGAAATCCCTTCCTGCTTAAGGCTTATTCCCGGGCTTGATGAACTTGTCATCGCGCGCGCGCCGGCGACCGCGGCGCCGAAAACCATGTTCACGGCGGCAAGTTCACTTTCGGCCTGGATAAAAACGCCTTTTTTCTCTTCCATCCGGCGCGACATGTACGCAATGAGTTCGTTCTGCGGAGTTATCGGATACCCGGCATAAAACCGGCAGCCGGCTCTCACCGCGCCTTCGGCGCAGGCCTCATTTCCTGTTGATAAATACTTTTTCTTCATTTTTTATTTTTTCCGCCGGTCTCGCCGGTCGCTTCTTCCAATTCCAGTGCGCAGTCGGGGCACATGATTATGCACAGACCGCACCCGGTACACTTCTCGGGATGCTCTAAAACGACATACTGCACGCCTTTTTTATTCACCCCTTCGGAGAATTTAATAACTTTCATCGGGCACACCGTCTCACAGAGACGGCATCCCTTGCATTTTTCAATATCTATTTTTATTTTCACTGTTTTTTTCATCCTGTTTTCATTTCAGCCGTTATCGTTCGCGCTATTTCGTCAGGCGTCAGGTGATACTTCCGCAAAAGTTCTTCCCTTGACCCGTGCTCAATAAACTCATCCGGCAAACTGATACACCGCACCCTCTCGTTGCGAACGTTTTCCCGTTCAAAAAATTCCAACACGGCTTCGCCGAACCCGCCGCTGGAGATGCCTTCTTCCAGAGTAAAAATATTTTTAGAAAGGCGAACCGCCTCTTCTAACATTTCGCCGTCCAGCGGTTTAATAAATCGCGCGTTTACCACGGAAACCTCTATCCCTTTCTTGGACAAAATCTCACTCGCGGCAAGAGCGGTGTTCACCATGCTTCCGATTGCAAGAATAACTACATCGCCGCCCTTCCGGAGCAGTTCCGCTTTTCCAATCTCAAGAGGAACACACGAAGAATCACATACCACGCGTTCAGCCGACGCGCGAGGATATCTTATCACCGTGGGCCGGCCCCATTCAACCGCTTTTTCCAGCATCTGAGTTAGTTCCACACCGTCTTTCGGGGCCATCACGATAAAACCCGGCAGGCTTCTCGTATAAGAAATATCAAAAACTCCGTGATGTGTCGGGCCATCCTTCCCTACCAGACCGGCTCTATCCAGGCATAATATTACAGGAAGGCGCTGAAGCGCAACGTCATGTATAAGCTGATCATAAGACCGCTGAAGAAAGGTGGAATATACCGCTACCACGGGCCTCATTCCCCCCTTTGCCAACCCCGCCGCGAAAGCCACGGCATGCGGCTCTGTGATACCCACATCAAAAAACCTATCAGGAAAGTTTTCCGCAAACCGCTGAAGCCCGGTGCCGTCCGGCATGGCGGCCGTGACAACGGCTATGCGGCGGTCTCGTTCTCCCAATTCCATGATCTTGTCTGAAAAATAACGCGTAAAAGATTCATTCTCGCCACTGTCAGAATCAATTTCCCCTGTAGCAACGTTGAACCCGGAGAGGCCGTGAAACTTTACCGGGTTTTCCTCCGCGAATTTATATCCTTTACCCTTCTTGGTAATAGCATGAATGAAAACCGGACGATTGAGCAAAAGAACGTTACGAAACACCTTTATGAGCTGTTCCACATCATGCCCGTCAATCGGTCCGAAATAACGAAACCCCAGCTCTTCAAATAATATCCCCGGAACCAACAGGTTCTTGAGCCCCTCTTCAAATTTTTTCACGGTCTTGTATGCGACCGGCCCGAGTTTAGGTATGCCTTTCAGAATCTTCTCCGCTTCCTCCCGCACCCTGTTATACAAGGGATTGGTTATCACTCTATTCAGGTATTTGCTCATGGCGCCTACGGGTTTGGAAATAAAATGTTCATTGTCGTTCAGAACAACGATCAGCCCGCTCTGCGTATGTCCCGTATGATTCAACCCTTCAAAAGCCAGGCCCGTCGCGAGCGACGCGTCGCCTATAACGGCTACTACTTTATTGTCTTCTCCTCTTATATCCCTGGCGGCTACAAGTCCGAGCGCCGTTGAGATTGACGTGGCGCTATGCCCGCAGGTAAAAGGATCATGCTCGCTTTCTTCCGCTGAAGGGAATCCGCTTAGGCCGCCCATTTCCCTGAGCGTGTCAAAGGCATGCGCCCTTCCCGTGAGTATCTTATGCGCGTAGCTCTGATGGCCCACATCCCACACTATTTTATCCTTCGGGCTCTTCAGACAGTAATGCAGGGCTATCGCCAGTTCCACTGCCCCCAGGCTGGCCGCGATATGGCCGCCTTTCCGCGAGGTAACATCTATAATCTTTCCCCTGATCTCTTCAGCAAGAGCTTTGAGCCGAAGCGCATCCAGCCCTTTAATATCATCGGGTGATTTTATTCCGTCTAACAGTTTTTCCGCCATTTTTTTCTTTCATCTGTCATTCGTTCTTCCCTCTGTCATTCCCGCTTGTCCCGAGCGAAGTCGAGGGGCGCAAGCGGGAATCTATCTGGAATATTTTTATTCTGGATCCCCGCTTACGCGGGGATGACAGACTCTCATTCGATCTCTTTAAACGTTTCCTTTTCAAAAAGACCGCCCTCTTTTTTCGCGAGGATCTCTATCTTTTCTCTGGCCTTGTCCAGTTTCTTCTGGCAATCAGCAGCAAGTTTCACTCCGTCCTCGTATCTTTTCAGCGAATCCTCTAACGAAAGCTCGCCTGTTTCCAAGGCCTCTATAATCTTCTCAAGTTCTTTAATGGCTTCTTCAAACGAGATGTTCTTCATTTTTCCTTCCCGCCGGAGGCCTCAACGCATTCCACCCGGCTTGTGACACAACCGTCCGCGAATTTTGTCCGAAGAGAATCTCCCTCTTCCAGCTGATGCGCTTTCCGGATAACTTTTGTCCCGCTGAACGTAATGCTGTAGCCCCGCTCCAGAACCGCCAAAGGACTTAATATCCTGAGTTTCCCGGCGCATGACGCAAGATCTCTCTCTCTTAACTCCATCAGATGGGCCATCCCGGAGGAGGCCGCTTTCACGAGATCGTCCACTTCCTGTCGTTTTCGCAAAAATACATTTATCGGCGCGCGAAGAACATACGCATCCCGAAGCGCCGCGGCCGATCTTTCCAGTAAATCCATTTTATTTTTCACGGCAAGATACAACCGGCTGCGGTATTCATTTATTCGCGCGACAAACTCGCCCCGCAAGGGAACAACAAGTTCCGCCGCGGCTGACGGGGTCGGTGCGCGAAGGTCTGCGACGAAATCGGATATAGTGAAATCCGTTTCGTGCCCCACGGCGCTGACAACAGGAATCTCCGAATCATGTATCGCGCGCGCAACTATCTCTTCGTTAAACGGCCAGAGATCCTCAAGGCTTCCCCCTCCCCGGCCGACAATAATAACATCAACGGGATGTTCGTTGTCTTTTCCCGCTTTTCTGATATTCCTATTAAACTCGTTAAGTTCTTCTATGGCTCGGGCAATCTCATGCTTTGCTTCGTCGCCCTGCACCCTGACCGGGCATATCAGTATCTCTATATTCGCGAAACGCCGGCGCGCTACCTCCAGAATATCCCTTATGGCGGCGCCTGTCGGAGAGGTTACCACCCCTACCCGCATCGGCAAAAAGGGAAGTTCTTTTTTATGTTCCGGATCGAACAAACCCTCTTCGTTAAGTTTCTTTTTCAGCTGTTCAAATGCCAGCTGTAGAGCGCCTTTTCCGTGGGGCTCAAGCCGATCAACATATAGCTGATACTGCCCTCGTTTATCATAAACACTTACCCGTCCGCGGCATAAAAGGCGCAGTCCGTTTTCAACGCGAAACGCGGAACGGGAAGAATTGTTTCTGAATAAAACACAATTCAAAAGGCTTTTTTCGTCTTTCAGGCTGAAATACGCATGCCCGAGCGACGAAACGGTAAAATTAGAAACCTCGCCTTCAACCCAGACTTCCGGAAAAGAACCCTCCAGTGCGCCTCGGATATCTTTCGTCAGCTGGGTAACAGTATAAACTTTCACGTTATTTTCAGCCCTTTTCCTGAACTCTCTTGATAGATGAGGCCTTGCCGGTTTTGTCATCTATCTCAACGATTACACCGTGCATTTGCACGTCATTCTCCGCCATTTCAAACCGCACCGGCAGCTGAGTGAGAAACCTTTCCAAAATACCTTCTTTTTTCCGCCCTATTACTGAATCATACGGCCCTGTCATGCCGCAATCGGTTATGTAAGCAGTGCCTTTGGGTAATATTTTTTCATCGGCCGTTTGGATATGCGTGTGCGTTCCTATCACGGCGCTGACCAAACCGTCAAGATACCATCCCATCGCGACTTTCTCGCTGGTCGCTTCGGCATGCAAGTCAACTATGATTACGGGTGTTACCCGACGGAGCGTTTCCGCTGTTTCCCGCGTTTTTATGAAAGGACATTCCACCGCTTCCATGAACACGCGGCCCACTGTATTGATAATGCCCACCTTGGCGCCGCTCTTAAGCTCCAAAACCGTTAATCCCCTGCCGGGAACCCCGACCGGATAGTTCAGCGGACGTATCACCCTGTCGGTGTTCCCCAGAAAATCATATATCTCTCTTTTTTTCCAAATATGATCCCCGGAAGTCAGAACATCCACTCCGCTTTCAAACATCTCTTCCGCTATTCGCGGTGTAATACCGCTCCCGCCGGCGGCATTCTCACCGTTGGCGATTACGGCATCCAGCCCTTCCCGCTTCCTGAAGTCATGCAGAATCTTTCTTAAAATAGCCCTCCCGGGCCTTCCCACGATATCACCGATAAATAATATTTTCATGATTTTCCTTGTTTCTTGCCCGACGCGTGCTACTTCGCGTATTCAATAGACCTTATTTCCCGGATAACCACGACCTTTATCTGTCCCGGGTATTGCAGTCCTTCTTCTATTTTTTTCTTTATTTCATGCGCCATTACCGCCGCGCTCGCGTCATCTATCTTTTCCGGCTGAACGATAATGCGTATCTCGCGGCCGGCCTGGATAGCATATGTTTTTTCCACGCCGTCAAATTCATTGGCTATCGCCTCTAAATTCTCCAGTCGTCTTATATAATGTTCCAGTGTCTCTCTTCGCGCCCCGGGCCGCCCCGCGCTTATCGCGTCTGCCGCTTGAGCAAGAACCGCAAGAAGCGTTTTGGGCTCTACATCCGCGTGATGCGCCTCAATAGCATGCGCCACTATCTCGGGTTCTCCATATTTTCTTGCCAGCTCCGCGCCCAGAACAGCATGGCTTCCCTCTATTTCATGAGAAAGGGCTTTGCCTATATCGTGCAGCATGCCGATACGCTTGGCGAGATCTATATCCAAACGCAACTCTCCCGCCATTGTCGCCATAAGATACGCCGTTTCCCGGGAATGCTGTAGAACATTCTGCCCGTAACTGGTCCTAAACTTCAGCCTTCCGAGAAGTTTTACGAGTTCCGCATGCACTCCGTGTATTCCGACATCCAGAAGGGTGTTCTCTCCCTCTTCTTTTATTGTCGCTTCCATTTCTTTTTTTACTTTCTCGACCACTTCTTCTATGCGGCCGGGGTGAATCCTTCCGTCTTCTATCAGCCTTTCCAAAGATATCCTTGCTATTTCCCTACGGAATTTATCAAAACCCGAAATTATTACGGCTTCCGGGGTATCGTCTATTATGATATCCACCCCTGTTGCCATTTCCAGAGCGCGGATATTCCGGCCTTCTCTTCCTATTATCCTTCCCTTCATCTCCTCCGAAGGAAGATTCACTACGCTCACTGTTGTATCCATCGTATGGTCCACCGCGCATTTCTGGATGGCAAGTCCCACTATCTTGCGCGCTTCTCTGTCGGCTTTGTCTCTGGTTTCTTCCTGAACCTTCTTAATGGTGTACGCGGCATCTTTGCGGGCTTCCGCTTCCATCTTATGGACCAGCAGATTCTTGGCCTGTTCTTTGGTCATTCCGGATATTTCCTGCAGCCGATTTTTTTCTTCCTGCAGAAGCTTCTCCACTTCTTCCTGCTTGCGAGCGGCCTCCTCATATTTTTCCTTCACCGCTTGTTCGCTTTTTTCTACATCTTTCTCTTTCCGTTCTATATACCCGACTTTCCTGTCAACATTCTCCTCTTTCTGCAGAAGCCGTTTTTCCATGGCCATGAGTTCTTTGCGCCGCTCTTTTGATTCTTCTTCAAACTCAAGTCTCATTTTAAGTGAAAGATCTTTAGCCTCGAGCAGCGATTCTCTCTTCCTCCGCTCGGCTTCCACCTTTGATTCATTTATTATGTTTTTAGCTCTTTCTTCGGCGTGTTTGATTTTCATCTTGGCCGTGTATTTTCTCAATACGTAGCCAAACAGAAAGAAAAAAACGCCTCCGATCATCGCGAATGCCGGATAGGTTAACACGTTGGTTTTTTCCATATATATCCCCCTTTTTTACAAAGGCGTCATGGGCTGACGGAGTGTGCGTGCAGGAAAACGAGACCTTCTGAACGGAATCAATCGGTAATAACCCGGCACACGGACCGGTCATTAGAATTCGATGGCAGGGAATCCACTACCTGGAAACGAAAAGCCAACCCGACAGTTTTTGATGTAGTCAACTCTTCTTTGGCGAGAAACCTGTCATAATAGCCTTTTCCTCTTCCCAAGCGCATGTTTTTCATGTCGTATGCTATCGCCGGTACTATGACAAGATCTATCTCCTCCAAAGGCACTGTTCTGGCAAGACCGTCTTTCGGAATGTATATTCCAAAGGGACCTTTTTCCAGGTTTTTTCCTACCGTAAGTTCAGAAGCTATTATCTCACGACGATCTCCTGTAATATAAGGGACCGCCACTCTTTTCCCGCGTCTCAATGCCTCTTCGTTGAAATATCGTGTATCCACCTCATGAGGCAAAGAAACATATGACATCACCGTCTTTGAGCTCTTAAAATCCCCGCTTGAAAGGAGCTTCTCTTGTATTCTTCTGCTCTTTTCTTCGCGCAGGGAAATATCCTGGCTCCGCAGACGCCTTATGATCTCCTTTCTTACTTCCTCTTTTCTCTCTTTTACGTCTTTTGAACGTTCTTTCATAGCATTATACACCAATAGCAGGAATATGCATATTATTTTTCAGATTACACAACAAGATCGTTTTGCCCAACATAACTTCTTGCTAATAAACAAGTTACGATGCGGTCCCCTTTTTCTCCGTTCTGGCGTGATAATCTGCAATCGCCTTCTTCAGGGCATCCACGGCAAGGACCGAACAATGAACTTTGGGCGCTGGTAAACCGCCAAGGGCCTTGACTATCTCGCTGTTGGACAACTTTTCGGCTTCTTTAACGTTTTTTCCCTTTACCATTTCCGTTAATATGGAACTGGTTGCTATCGCCGCCCCGCAACCAAAGGTCTTGAACTTAGCGTCGGTTATTATACCCGCGCCGTCAACCCTGATATACAGTTCCATTATATCCCCACAGACAGGATTACCCACCTTCCCTTTTCCGCTGGGATTCTTGATCTCCCCCACATTCCTGGGATTCTTGAAATGGTCCATTACTTTGTCCGTATATGCTTTCATGACTTTATTCCTCTTCCTTGTATAAAGGGCTCATTTTCCGTAACCTTTCAATGACAGGAAGAAGCTTTTCCATGACATAGTCAATATCTTCTTCCGTGTTAAATATTCCCAACGAAAACCTGACCGACCCTTGCGCAAAGACCGGTTCAACACCCATGCTCATCAGCACGTGGGAAGCCTGCAGACTGCCCGAGGTGCAGGCAGAACCGGTAGAAACAGCGATCCCTTCCAGGTCAAGGCTCAGTATGACGGATTCTCCTTCAAGATAATCAAAGCTGATATTTACTGTATTGGGCGTCCGTTTTTCGGGGTGGCCGTTCAATCGGGTATGTTTTATTTTATCGCTTATACGATCATGCAGCATATCCCTGAGTTTTTTCACCTCGGCATATTCGGCGATTCCTTTTTCAGCCGCTATTTCACAGACCTTCCCGAAACCAACAATAGCGGGAACGTTCTCCGTCCCTGGCCTGAGAGCCCTTTCATGGTGTCCGCCCTGCATGCAGGAACGGATCGCGGTGCCTTTCTTTATATACAGCGCGCCGATTCCTTTCGGACCGTTGATCTTGTGCGCCGACATCGTGACGAGATGCGCGCCGGACTTTTTAACATCAAAAGGTATTTTTCCGATAAATTGCGCGGCGTCAGTATGAAAAACAACTCCTTTTTCGGTGGCTATGGCTCCAATCTCTTCGGTCGGCATGATTGTTCCGGTTTCATTATTCGCAGCCATGATGCTTATAAGAATAGTATCTCCGCCAATACTGTCACGAAGCTCATCCAGATCAATAATCCCGTATTTGTCAACCCCCAGATATGTTACGCGACACCCCTGTTTTTCAAGATATTTGCAGGTATTAAGCACGGCAAGATGCTCTACAGAGGAAGTTATTATATGCCGGCCCTTGTCTCCAAGCGCCACTACCGTTCCTTTTATCGCGAGGTTATCGGACTCCGTCCCCCCCGAAGTGAATATAATCTCTTCCGCCGAACCGGCTTTTATAAGCGCGGCCACTTTCCCTCGGGCCTCTTCCAGATGCTTTCTGGCTTCTCTCCCGAACGAATGAATGCTCGATGCGTTACCGTATATACGCCCGTAAAACGGCGTCATGGCTTCTACAACCTCGGGACGAACCCTTGTTGTAGCGTTATTGTCCAAATAAACCATTTTCATAAATAATCCTCATCTTTTAAATCCAAATGACAAAGCACAAAATCCAAAATAAATTCAAAATCTCAAATTCAAATAACAAAACTTTAGATCTTGTTTGGTCTTGTTTTGTGCTTTGATATTTGTGCTCATTTTGTGCTTTGAATTTTGTCATTTGACATTACTTTCCTCTTTGACCTTTTTATCTGTTTTGGCGGCAAGTTTAGCGGCGCGTTCAGCCATCCCGCGCAAAGAAAACCGCGCGAGCGTTTCCTCTATTTGCCTGGCCACTTCGCCCCACACCTCTCTGGAAACGCAGCTCTCGGCTTTAGAGCACATCACTTCTTTTCTCTTGCCGGAAGAAAAACACCTTCCGGGGAATATGCCCTCTTCCAGCGCCATTACAATATCGTATACGCTTACTTCAGAAGGGTCTCTGGCAAGTAAATATCCCCCCTTGGGCCCGCGGACACTTTTCACTAGACCGCGAACTCTGAGCCTGTTAAATATCTGCTCCAGATAATCGCTCGAAAGCCCTTCTTTGCGTGATACACTCCCGACGGAAAGCGCCTCCCCGCGGTCGTATACCATCGCCAGATTAATAAGAGCTCTTACCCCATATGAGGATTTTGTTGTCAGGCGCATCTTCTTCTCCGTTTGTTCTGCTTATACGGCTTCTACTCTATCAATTTCCGGAATTTCTTTTTTTAGAGTGTCTTCCACGAAAGACTTAAGAGTCATCTGGCTCATCGGACAACTCCGGCAGGCCCCGGTAAGCCGCACTTTCACGACCCCTTTTTCAACCGAGACAAACTCAATATCCCCGCCGTCTCTCTGAAGAAAAGGCCTTAATTTTTCTACTTCTTTTTTAACCTTATCTTCCATTTTTCCTCCTTTGATTTTCAATTATGTATGGGCGAATAATCATTCGCCCTTCCGCCCTCTATCCCTAATCTCGTCCCCCGCGGAAAGAGAAAATAGCATTCGTATGGGCGAATAACATTCGCCCTTCCGCCCTCTACCCCTAATCTCGTCCCCCGCGGAAAGAGAAAATAGCATTCGCAAGGGCGAATGTTATTCGCCCGTACGTTTTTTATTTCTCCACCCTTGTCGCAAGCCGATACTACTATACCCGACCAAAAAAGTCAAGTAAAATGCTTTCGGACAGCTTGCCCTTAATATCCATTAATGTTATAATCTCCGAAATATCAATGGATACAGCTCATGAAAGATAAAAAAACTATGGATAAGCTACGCGTAGCCGTTATTGGGGCAGGGCATCTGGGAACTTTTCACACCAAAGTATATGCCGCAATTGCGAAAAAATCCAGGATCACGCTTGTCGGCGTCTGTGACGTAAAAAAAGACATAGCCAAAGAAGTTGCCCGGAAATACGGCACACGCTACTTTACCGATTACCATGACCTTATCGGCAAAGTGGATGCTGTCAGCATAGTCGTGCCGACCATAATGCATTATGCCGTCGCGAAAGATTTTCTGAAAGCCGGAATACATGTTCTGATAGAAAAACCAATCACAAAAACCCTCCGAGAAGCTGACGAGCTTATCAAGCTGGCTAAAACTAAAAAACTTATCCTGCAGGTGGGCCATATAGAAAGATTTAATTCCGCCATCCGCGCGGTTGAACCCCTTCTGCGCAAACCCAGATTCATAGAGTGTCAGAGACTGGGCTCCACCAAAAAGAAAAAACGCATCAAAGACGTTGGCGTGGTGCTTGATCTTATGATCCACGATATAGACATTATTCTCGGTCTCGTGAATTCCAAGGTTAAGGACATTGAAGCCGTGGGCATAAGCACCGTCTCCGACCATGAGGATCTCGCCAACGTGCGCCTCACGTTTCAGAACAACGTGATAGCGGATATCACAGCCAGCCGCGTGACTAAAGAAGAAACCCGCAAGATACGCATCTTTCAGGAGCAATCATATATAGTTCTTGATTTCCTGCATCAGGAAGCGCTCATTTTCAATAAATCCCCGAAAAAACTCAGTAAAGAGAAGGTCCGAATCAGAAAAAAAGAGCCTCTTAAGGTCGAGTTACGGTCTTTTATTGATTGCGTCCGGAATAAGAAAAAACCCATCGTTTCCGGACAGGAAGGCAGACAGGCGCTCGAAGTCGCCCTCAGTATACTCGAAAAGATTAACAAGAACCGGGCGTCCTCGTGAGAGTCCTCGCATAGTCATTCATTCAATGGACAAAAATATTCTTATTGTAGCTGGTGAGGTTTCCGGCGACACGCGCGCCGGGGAACTTCTTTCCGAACTCAAGACGCTCACCCCGGGTGTTCATTTCTGGGGCATCGGCGGCGACCGCATGAAAGATCAGAATGCGGAACTCGTGGAGCACATACGCAACTTTTCAATTGTGGGCGTATCAGAAGCTATCCAAAAACTCCCTAAAATCCACAGACAGTATAAAAATATCATCGGTCATATATTGAAAAGAAAGCCTCATTTGGCAATTCTCGTTGATTATCCGGGTTTTAATCTGCGTCTGGCCGGGTTTTTGCATCGCAGGGGTATTCCCGTTGTCTATTATATAATTCCACAGGTCTGGGCATGGGGTGCGGGAAGAATAAAAAAATTGAGGCGTTTCACCGACAAGACACTTGTTCTGTTTGATTTTGAAAAGACCCTTCTCTCGCATAGCGGCGTGGATTGTGAATTCGTGGGACACCCTCTCCTTGATAACGTCCCCGACAGCGCGGAAGATACTCCGCATTCGGCGAATCGCAACGGCTTTACTATCGCGCTGCTTCCGGGGAGTCGAAAATCGGAGATAACGAACATGCTCCCCGTAATGCTTTCGGCAGCGAGAAAAATACGCGCGCGCCGAAAAAACGTCCGTTTTGTTCTCGCGGAAAATTCAAATGTAGAAAAAGATTTATACGATTCCATTCTTGACGGTTTCGGAGACCTTGACGTTTCCCGTCTCACCGATAACACTTTCGCAGCTCTCGCGCAATGCGAAATTGCCATCGTCACATCCGGCACAGCCACGCTTGAGACGGCCATCTTTGAAAAACCAATGGTGATCGCATACCGGGCGGCTTACCTGACGTATATTTTGTTCCGTTTATTTGCCAAAGTTTCTTCCATCGGGCTGGTCAACATAATAGCGGGAAAAGAAATCGTACCTGAACTGATCCAAAACGCATTTACGCCGGAGAAACTTTCCGAAAAAGTGCTGGCCCTAATGAAAGATGAGCCGCAGCTCCAAGCCATGAAAGACGCGTTGAGAAAGGTTAAAAGTTCTCTCGGAGAGAAAGGCGCGTCACATCGCGCCGCCGAAGCGGTGCACCGGTTTATGCAAGAGCGGGGGATTTAAAGAGTGAGAATAATAATCGTAGGGGCGGGCCTTGTGCCCGCCCGAAACGGGGCGGCGGGCACCCACAAGGGGTGCCCCTACATTACCTCAACAACCAATCCGGCGGCGTCCGCCGCTTTTAATGATCTCGCTTTATCCACGAAAAACATGCGGCCGTTTTCTATGGCGAGCGCGCTGAATTTGTTCCGAACAAGGCCGGCTATCGTCTCCGGACCCACCGTCGGAACGTCCCATCTCATGTCTTGGTTTGGACGGCTCACTTTCACCATTACACACCCATCTCCGGCGATCTCATGAGCTCTCGTGATCGTGGCATCGGTTCCTTCCATGGCCTCAACGGCAACGATCGTGCCGTTCTTGACGACCACCGTCTGTCCGATATCCATACCGGCCAGTTTTCTGGCAGTATTCCATCCCAGAACGATATCCGTTTTCATGCGTTCATCCGGAACCATCGCTGTTAATACGCCTTTTTTGGGCAAAAGATGCGCAAGATACTCCATGCCGCTTATTACTTCAATGCCAATCTTCCCGAGGTGTTTCGTGATCTCCTCCAAAATGGAATAATCTTTTTTATCCCTCAGCTTTTCAAGATACTCTTTACCTTCCTTATCATACGATTCATTCTTGTATATGATATTCTTGGGCACTTTCCCCACAAGAGCCAGACGGCGGATCCTTTCCTTGACCAGAAAAAACGCGAATTTCTTATACTCCCCCACGTCCATCTGATACAGTTTGTCGGATTCCTTCTCAAGAAGAGGCGAGGCCTGGCCGCGAATGGCGAACACAACCACTTTCTGTCCATCGCTCCGGGCCGCCCTTATAAACTCCAGAGGCAAGAGGCCCCCACCTGCTATTAATCCGACTTTTTTCATGAATGTCTGTTAAGGTTGTTTCACTTTATTTTTATCAATGATACTGAACATGAGATCCGCCTCACAAACAACCTTATCTAGCACGGAGGCCTTCCCGTGTATCTGAACGATATTCGACCGAACAATTTTTGTCACCTCCGCGTGAAGAACAAGCTGGTCGCCCGGAACCACGGGCTTTCTGAATTTCGCATTGTCGATTGTCATGAAAAAAGCCAGCACTTCCTTGCCCTTCTCGCTGACAAGAGCAAGAATGCCGCCTGTCTGCGCAAGGGCTTCTATTATGAGAACTCCCGGCATGATCGGATGCCCTGGAAAATGCCCCTGAAAAAAAGACTCATTTATAGTGACATTTTTAACCGCTTTTATCCATTCTCTTTCCTTGTAGTCCACAACCTTGTCCACCAAGAGAAATGGGTGTCTGTGCGGCAACAATTTCATAATCTTCGTAATATCCATCGTCTTGGCGCTCATGTTTGTCTCCTCCCTTGCAACACTGAATCACTGAAACTTCTGAGAACACTGAACTCAGTGTCCTCTGTTCTCTTCAGTGTCCTCTGTGCTGCAGTTCTTAACATACTTTTCGTATATTCTCTTTACCATTTCAGCGTTAAGTGCATGTCCCGATCTTTCCGCCATCACTTTGCCTATAATCGGCCGCGCCAGCATGTAAAGATCTCCCACGAGATCAAGTATTTTATGCCGCACCGGTTCATCCGGAAAACGCATGCGTGTTCCAACCGGGCCGTCTTCGTCCAAAACCAGCGTGTTCTCAAGAGTAGCTCCGGCTCCCAGACCGGCCTTCAAGAGAGCCTCTGCTTCTTTTTTGAGGCAAAATGTCCTTGCCGGCGCAATCTCCTTCTCAAACGAACGCCGATCCAGATCTACCTCAAAAACCGTTTTGCCTACACAGGCAACATCATAATCTATCAGATAAGAAACCCTGAAAACATCATGAGGAAAAATGCGAAGAGAACTGTTGCCCTCTTTTATTATTTCCGGTTCCGTTATCTTTATCTCGCGCCGCGAAACGCCCTGCTCCGTGATACCGGAGTTTTTCAGCGGTTTCAAAAAACCCATGGCGCTGCCGTCCATTGCCGGAAGCTCCATCGCGTCAATCTCTACAAGAATGTTGTCAACGCCGAGTCCCCACAGAGCGGCAAGAAAATGTTCCACCGTATGTAGCTGGCGTTGTCCAGACCCAATCGTGCTCCTTCTCTCGCCTCCGGCTGATACCTCGGCGCCGCTGAGTACAAGAATAGGATTCCCCGAGATATCCGTTCTTTTAAAAACTATACCGCTGTCCGGTTCGGCAGGCAGACAAACCATGTTGACTGTTTGCCCTGTCTGGAGAGCCATCCCGGAAAAACATGTTTTTTTTCCGATGGTTTTTTGGTATTCTGGCACCGCAATCAATATCCTTACTTCTTGCTGTTAAGTTGTTTGACAACTATATCCGTAAGGTCAAAATCCTCTTTTGCATACATGATATTTCTGGAATCAAAGACATAGTCGTATCCCTCTTTCTTTCCAATCTCCGAGACCACGCCCTGTATCTCCTCAACCACCTCACGAAACATATTGTTGTTTTTGTCCAGAAGTTCCTGTCGCGTATCTCTGTCAAACTCCTGAAGCTTTACCACCATAATGTCTATCTCGGTCTGTTGTTGGCTTCGGGCGTCCTCGTTGAGAAGCTCCGCTTTATCTCTCAATTTGGTTATCTGTTCTATTTTTGCCGTGCGCTCTTTCTGCCGCGCATCCCGCAGACCGTTTAATTCAGTTTCAAGATTTTTCGCGCGTTCGTATTCATGAAATGCGCGCCTGAGATCCACATAGCTCACCTTGATTTCTTTCGCGTATCCTGCGGATGCGGCAAGAACCAATACCGCAAAACCCACCGCACACCACATTACCAATTTTCCGCTTATCCTGACCATCTGCCCTCCCATATTTGCCAAGTGTATTTTGAGACCGTTGAGAAACCCTTTTTATGTCATCCTGAGGCGAAGCCGAAGGATCTGATGAAATAGATTCTTCGGCCCTTTCAGGTCCTCAGAATGACAGACGACACCCTTTTCCAACAGTCTCACTTTAAAAACCATGACTTACGCTAAAGTAGAACTGGCCCTCTTTTTTATCTCCGTGATTCTCGCTGAGCGGATACCCATAATCCAGTTTCACCGGCCCGATGGGTGTTTTTACCCTGACTCCGGCTCCGAAGCCCATCTTGTAACCTTCCCCGCCGCCGGATGTCTTGAAGAGATCCCCGGGTTTTTGCATTACGTTTCCTATATCATAAAAAACCGCGCCTTTCAAAAGATCTTTAAACAGAGGAAAGGTCACTTCGGCGTTTCCTATGGCCAGCGCGTTACCACCGATAAAAAGAGCGGCCGAATCCCTTGGGCCGACTGCTCTTTCCTTGTATCCTCTTATCGTTGCCGCTCCTCCCGCGAAAAACCGCTCATAAACAGGAACATCCTCCGTACCGGCATAACTCGATGCAAGACCGAAGCGAGCCTTCAACTCCAGAACGATACCCTCAAATATACTGTAATAAAAACTTGAGTGAATATATCCTTTCACGAAAGCCCTGTTACCTCCGATGAAACCGCCTGCATTTTCCAGAGACATGCCTGAAATCCATCCTTGTGAGGGAGAATATTTGTTGTTTCTTGTATCATACCTCAGGTCCCACGTGAGACGGCTCAGGGTATTCGTGCCTAACTCAGCCTTGAGCCCCTCACTCGCGTCACCCGGAATATCCGATATCTTAACCTCTTCAAGGTTATAAACGAGGCCTGTAGACAACTCATCGGTTAGTTCCTTGCCCAACCTGGCAGAACCTCCAAAACGCATTTCATTGTAATCATAGCCGGAAAGACCGTACTTCTTGTGTTCCTGACGGTATAAATCGGCCCCGAACAAGAGAGGATAATCCAACACCCATGGATCTGTCCAGCTCAGAAAATAGTTCGTCCTAGCGCTTCCTATCTCTCCACGTACCGTAAGGTCCTGTCCGGCACCGGTAAACGTGGGGAAATCCATGGCATCAAAGTTTCTCTGCCTGATCTGAACAAATCCGATAAAAGCATCAATAGAACTGTAACCGCCGCCGAACGACAATTCCCCTGTTTTTGTCTCTTTTACCGTGACATTCAGGTCATTGACGTCTTTCCTGTCAGTCGGCGTGGTTTCAAAATAAACATCTTCAAAAAAGCCGAGGTTATAAATACGTTCCTTACTGCGTTTAAGTTTTTTTCCGTCATACTTTGCGCCCGGATACACTCTGAGTGCTCTGCGTATTATCTTGTCTTTGGTTTTAGTATTCCCTATCACGTTAATCCGACCCACGTAAATCTCGTCGTGCGACTGAATATCGTAAATAAGATCCATCCTATCCGTGGACGAATTATACTTGTGCCGCAACCCGATATCGGCGTCCATGTATCCCTTGTCGTAATAAAATGCCCTTATGTTATCTACGTCCCCTTTTATTTTCTGAAAATCAAACGCCGTGCCGGACTTTATTTTTATCTGTTCGCGTATCTCGTTTTCAGGAAACGCCAGGTTCCCAATAACACTTATTTCGCCCACCGTATATTCCTTGCCCTCGTCCACCAAAATCGTCAGGTGTATATCCTGCCCGTCAGGCGAATATTCCACGGTGCTGTCCACCCGCACGTCAAGAAACCCCTTACTCCTGTAAACAGTTGCTATTCTATCAAGATCAGTCTGGAATTTTTCTTCATCAAAAGCGCCTTTTCGAATGAACCACCATTCGGTCTTAGTCGCCATGTATTTCTCTATCTCGCTGGATGCCAAATTCTCGTTTCCTTCAATCTTTATGGACCGTATTTTGAGAGATTGCCCCTCGTTTACGAGAAATACAACCGTAACGCCTTCAGTGTCGGGTTTTGTTTCTATTTCATAATCAACTCCGACTTTACTGTACCCTTCTTCAACATAACGAATCTTAATCGCGTTGACATCCTGAGAAAGCAGATTGAAATCAAGCAGCGTTCCTTCCTTCACGGACAATTCCTGAGATAGACGCGGGCTTTTTATACGCACATTGCCTCGAAATTCTATTTTTTCCACAATCGGTTTTTCAACCACGACAAAAGTTACTATCACACCTTCGGCATGTACCTCTGTCTCCACAAACACATCGCTGAAATAACCCGTAGCATAAAGGCGTTTCAATTCCTTGTTAAGCGCGCTTTCCAGAAAAATATCACCCGGCTTGAGCTTCAACTTGTTAATAATAGTGGTCGTTGACACTGACTTGTTGCCTTTTATCTGAACGGTACTTATGCGTTTGCTCGTTTCTGTAACTGTTTCCTGACCTGTAACGGTATCCTGCTCCGGCTGAGCAGAAGCAGAATACGAAAACAAAAAAACCATCACCAGAACAAACCCGGATAAAAACACTTTTTTCATTAAAACCCTTCCTCCTCTTCAGTCGTGGACAGGTTACTAAATCTTGTAAATTCCGGCAAAAAGGTGAGTTTAAGCGTTCCTACTGGACCATGCCTCTGCTTAGCCAGGATTACTTCCGCTATGCCCTTATTCTCTTCGGTGGGGTTGTAGTATTCTTCACGAAGAAGCAACATGACCACGTCAGCGTCCTGTTCAATCGCGCCGGATTCTCTGAGATCCGAAAGCATCGGACGATGATCGGCCCGCTGTTCCACGGCCCGGGAAAGCTGGCTTACCGCGATAATGGGAATATCCAGTTCCCTAGCCAAGGCTTTCATGGACCGGGATATCTCAGATATCTCCTGCTGTCTATTCTCAGCCCTGGACGAGCCCCTCATCAACTGCAGATAATCGATTACCAAAAGCTGTATATCGTGCCTGGCCTTTAATCTTCTGGCCTTGGCCCGCAGCTCAAGCGCCGATATGCCCGGAGTATCGTCTATGAATATGGGCGATTCCGAAAGCTTTCCGGCCGCCGACACAAGTTTCGGCCAGTCCGTTTGTGAGAAAAATCCCGTTCTCACCCTGTGCGCGTTGACGCCTGCTATGGAACAAAGCATTCTCTGCGCAAGCTGGTCTTTTGACATTTCAAGGCTGAAATACGCGCATGGTTTTTTCTGCACGACACCCGCATGCTCAAGCATGGAAATCGCCAAAGCGCTTTTTCCCATTGAAGGCCGCCCGGCAAGCACTATAAGGTCTGACTTTTGAAGACCGGCGGTTTTAGCATCCAGATCATGAAAACCTGAGGGAATACCGGTGATGTTTTCTTTCCGCTGATAAAGGCGATCTATCGTCTCAATGCTTTCCTTGACGATATCCTTCATCTCGAAAATCCGCATTTCCCTTCTCTGGTTGGAAGTTATATCAAATATCAGTTTTTCGGACCTGTCCAGCAGTTCTTCCACCTCACTGGATGGCTCAAACCCTTCTGACACGATCTGTGTCGCGGTGCTGATCAGGCGGCGCAAGAGGTGTTTTTCCCGGACAATCTTGGCATAATGTTCCACATTCGCCGAGGTCGGGATACTGTTGGCAAGTCCCGTAACATAGGCAGCCCCGCCGATCTTGTCCAGTATGTTTTTACGTCTCAGCTCTTCAATGAGAGTAACCAGATCAACGGCTTCGTTGTTGTCGTAAAGTTTTACAATGGCCTGGAAAACTTGCTTATTGGGTTCGGAATAGAACGCGAGCGCGTCCAGTCCTTCTATGGATTTGGATATTGCTTCCCTGTCAAGCAGCATCGAGCCTAAAACTGCATTTTCGGCTTCGATATTTTGCGGGGGTATTTTTTCGAGTAAAGTCTTCGGCATCATTTCGCCACGGCTTCAGGAGAAAACCGCTACTTTTTAACGACCCATACTCTTAGCTGGGCCTTAACTTCAGGATGTAAGCGGACCTCAACGTTATAGACGCCAAGCGTCTTTATCGTCTCTTGCAGAATAATCTTTTTCTTGTCAATCTCTATTCCTTCGACCCGTAGTCCCTCGGCTATCATCTCGGACGTGACGGTTCCGAAAAGTTTGTCGCCTTCTCCGACTTCAACGGAAATAGTGCAGGAGGCCTCTGCGATTTTCTCAAGAAGCTGTTCGCTTCCCTTTTTCAGGCGCTTTTCTTTACGTTCGGCGCCGTGTTTTTCTACTTCAAGTAGATGAAGAGCCGACTTCGTGGCTTGCACAGCTAATGCCCTCGGTATCAGATAATTCCTGGCATAACCGTCTTTTACTTTCGCTTCATCCCCGGCGTTGCCTAAACCCTCTATTTTTTGTTTCAGAATTACTTTCATGTTCATTTCCTCGTCCGCGGGCGTTTACGCGGCAAACCTTCTTTAATCTTTACAAACGGCAAAAGAGCTGCTATACGCGCTCTTTTTATAGCATTAGCGACCATGCGCTGGTGCTTGGCGCAATTCCCGGTAATTCGAGAGGCAATAATTCTGCCCCTGTCGGAAACGAACTTCCCCAAAAAATCGGCATCTCTGTAGTCCACCGCTTTTGTTTTAGTTCTACACAAACGGCACGGCCTCTTTTTGAACACCATCTTCGACCGCCCCGACTCTTTCGACTCTCCCGTTCGTCCCGTTTCCGGACGTCCCTGCTGTCTTACGGTTTTCTTCTTCACTTTCCTCCCTCAAAAGGGGACTTCATCCGTCCCCGTCTCATTATCCACGTCTATTGATGCAACTTTGTTATTTTCCGCGCCGGTTTGGACCGCGCTCCTCGCCGGTTGCTTGGAAGCATCCCCGCGTCCACCCAGAAACTGCACGGACACGGCTACAACATCCATTGAACTTCTTTTTTGTCCGTCCTGAGCTTCCCACGTACGCGATTTCAGCCGCCCTTCGACCAGAACGGGCCTTCCCTTCGACAGATACTCGCCGCAAACCTCCGCCATTTTCCCCCAGACAACCACACGGATAAAAGAAACATCTTCTTTCTTTTCCCCGTTACTGTCTTTATACGCGCGGTTCACGGCTACCGTGAAATTGGCGACAGCCGACCCGCTTGGGACATAGCGCAGTTCGGGATCTCTTGTCAGATTCCCCATCAAAAACACTTTATTCAAGCTTGCTGCCATTGCCACTTCCCCCTCGAGTCATCCGTTGTGCCCAAAACAAGGCACACCTATGCCTACTATTATTTGCCTGTATTTATCAGGGCCCGCAGTATATCCGTATTTATGCGAAATTGTTTCGTCATTTGCTCTACGGATTTAGGCGGAGCGGTGAACGCGACTTCATAGTAGATGCCTGCTTGCTTCTTTTTGATAGGATACGCAAGCGGTTTTTTCCCCACTACGTTATCTTTCACGACATTTCCGGAATTATCTTTAATAACCGCGGTTATGCCGTTCTTCATCTCATCCATCGCGTCCTGTTTTTCAGGAACGATGATGAACAGGGCTTCATATGATTTTAGCTTTTCCATTTTTAGACACCAATTTTACTTTTTAGATACTAACACACATTACACGCTTTATCAAGGTTATTCACTTTAACCATTACAACGGCTCATGGCCGTTTTTACGCCTTCTGCAAGCCATATCTCGATACATGATACCGCCTTACACAGGGCCTCTTTTAAAACGGCTCTTTCCCGTCGCGGAAAAACCGATAAAACATACGCCGACATGTTCCCCTCAGCCGGAGTATTTGATCCGACACCTATGCGCAATCTGGCAAAATTCGGACCTATCCTTTCAATTATCGACTCCAGTCCGTTATGCCCTCCGGCAGACCCCTTTTCCCGCAACCGTATGTCCCCAAGGGACAAGTTAAAATCATCACTTATTACCAACAGGTCATGGGAATCATCAAGACGGGAAGAACAAACTGCTTCTACGGCTCCGCCCGAAAGATTCATGTATGTCAGGGGCCTGAAGAGCAGCACCTCTTCCCCTTGTATACGACCAACCGCATACTCTCCGCCGTATCCTTTTTTGCCAATCCTCAACCGGTGATCATTCGCAAGAACTTTTACAGCCATGAACCCCGCGTTATGCCGCGTGTTCCTGTGTCTCAACCCCGGATTTCCCAGTCCTATTACGATTTTCATATCGGGATACTACTTTTTCTCCTTCGCTTCGCCCGAGGAAGTCTTCGGAGGCGTCTCCGCTTCTGTTTCTCCGGCTTCGTCCTCTTCCTTCTTGCCTTTCTTAATTACCTCGGGTTCTCCCGATTCCTCGGCGGGAGCTTCTTCCGGCTCTTCCTCCACATGAGGAGGACTTACCGACACCACCACCTGTTCTATATCGTCAAGAATCGTCACATTCTGGGAAAGCTCCAGGTCTTTGACGTGAATGGCATCGCCTATACGAAGCTTTTCAACGTGAACATTAATGTGTTCCGGTATCTCCGTCGGCAAACACTCAACTTCCAGTTCCCAGATGATCTGCGTCAGCACCCCTTCGTCTTCCTCAACTCCGACGGCTGTGCCTTTTACCGTGACCGGCACCTTGACTTTTAATTTTTCTTTCATAGAAATTTCATGAAAATCAATATGCACATAACTCTCATCAATAGGATTCAGCTGAATCTCCTGAACGATGACGATCTTTTTAATGTTTTTATCTTCGTTCGCGATATCCATGGTTATAATCGCGTTCTCCCCGGCGGCGGTATGAAGCGCGCGGAAGAGGTTTTTACTCTCAACCTGGACACTCAGACCTTTTTTCCCGCCCTTATACACGACCGCGGGAACCTTACCTTCTCTTCTGAGCTGTTTACAACCGTCTTTTCCTAAACTCGCCCTCTGGGCTGCTTTAAGTATCACTTTTTCCATTTCTCTCTCCTCTTTCTTCCGATCGTTAACGGGCGGGTTTAGAACCCGCCCCTACGTCTTTTATTTTTATTCAAAAAGAGCGCTTATTGATTCCTCGTTATGTATGCGCCTTATAGCCTCACCGAGCAGCGAAGCCACCGACAGCTGCGTGATACCTTTGATTTGTTTTTCACTATCCATCGGTATGG
>Ga0208325_1000071_pt1 | contig 26709 bp, 26 predicted proteins | sample PL_2010_330m_FD_185486 | JGI IMG/M metagenome (GOLD analysis project Ga0208325, IMG submission 185486) | Freshwater microbial communities from Powell Lake, British Columbia, Canada to study Microbial Dark Matter (Phase II) - PL_2010_330m... | ecosystem: Environmental > Aquatic > Freshwater >...
CTATAAATATTTTCTGATATATAATCAGCATCAAAAATCTTTATTTTATAGTTATTATTCCAAGAATTATTAAAAATATAATCAGAATCAATTTCGATAATTACATTTTGTTCAAAACCACCAAATGTTTTTCTACCAATTATATAATCATTATTATTTGTTGTAAGAGATTTTAAAATAGCCGTTAATGTACTTTTTCCTTGTGTGTTTTTTCCAAAAATAAAAGTGTTTTTCTTAAAAGTCACACTATTATTTATTCCTTGAAAATTTTTGAATCTTCCAACATTTTTAATATTTTTAATTTTTTTAATCATATTTATTAAAATTAATTCTTCCAAAAACTCAACCCGTTCTCCCTCCCCCACTTCTCAAAAGCAAAGGCGATGTCGTCTAAGTCGTGTTTTTGTTTTAGATGTCCGTGTTCATCAAGTTTTCTTTTCCCGTTTTTATCAGTTTCATCAATTTCATCTCCCGAATTATCCTTGCCGGAATTTTCGCTTACCGCCATAAAAATTTCATAATCATCAACTTTTGGATTGATTTTTTCATCCCATTTCTGCACGAACAAAACAGAAGTTTTTGTTCCCGTGTGCGGTTTGAAAGTGTTGCCGTCAAGCCCGACTACAGCCAAAAGGCGCGCTCGTTCCAATATAAAATCTCTTATCCTTTCGTCGCTCGTATTATTAAACCTGCCCTGCGGCAGAACAATCGCCATTCGCCCGCCCGGTTTTAGAAAATCCAAATTTCTTTCAATAAACAAAATATCCCTTGAGATATTATCAATCTGTTTATCTTTTTTATAAGCCACTTCATAGCAAGCCGTCATTCTTTTATCTTTAATATCTCCCGCAAAAGGAGGATTTGCCATCACCAAATCAAAATTAAATTCCTTCGGATTTTTTCTGTCTTTGGCTAAATCAAGCAATCTGTAAAATCCTTCTAAATATGTTCTGCTCCATTCTCTGTCTTTTAGCTTTTCTTCCCATCTTGTATAATCCAGCGAGTTCAAATGCAAAACATTTGTTCTGCCGTCTCCCGCAATCATATTCAGAGTCCTTGCAACACGAACCGACTTTTCGTCAAAATCAATTCCAAAAACTTTCATAACATATTCTTTCTGTTCTTTTGTTAATTTCTGATTTGAAAAATTGCTAAAATTCGCCTTGCCTTGATTTACGAGTTTTTCCCAGACATTAAAAAGCGTATGTACTGTGAACCCGCAAGACCCGCAAGCCGTGTCTATCATATACTCACTTGGCTTTGGATTAAGCATATAAACGCACATATCAATCACATTTCTTGGTGTGAAATATTGCCCCTTTTCTCCTTTGGCGGATTTGTTGACTAAATATTCAAATGCTTCGTCAATCACTTGCAAATTAGAATTAAAAAGTTTTACGGTTTGTAAAAATCCGACACAAATTTGTAGGTGGTTTTCGTCCGTAATTCGAAGCGGTTCGCCTTTTTCAAAAATCCCCGGCCATTTTTCTTTTGATTTTTGAAAAAGTGTATTGATAACTTCTTTCGTATGATGCGCATCTCCGCGACTCCTAAATTCCAATTGTCGAAAATCGCTATTATTAATCTTGCTCAAAATTTCCTTGTCTTTTAAATTTTGATTTTCTTTTTTTATCTTTTTAAAATCCCGCTCAATTATCTGCCTGTCTTCCGAGCTTTCCATCTCGTCATAGAGTTTTATAAAAATCAGCTTAAAAACTTCTTCAAAAACATCCACTCCGGCGTTCGCCAAAACCTCATCTTCCATTTCTTGGATTAAAGTTTTTAAAGATTTTCTTTCTTCAATAAGCCGATCTTTTTGCATCAGTTCCAAATATGTAAAAATTTCATTTTTCACATCGTCTATTGTCTCGTCCGCTTTTGGAATATCAGTAAGCGGTTCAAAATAATTCGGGTCTAATCTTTCATAATAATTTATTTCTGTTCCGTTTGTCCAAACAGCCAAAGGCGCGCCAGTGGCATTTGTGTAACTTTTCAATTGATCTTTCCCATCTTTGGCTTTATGTTTTTTAATTTCTAAAACGCAATAAACGCTAGTTTTATCTTTTTTATTCAAAACGATAATATCTGCCAGCTTCTTTTCCCTGCCAAAAGAAATCGCAAATTCAACTCTTATCAAGTCCGCGGGATAATTATATTCATTGAGAAGTTTATCCAGCATTAACTGCCTCACAATTTCCTCCGGTTTCGCCTGAACTTCTTTTTCTCTTTTTAAGCATCTGATAAAAGATTTTCCGTCTTTCTCGAAAATACTTTTCTCAATTCTATCCACGCTTTCGGAAGAAAAAATCGTCAAATCATATTTCTCGCTTGATTTTATTAAATTTGTAATGTCTGTTTTTTTATTTTCCATAAGTTTGTTTTATTATATTATTAAAACGACTTTTAATTTTTGTTTTTCAATTTCTTAAACACTTTAGATTTTTTCTTCATTTTTGTACGAGACTTAGCCTCGCGCGTATTTATTTAATAAATTAATCGTGTGCAAATTTTATTTATAAATTCCCTGCCTGTGACCGACATCAATAACCAAAACAATAAGTTCCGTCTTTTTTATGATGTAAATAATTCTATACGGCCAAACATGAAGAGAATATTGATCTTTTCTCTTCCCGAATAATTTTTTGCCAGAAAAAGGGTCCAGAACGATCGCGTTTAGTGCCACTATTATCCGCACTCTATAATTTTCCGGAATTTTATCAAGATTTTTTCTTGCCTTTGGTTTTATTTGTAGAACGAATACCATATTTTTTCTTTGATTCTTCCGCTACGGCAAATCCCCAATCTTTTTGCAGGTCTTTGAGGGTTGGCCATTTTTTATATTCTCCTGTTTTAAGCGCTTCCTTTGTTTCAGCAATATCCTTATCCAAATCAGGGAAAATTCTCTCCACTTCCATGGTTTCAATCATTGATTCATATTCTTCGGCAGACATAATAACCGCCTTTGGCTTGCCATCAGAGGTTAAAGTATAAACCTTGTTTGGCGTCTGCACTTCGTTAGCAATTTCAAAAATTCTGCTTCTTGCCTCGGATATTGATATTATATTTTTCATTTTTATGTTCATATTTTTATGTTATCTATTATATGTACATAATAGTGTACATAGTAAGCGCTGTCAAGCTATAGTAATCCTTTATCTTTAAAACTCAAAAATCCATCTTTAGTAATTATAATATGATCTATTACTTTAATCCCCAAAATTTTGCCGGCCTCAACCAATCTCTTGGTTATTTCTAGATCGTCTTCTGACGGTTCGGGGTCACCCGATGGATGATTGTGAACAAAGATAACTGATGCCGCCTTATTTTTAATCGCTTCTGAGAATACTTCGCGCGGATGAACAATGCTAGCATCAAGACTGCCAACTGAAATTTCTGCGACTGACCAGTTTCTGCTATTAAGAACAATAATGTAAAAATGTTCTTTGTGATAATCTTTAAGTTTGTTTTTTATCAACTGATACACTTTTTTTGGATCAGTGAGTTCTTTGCTCTTATAAGGCGTGGTCTGCGTAGAAAGCCGACGGCCAATTTCAAAGACGGCTTTTATCTGCGTCGCTTTTGCTAATCCAATTCCTTTAATTGAAGATAATTCCTCAATGCTTGCTTCGGCTAATTTTTGAAGACTGCCAAATTGCGATAGTAATTTTTGCGCTGTAATCACTACTGATTCGCCGGCAATGCCACGCCCCAAAATAAGCTGTAATAATTCTTGAGCCGAAAGCGCCTGTTCGCCAAATTTAACCAATCGCTCGCGCGGACGCTCTTCTTTGGGTAAATCGTGAATTGTAAATGATTTACTCATCTTTTATTTAACAAAAATTATCATTTCTCACCCTCTAACTTTAGCAAATAACCCTCATACATTCAATCAAAAACAATTTCCGCACCCAAAATCAAACAGTTAAAATATTTCTGTTTTTTATCTTTAACAAATTTTACCAAAACAAAATGTGCGTTAACGGGTAACGCACATAAATAAATCATTTTGACTGAATTGTTTAGCCAATTTTTTGACACTTGGAACCTGCCGTCAGTCAAGCTTTTGGCAGGCACTGCAAAAATGAGCGCTTCTTTGACCGATTTTAATCCTTTTTATTTTAGTGCCACAAACTGGGCACGGTTCTCCTTCTCGGCGATAGACCTTTCTCATCTCTTGATATTTTCCTCTTTCGCCCATGGGAAGACGATATTCCTCAGCGCCTGAAAGGATAGTCGTGCCTTTATTCTTTATGGCGATTTTGAGAGTGGATTGAATTGCTTCGTGCAATTCTTTTATTTTTTGGAAACTTAATTTATGAGCAGGTACTAAAGGGTGAATTTTTGACAGAAAAAGTGTTTCGTCAGCGTAAATATTACCGATACCCGCAATGACCTTAGGATCCATAATTGCTTGTTTTATAGAGCGAGAAGTTTTTGAAAGTTGAGACTTGAGAATTTTGGGCGTGAACGATTTTGACAAGGGTTCAGGACCGAGTTTTTTAAACTCCTCAATCTCGCTTACTTTCTTATTTTTTATTAATTTTATCCAGCCAAATTTTCTAAGATCAGAAAAAGCAAGCTGTCGGTCATTGCTAAGCCAGAACATAATATGAATATAATCATTAACGCGATCGTGTAAGGGTCCGACCTCTACACTCTGCCACTTTCTTTTTGCTCGCGGGTTATATTTCCATTTGCCGATTAAGAAATGACCCGTCATTTTTTGATGAGCCAAGAGGATTTTTTCTCCAGATAATTCAAATATTATAATTTTTGCTCTGCGAGATATGTTTAAAATTTTTTCTCCAACGATGTTTTGTTTAAAAATTTTAAGAGATTGACTCTTGATTGATTTTTCCCAATCAGACCAAACATCAACAACGCCCAAATTTATGAGTGTTTTTTTTAATTCTCTTACGGTTGTTTCAACTTCTGGTAACTCGGGCATGCTAGATTAATTTATTGAACTAAAGTGAAATTAATAAATCTTGCACCCCGCACCCGACGAGCAAAGCAAGTTGTGATGCGTGGGTTTTTCTAAAACAGTGAATTTTGTCTAATGGAATCAGTCTCTTTTTTTGGTTCTTTTTTTGGTTGATCCGCCGAAGCTCTGCGCGGAGGAGAAGACGGTTCTTTGCCTTCAGATATGGCTCGATACCTTCTTACTAAAGACCTGAGCCCGAAATCTAAAAGCGCATTTTCGGTTTTTGTCGGATTAGGATTCCACTCAGCGTCTTTGAGGTTAAATTTAATGGGAATATTTCTATAAATTGTTGCTAATTCCCTGCTGAAAAAAGCCAAGTCTTTGTTTTCTTCAAGTTTTTTTAGCACTGACGGGCTTAGTATTTTTTCTTTCAAGAAATGTTCGGCCTCTTTTTTATTTTCTAAACTTTTGTACATTTTATCTATTGTGCCGAACTTATTGATAAGTTTGATTGCTCCCTTTTCTCCAATGCCTGGTACGCCGGGAATATTATCGGAAGGATCGCCCCTTAATCCTTTGTACTCAATAACCTGGTCGGGGCTGAGACCGGGAAACCTTTCTTTAAGCTTTTCTTCATCGTACATAATTGGATCTGAAACTCCTCGACGAGGCGTTAATATTTTTGTTTGCTTGTTAATTAATTGAAGAGTATCCAAATCTCCCGTCACGACAATATTTTCTATATTCTTATGATTCTTAAACATAATTTCCGTAATCGTTCCAATGGCGTCATCAGCTTCATATCCTTCCTTCTCCATAATAGGTATTTCTAAATTTTTTAAAAAACGTCTGACAAGCGTAAATTGTTTTATCAAATCATCGGGAGTTTTTGGCCGCTTAGCTTTATAGTCCGCAAATTTTTTATGCCTAAGCGTTGGCTTTGGCAAATCAAAACAAGCCACCAAATAATCCGGCTTAATTTTAGCTATGGCACTCACAAGAATTGACGCAAAACCATAAATCGCGCCGATGGGCTCTCCTTTATAATTTACCAAAGATGGCAAAGCGTGGTAGGCGCGATGAAGGAGAGCGTGTGAATCAATAATCAATAAACGTTTCATAAAATTTTAATTTCTCTTTGATCGTGACTTAAATGTTTAAACTTTATTCTTATTGTATTTTGGGGTAAGAATTTTGCAATTTTCTCTCCCCATTCAATTAAAACGATATTTTGCGGATCTTTAAGGATATCTTTAAGGCCGATTTCAATTAATGCCTCTGGTTTTGTCAGCCTATAACAGTCCACGTGATAAAGACGAGACAAGTTGTTATTTTTTAATTTTTTATTTTGAATAATGTGTTCGCGCATTAAAATAAAAGTCGGGCTTTTTATCCAGCTTTCAACGCCAAGCGCTTTTGCGAGGCCTTGAGTGAATGTGGTTTTGCCGGTTCCCAGCTCGCCCTCTAAAGAAACGACAAGGGCATTTTTTCTATTTTTTTCTGATTGAACAAAAATTTGAACAAGCTTCTTAGCTAATTCTCTTGTTTCAACTGGATTATTGGTTTTAAATTTCATGTTAATATTATATCAGATTAATCATTTTTTATCTTAACTTGGAAAATAGGCAAAAGTAAAGTAAAATTGAATGGTATGAAAAAGAAAATTTTTCGTCAGAATTAATATTTTTCTTTTATTTAAAATATGTTTAACGAACCAGAACATAAATTACCATTAAACAAACTTAGGCGCGAGCAAGAAGAAAAAAGAACCGAGGAACGCGCTCAAAAAGAAGGCTACCCTTATGTTAATTTAACTTCAACACCAATTGACAGAGAGGCGATTATTATGCTTTCTGAGAATGAGGCAAAAGAAGCAAAAAGCGCAATAGTGCAAAAAATTGGCAAGCGCCTTGAGATTGTTATTAACAGTAAAGAAATTCCCCAGACTCAATCTTTAATCAAAAAATTAGAGGACAAAGGTTATGATCTTAATATCTTTATTGCCTCAGAAACAAGCCTTGAAAAAGCCTGGCAAATTTATGAAATTTATACGCCACCGACGGAAAGTCTAAAAGGAGTGTTCAGGATTAAAAAAGACCTAATTCAAGACCTCAAAAAAGGACTTAAACACATTGACGGCCTTAAAGACAAGATTCTGAATATTTCAACTTCCGAGATTTTAAATGTTGTTATTGCCGGAGGATACTTTTCTCGGGCGTCCGATATTCACTTTGAACCACAAGAAAATGCGGTTAAGCTAAGATATAGGATTGACGGCGTTCTTAATGATATAGTTGAAATCTCCCAGAAAAACTATGAACACATTTTAACGCGAATTAAAATCCTCTCAGGCCTTAAAATTAATATCCACAATACCAATCAGGACGGGCGATTTTCTTTTGATCTGCCCGACGAAAACGATAATATTAAAAAAGTTGATGTTAGAGTTTCGGTTTTGCCGGAAGCTTACGGAGAAACAATTGTTATGAGATTATTGGGGACGGGAGCAGTTGGGCTGGATATCAATAACTTAGGAATTCACGAAAATGAATTTGAAAAAGTTAAAACAGCTCTTTCTGAACCGAATGGTCTTATTTTAACCACTGGACCAACTGGTTCAGGAAAAACAACGACGCTTTATTCATTTATTAAACATATTAATAAATCGGACATTAAAATTATCACCGTAGAGAATCCGATTGAGTACCAAATTAAGGGGGTGATTCAATCTCAAATCAATCAAGAAGAAGGATATACTTTTACTCAGGCGCTTAAAGCAATTGTCAGGCAGGATCCTGATGTGATTTTAGTAGGAGAGATTAGAGATAGAGAAACGGCTGATATGGCAATTCAGGCCTCGCTAACGGGCCATTTAGTTTTTTCAACTCTTCATACCAATGACGCAGCTGGAGCAATTCCGCGTTTGCGAGATTTAGGCGCTGAAGAAAAATCAATTACCTCTTCTTTAAAACTTGTTATCGCTCAGCGATTAGTTCGCAAGCTTTGTGATCACTGCAAAGAGGAATATGAGCCAGAAGGAAAAGAAAAGGAAATGATTGAAAAAGAACTTTCTTCGCTTAAAAATAATGGATCTACACCCATCGTAAAAAAGCTTTATCGCGCCAAAGGTTGTGATAAATGTTTGGGGCTTGGTTATCAAGGAAGAATTGGTATTTTTGAGATATTTGAGATTAATCCTGAAATTGAAAAATTGATTTTATCTCGCGCAACCCATACTGAAATTTTAGAATTATTAAAAGCCCAAGGATTTATGACTATGAAACAAGATGGATATTTGAAGATAATTAAGGGTATTACTAGTTTTGCAGAGGTGGAGAGAGTGACTTAACCAACAATTAACAATAAAATTATTTGTGTTTAAAAAAATATGGAGGACAAAAATAATAATTTGCAAAATGAGAAAATTCTTCAAAATGAAAATAAGCAAGGCGTCCCGCCAAAAATAGCGCCTGAAAAGTCAAAAAATTCTTTTAAATGGCCTATTTTTATAATCTTAGCGCTTTTAGTTGTTGGAGGCGGCTATTTTGCTTACACATATTTTGTGCCGAGAGGCGAGCCATTGCCTCCAGACAATCATCCGAATGAACCTGCGCTGGTCCCTGTGGCCTTTGCACAAAAATTTGCTGAATACGAGGAAGTTTCTGTCAATATAACACCGCAAATACCCAGTTATTCAGTTGAGAAAGATTTGTCTAATGTTATTAATAAGAAAGACTTCTTTTTCTTGTCGGATAACGCTAAAGAAGCTTTGGCAAAAAATAATTTTGTGGTTACATTGCCGGCATATAACCAAGAATTTTTTTCAATTTACGAAAGTAATCGCTATGATTACACGCCTAATTTTATTACCGCCGACTCAATTGTTCATAATTATCATTTAGCTTTTGATTATTTATTGAGAGATTTGGAAAAAACCGAGCTAAAACCGGAATTAACAGAATTAGCGTACCAGATGCTTCAAGCGTCCCAATCGCAATATGAAGAATTAAAAGGAACTGATTGGGAAAATGCCGCCAAGAGGAATGTTGCTTTCTTTGCGGTTGTAGATAAGATTCTTTATCCAGAAATGGCAATTCCCGAATATGTGAAAAAAGAAGTGGAAAAAGAGCTATTATTGATTGCGGACCATCAAGGCATCGCAGAATCGCCCGTGATGAACATTGGACGAGATCCTAAAACGAATACTTATATTGGAACCCCCCAAGGAGTTTTATCTTTAGAAGCGCTTAACGAAGATTATTCTCAATATGTGCCAAGGGGGCATTATACCAAGAGCGAGGATCTAAAGGCATATTTTAAAGCGATGATGTATTTAGGAAGAATAACTTTCCGTTTAAAAGAAATGGACGAAACTAAATCAGCCGTTCTTTTAACCCTGGCCCTCAAAGAGGATGGGGAGAGATACAAACGTTGGGATAGAATTTATGAACCAACTGTTTTCTTTGTCGGAAAAGCAGACGATATTTCCTTTTATGATTATTACGATCTTTTAAAAAGCATTTATGGAACCGAAGAACTAAACACCGCGCTTTTACTAAAAGATAAAAATAAATTTAATAGTTTTATAGAAAAAGCTAAAGAATTATCTCCTCCCCAGATTAATTCAATGCCGATTTTTGAAGCATCTCTTCAGCCCGACAGAAAAGAGGAAATTACCGGTTTTCGTTTTATGGGACAGCGTTTTACTATTGACGCATCTATCTTTCAACGATTACTTTATAGAGAGGTGGGAGATAAAACAAAATCTTGCGCCGATTTTGATATGACACAAACTGGGTGTTTATCGGGGGCAAGATGCTTGCCTAAAGGACTAGATATTTCTTCTGCTATGGGATCTGGGGTGGCGACAGATATTCTTAAGGAAGAAGGCGAATTTGACTATGCCTGTTATCCAGAGAATATGGCAAAAATGCAAGAACATGTTTCCGGACTTGATGAAACAACTTGGACTCAGAATTTATATTGGGGCTGGCTTTATTCTTTGAAGCCCCTACTTCAAGAAAAAGGCGCGGGTTGGCCTTCATTTATGACAAATCAGGCATGGGGAAAGAAAGATTTAACTGCTTATTTGGGAAGTTGGACAGAGCTGAAGCATGACACAATTCTTTACGCCAAACAGGTGTACGCCGAGTTGGGCGGTGGCGGCATTGAAGAAAAAGACGATAGGGGTTATGTTGAGCCCAATGTTTATCTTTATGCCCGCTTGGCTGGTTTGCTCAAAATGACCAAAGAAGGACTCCAGATAAGAAACTTGCTTTCAGATGAAAATGCTGAATTTCTGGAAAAAATGGAAACTTTAATTTTACGTCTTAAAGAAATTTCCGAAAAAGAATTGAATAATCAATCCCTAAATGATGAAGATTATGAGTTAATCAAAACCTATGGTGGTAGCTTAGAGCATTTTTGGATAGAAGCGTTCAAAGATAGAGGCATTGAAAGTTCCAATCAACTAAGCGAGGAACCAGCGTCAATTGTCGCTGATGTTGCTACAGATCCCAATGGATATGTTATAGAGGAAGGAACAGGCAATGTTGCAACGATTTATGCAGTTGTTCCGATAGACGGTAAATTAAGAATTGCTGTCGGCGGAGTTTATACTCAATATGAATTTGCATGGCCAATGTCAGATCGTTTAACCGATGAAAAATGGCGCAATATTTTAAGTTCTGATGATGCTCCAAAAATGGCCGATTGGACAAACGCTTATACTGTTTATAATGAAAGATAAAAAAATAATATTCTTTATCTTTCTGGTTGGTGTAATAATGACTTTAACTGGCTGGCTGTTCTCTGGCCACCGAAGCTATAAATTTTTAGTTTATGGTTGGAATGGAAAAAAATATCAAGAAAGAGATGAAAACGATATTTGTTTTAGCGCGCAAAGAGTAAAAAAGGAAAAGGCCGACATTGACGACGATGGAGAGACTGAAAAAGCTTTTATAAAAAACAGTCGGGCTTATATAGAAAAAAAAGGAAAAATTATCTGGCAAAGCGATGCCAAATTTAAGGCAGAAAACATTGTTTTGGCGGATATAGATAATGACAGAAAAATAGATATTTTGGTATCGCTTTGGAAAATCGGGAAATACGGACCCGATTTGCCATTTTGGTTAGAGAAAAACACTAATGATTGGAGCAATCATTTTTTTATTTATAAATGGCAAGAAAATAAAATAAAATTGTTTTGGGGCTCTTCTACTCTTGACGCGCCGATTAAAGAAATGGCAATCCAAGATGTAAATAGTGATGGGAAAAATGAATTAATTGTGCTGGAAGGCGATTATGATAATTCCAATAATCGTTATGCTGATTATCTAACTATCTGGCATTGGAATGAATGGAGATTGTTTAATGATTTTAGAAGCGAAAAAGGGGGATATTTTGATTTAGAAATTCAGAAGGTTGAAAACAAAACATATATTTGCGTAAAAAACTATTGAAGATACGATAAATTTAAAAGAAGCAAAAAAATGATTTGACCAACATTTAATAACTAATAATAAAAAACAGCCTGCTTTCTTAGGCGGGCTGTCTCTCTTTTTTATTTTTTTTGAGTCTTTCCTCCAATCGCTTTTTCAATTTCCATGAGGAACTCTTTGTAGAAAAGAGGTTTTTCAATAATCTGCGCTATATCTTCAATTTCTCTTAGCTCTTCTAATGCTTGACGACCTACCTTAGTATTTTCGGTAATATTAGTATAGATCATTAGGGGAACTGAAGGAGCTAAACATTTCAGGGCATGTATTGTTCCTAAGCCACGCAAAAATATATCTTTTGAAAGTGGCGGTAGTTCAATAAACTGATCTCTAAGACTTTCATAAAATACCTTGCTTTCTTCAGTTATCATTGTATTTAATGGCTCGGCAATAATAAGATCAAATTCTTCAATTTGTTCTTTAATAGCCGTAGGCATCTTATCCAAAGAGCCGTATGCTCTGATATCATATCCCCCGTATTCAATCTTTATTCTTAGATATTTTTCAACGGAATAATCTATTGGACATTCTTTAACGGAATTAAAATCTAACCACAAAATTCTTGCTTTAACTGCTGTTGCTTCGGTCATAATACCTCCTTTGTTAGTTTTTTGCCTTCTTTGTTTTTACTAATCAAAATAACCGTGAGGCCTATTTTTATATTTCCTAATTAAGTTACTGAGCCAATTGAAAAGAACTTTCAAATCCTCTTTTAAATTTCTACCCTTTATAATAAATGGATTCTATTTCACTTTGCTCTCCTCATTCATAGCTTAAGGTTATCTTAACGCTTTTCTCTTGATTGTCAACTTAAATCAATTGAATTTGTGAATTTTGGACATCTATACAATATATTTTAGTGGTACAAATGAAAATCCCGGAAATTCTTCTTGAGTCATTTTGCCCTTTTTGCCCTTTTCAATTTTCCATATAGAGCGCTCTATCGGCATAACCAATATGCCTGGCGACGCCAATTGAGCCAAAAACTCTTTAGGAATTTTTAAGGCCGAAGCTGAGGCCAAGATTTTATCAAAAAGCGCTCTGGAAGGAAGTCCTAAAACATGTCCTGCCCTTAAAATTTGGGTATTTTTTAAATTATATTTTTTAAGATTTTTTCTTCCAAATTCAACTAATTCCGGCACAATCTCAATTCCAAAGACCTGTCCTTTTTCGCCGACAATTTGCGAAAGAAGCGCGGTTGTCCATCCGGAACCTGATCCGACATCCAAAATCTTTTCTCCTTTTTTAGGCCGCAAAAGTTCCATCATAAAAGCGACCGTATATGGCTGGGAAATAGTGGCGCCATATCCAATAGGAAGCGGATAGTCCTCGTAAACGGAAGTAAGCAAATCTTTAGGAACAAAAAACTTTCGGTCAATCTTTAAAAACGCCTCAATAATTTCAGGCATTTTTAACGCGCCAATCTCTACTAAATGATTAATTAATTTCTGATTGGTTTTCATTAAACTTTTATCCTTCATAGAAATTGGATTCCATTTCACTTTCCCCTCCTCAAGTCTCTAATTTAAGACTATCCTAACACTTTTTTTCTGATTATCAATTTAATTTCCTCAATATTAAATTTTTCCGCCAATTCTTCAAATTTATCTAAATATAATTCTGATAAAGGAATGGCTAAAAATAAACGACAGATCATAAACTGTGGATAAAATTATTGACTCTTTTTATTTTTCTGCTATAATTCTATCTAAGCGATAAATCCTTTGCTAAGGGTTATAATGCTTCTCCACATCGTGGTTAGTGAATTATAACATTACAACTTAACGAGGTGCGCTTCCCCGAAAGGGGATTTTTATTTTATAAATATTGTTTATCAAAAGCAATTTTTTCTTTAAAAACTTGATGCCATTCTTTATCTCTTAATTCGTACTTTCTATGAATGCCCCATGCAAACATATCAACTGTCTGTAAGCCGCCTATTTTCTTTGAATCTTCATGATAAATATCAAAAGGAGTTTTTGGGCCAAGTCTTTTCTTTAGCTGATGAATAATATATTCATTGAATTCTTTAATCCCCTTTTTACTCTTGGATCTATCTATTATTAGCACAATTCTAGTGTTTCGGTGCTTTTCAAAGGGAATCTGGTCAAAAACCTGCTGAGCGATAAAATTATATACCCTAGATTTATTTCTTGATAGACGACTATAAACCCGAATTTTATTGAGGGTTATTGAATAAAGAGAAAAATCAATATCTTTTACTTGGTTATAGAAATATTTCTTAACGATTATATCTGTGCCTTCTCCTTTAAGCTCCTCTACTATGCGGCTTCTTTTGGATCGCGGGTTAAGCTTTCTCCTTAATGTCTTTTTTACTGCCTTAGCTAATTTTCTGTTATTTTGAACATCTTTTATAGCTAAAACTGCTATCGTAAAAAATTTCGATGGTTTTTTATTAACAAAATCAAAACCCAAGTCACCAGATTCATCTAAATATAAATAATACATACTTTGAGATATTTTATTTTTTCCAATCTTTGACGCTTAATTTTTTACCTCGTTTTGTTACTGTAATTTTTTGCTTTTCTCTCCAACCAAGCTTACGCATGAGGCTAATTGGAAGAGAGATAAAATAACTTCCTTTTGACTGCTGAATTTTTCTAATTTCTGATTGAGATGTTTTTCTCATATGTTTTTTACAAGGTTCCCCTGACGCGCAGGATCCCGACTTCCTCCAAATTGCAAAAATACGAGTTGTATAAATTAAAGATAGCTAAAGGGATTTAATTTCAACCGTTCCCCCCTTCTGATTTGATCAACAAATCCACCTACGATAATTGCCGCTAAGCTTAAAAAAAATGTCTTAAAATTTACTGTTGCTTGTGACAATAACATATCACATAAAGCAGTACCATTTATAACAACAACAACAACGATGCCAAGATTAAGATATTTATGTTTTTTTAAAATATCTTTTTTAGGAAAGTATTTCCAAAAAAACTTTATTAATAGAAAAGATAGAAAAATTGATAATAAAATCATTTGACTTTTGTGACTCCAATATATCTCAGCATCACCCATAACTCTACTTTTCATGGATATTGGAGTATTAGGGATTATTTGCCAAAATTGAATTATTACAAAAAATAAAACAGCAAAAGTATTTTTGTAAAATTGAATTATGGTTTTGATGCTATTTAGAACTATAAGCAGTACAGAAAAATAGACAGGAAGAAATATCACTAAAAAAGGAGCAAACAACACAGAAAGCCAACTATTTTTTACAAAAGGATAGTCAGTTTTCTTTGGATGTTTTAATTTATAAATCAAAGTTCCCGTCCAACACAAAATTAGATAAACAAAAATAATGATAGATTTTATTTGAATTCCTGCTACCTCAATGGATAAACTTTTAATAAGTACGCTAAAAAAATTAGACATTTTAATACTCATATAATTTATCGCAATCTAAAAAGCCTATTGTTTTAAACTTACAATTTTTACCGCAAACATATAAGCCATCAGGATTTATTTCTTTTCTTTTTTCAATCCAATTTTCGCATTTTCTTTTTGTAAAAAAAGTTTTACTATATTCATTTTTTATTTCTTTTTGAATGTTCCCTTCAGAACTATAGATTCCAAGCCAAGTTGTTTCTAAGCTCATAACATTTCCAATCACAAAAAGCGCTAAAAGAAATGTTGCAATTGTTATTCCAAAAAAAGTTTTTGTATAATTCATTCTCTAATTATATCACTATTTTAGGGTAATAAAAAAAGCCGACAGGGACTTTTTAACTTAACCCAACCTTCGTAGCGTAACTTAATTACACTATGGTTTCTAAAAACTTAAAACAAAGCCATTTTGATTTGACAAACAATATTTTATATGTTAATCTATTATTAGTACTTAAAAAAGGGGGAAATATTGAACAAACTAAAGCATACTGATCCAAAGACAAAGACAGGAAACAGCCAAGGAACTAAAAGGCTGTTTCATCGAGATAATAGATACGCCTTTGTTGAGAGCAAGAGGCCGAGCGATACACGAAAGGAAACTCAAAATCTGGCTAGTTTTTTGGACGAGATAAGGCAAGCAGGTCTTCTTTAAAAAGGGGGGATAACGGAAGATGGCAAAAATGAAGACGAGAGAAATGATGGCCGAAGCTATTAAAATGCCCGGCATTATTGGCGGTATGGCGCGTCAGCTTCTGCGCCAACCAGAATTTAATGATTGGGCTGATATCGCAGACATAGTTTCAGGCATTACATTTCCCTTTGATCAAAGCGAACAAGATTTGAGAGATAAAAGACGGTCTGTGTTTCGGCGTCCTTTGAGGTATTCTGCTCCAAGGAGCCAGAGACGCAGCTTAGCGCTGGCAACAAGCGCAAATAGGCGCAGACAGCGAAGACGAGGCTAACTCCTCGTCTTTTTAATTATAAAAAAAGAGCCGAGCGGCTCTATCTATAATTTATATCGCAATTACTGAACGAAGCTCGAATCCTTTTTGAACGAAATCCCGAATGATTTGAAACTCCACCCCAACGTTTCTGCCCGCCGAATTTCTTTCCAGTAAAACTGGCGCGCCGCCCATTCCTCGTAAAAACAGAGAATACTGGATCTAGTTCTCAAAAGAGAGACGGGCTAAAAGGTAAGAAATTGTAGATTCGGCGCCCTGGTTGAGATTAATAAATTTTTCCCCAATTCCATCATAACATCCTCCAGTGGTCCGATCGTATACAACCTGCCCAAGAATATTATCCCCTAGAAACCAGTTAAATGCGATGTTCGCTAATTCTTTATAATACTTTCTGTTTGTTACCTGAAACATTACGTTGAGAGTTTCTACGGTGGCAGCGGTGTCTTCGGGCTGCTGGTCAAAATATTGTCTTGTCCCTTCCTTGGGAAACCAGCCGCTTTGGCCGACAGGAATATACATATTATCCTTCCTGCCAGAGGCAGGTCCGCCTTGGGTGGAAAAGGTATGTTTAATTAAGAAATCGAGGGTTTTTTCAGACACTTCGAGATATTTTCTCTCTCTAGTTATTTTGTATCCGAGGAGGAGTGCTTCTGGCAGGATGGCATTTGAATATGTTAAATAATGCTCAAACCATTCCCAGTCCGGCGATCGACTCTTCTCATATAAAATTATAAGTTGTTCACAGCATGACCTTAATGCAGCGAGAGTCTTGGGTTCTTTCCATTTTGAAAGTAAACAATGGAGAGCCTTAATGTAAAAAGCGATAGCGCGAGGCGAGGAGAAAGTAATATTTTTCTGGAAACTTTGTTCAAAGAGAGAATGGGCTTGTTTTCTAAAGCATTTTGGGATTTGCTTGGTAATTGAAACTAAAGCAAGAGCATATAGAGTCCTGGCGCTGGAATCTTCTGATTTTTCCTGGATATTTCTTTGCTTATCAATAACACGATCTGAATTAATATAATTATCAAAATAACCATCAGGCTTAGCTACTCGATAAAGAAAGTTGAGATATATGGAGACAAGTTTTAGCACAGAGTAAGTTCTAAATTTTTTATAAGCGGAGCTTGAAAACTTTCTCTGTTTATAAGCGAAGCTTGAAAACTTCGTTTGAGGGCAAGCTTTCAAACTCTGTTTATAAGCGAAGCTTGAAAACTTCGTTTGAGGGCAAGCTTTCAAACTCTGTTTATAAGCGAAGCTTGAAAACTTCGTTTGAGAGTAAGCTTTCAAACGAAGTTTATAATAAAGAGCGACCACGATTAAGGCTCGGGCGTTATCATCTAAGGTATATCCAAAAAGAAGATCTGGTTCGGTCAGCTTGGCAAACTGAATAATGCCAAAATTATCAGTTAATTTAGCCAAATGTTCAAGTTTTATAGGTGGAAGTTTTCGTTGTCTTAGGGTTAGCTCTGGCGCAAATTGCGAGAAATATTTTATGTAGGAATGGGCAACATTTTCCCAGGTCATATGCCTGGTACGGAAATAAGCGTTTTTACCCATCTGTAAACATAATTCATTATCACTTATTAATTTAATAATAGCATCGGTAAAAGCTGGCGGGTTTTTGAAGTCAATCAATAGACCGACCTCACTCGTAATATCTTGTTTGGCCTGAGCAAAGGCCGTAGATATAACCGGACGACCGCTGCCAAGAGCATAAGATAAAGTGCCGGAGACGGCCTGGTTTGGATTTAAGGAGGGGGAAAGATAGATATCGGTAGCCTCTAAAAATTGAAGGAGTTTGTTTATATTAAAATAGGTATTAAAAAAAGAAACGCAGTTGCTTAAACCAAGTTGATGCACTTTTTTGATAAGAAAATTACGGTAGGCTTCGCCTTCCTGTTCCAAAACAACAGGATGAGTGACGCCAGCGATAAGAAATCGAACCTGAGGAAACTTTTTTACTACCGGTGGTAAGGCTTCAATTACATACTCAACCCCTTTGCCAGGATTAAGAAACCCAAAGGTTGAAAGGATTAGTTTGCCAGAAAAGCCGAAAATAGATTTGGCGTGCCTACTGGTTCTATAGGGAACATTGTGAATCCCGTGAGGAATAACTTGAATTCGATCAGGATCTAACCCATAATCCTTCTTGAGAATTTCCTTTGAGGAGTGGGTCATGACGATTATTCCTTTCGAATATTTCATTATAGCTTGAACGATGTTAAGCATTCTTTCATCTGGAGCGGGAAGGACAGTGTGTAGGGTAGTAACAATCGGTTTCTGAAGTTTTTTCAGAAGGAGAAGCAAATATGAGCCGTATTCTCCTCCGAAGATACCGAATTCATGTTGAATATTGACAAGTTTTACCTCTTTAAGCTGGTTGAGCTTGTTGGCAACGTTAATATAGTCCTCTTCACAAGGCTGGCTTATCTGGAGAATTACTTTGTTAGGATAGGGGAAATGACTCACTTCAGTAAGATTCATTGCGACAATCTTTGATCTAACCGACGGTCCAAACATTTGATCAATAGCATTGGTAAGATCAGCAGTAAAAGTAGCTATACCGCACTGTCGTGGCGGGAAGGTGGAAAGACAAACTATCCAGGATTTATCGGTGTTGCTCATAGAGGGGTTTTCTTAAGTTCAGTCAACAACTCCGCGAAGTCAACAGATTTTGCGGCAATTAACTTGTCGGCAGCCCCATAATAAATATAAAGTTTTTTATATTTGATTACTGCTCCGGTTGGAAAAACAACATTATTGGTCACGCCACTTTTTTCCCAAGAAGCCTTTGGAGAAAACAGAGGTTCTTTTAACCGTCCCAAAACTTTCAAAGGGTTTTTAATGTCCAACAAGGCAGCGGAAGCATGGTAGGTTTTTCCCAAAGGGGTATCCTCTACCGTATGATAGATAATAAGCCAGCCGTCTTTTGTTTCAATGGGGGGACAACCGCCGCCAATGTTGCGGTTTTCAAACCAAAAGAGAGGATCAAGCACAATAAAATCACCTAAATTTTTAAAATAATTTCGCCAGTAATTTTTAGTAAGTTCGGAAAAATTGTCAAAGTAAATAATTTGGATTCCGGGCAAAATACGGTGAAGAAGAGCAAAACTTGCCTGACGGCAGTCAGGTTTATGGTTAATTTTTTGGGGGAAAAGAGCGGCATCTTTTTCAAACAATAAAATATCTTTTCCCTCTTTTTCTTTGTAAAACATTTCAAACATGGTATATTTTTCTCTGACTTTTGATCCGCGAAAAATATCTTCCGCTTCATCGTAAGAAATTTTCGGTGAGATAGTACCCTGTTTGGTAAAATGGACAAGATCTCGACTTGTGGCGTAGGCAATGAGAGCATTTTTACCGTCATAGGCGGTGTAGAAAAGATAGTATATTCCGTCTAAAAAAGTAATTCTGGGATCTTCCACGCCCTTTTTCTCGTAATCATATTCGGGAAAGAGAACCGGCTCTTTAAGTCTTTTTACAACTTTATTATCTTTTAGCTGGCAGTATCCTATGGAAGAAATATTGTCATAATTAACTGCCCGATAGAACATATGGATAATACCATCCAACAGGATACAGGCCGGATTCATAACGGCTTTATTTTCAAATTCCAAATCTGTTTTTTCTAAAATTATCCCTTCATTTTTAATCGTGATCATAATTTCTAAGACTAAGTCAAGACAAAAATTTATTTTTGGATTGCGAAGCCTGACAGAATTTTCAAGCTTCGCTTATAAACAGAGAAAGTTTTCAAGCTTCGCTTATAAACAGAGTTTGAAAGCTTGCCCTCAAACGAAGTTTTCAAGCTTCGCTTATAAACAGAGTTTGAAAGCTTACTCTCAAACGAAGTTTTCAAGCTTCGCTTATAAACAGAGTTTGAAAGCTTACTCTCAAACGAAGTTTTCAAGCTTCGCTTATAAACAGAGAAAGTTTTCAAGCTCCGCTTATAAACAGAGAAAGTTTTCAAGCTTCGCTTATATTTTTTAATTCCTTAATTGGTTAGACTTTTATTTACCCTCTAATTGATAACCAGTTAATTCATCTAAACCAACCCTAAGGGCTTCCAAATTTTCAAAATGTCTGAATTGGTCGGGATACCCGGATTTGAACCGGGAATCTCCCCGGCATGCCGGGGCGCGTTAGCCAATTAATCGGGATGCCGGGATTCGCCCCGCACCACAACAAAGTTGGGTTCGGGGTAAAAACCCTTTATTTAATCGGGCTGGGCGGACTTGAACCGCCGGCCTCATCGTCCCGAACGATGCGCGCTACCAGCTGCGCTACAGCCCGCATCTGCGTAAATCTGTTTTCGAATCTGTAAGAATCTGTGATTTTACTTAACCCAATATTTTGCTTTTATTTCTGCGTCTTTTTCCTGTTTGAACTGATAAACTTTTGCCGCTTTTTTTTCCAATTCTTTGTCTTTAATCTTATGTAGCTCTTTGATCCTTTTATTTAAATAATCTTTGGTGTTATTTTTGGGATTATCCAAAACTTCCTGCAAAAGCGCTTCCAACAAAAGTCCCACTCTGCGCGATGGCTCAATCTTTAAAACTTTCATAATTTCGTTTCCATTAATTTTAAGCATTTTAGGATCAATCGGATCCAAGCCGACTTTTTCAAGCATATATTCCAAATGTCTCAAGCGGTAGGGCTTTGCCTTGGGGACGCGAGATCCAATACGATCGCACATTCTGACTTCCATAAAATCTTTAATATTTTCTTTGCCTAACCTTCGAAGCATTCGCCTTACGCCGGCTTCGGTGACAACATCGGTTTCATAGTAGAAGAGATGAAATTCAACTAAGTGGGCAACGCGGTCAATAAACTTTTTAGGAAATTTGAGCCGCTTCAAAATGGTTTTAGCCACTTTTGCGCCAAACTGGGCGTGATTGTAGAAAGTTGAGCGGGTGCCTAATCCTTCTTTGACATAGGGCTTGCCAATATCATGGAGGAGCGCGGCTATCCTTACTTCCAAAGAATAATTCTCTGTGGTGGCGTGTTCTAAAGAATAAATGCCGTGATAATAGCAATCGTAAGGGTGATGATGGTTTTGAGTGATACCAATGCCTCTTTCTAATTCCGGCATAATATATTTTAGAAGACCTGTTTCCTGCAAATACATTATGCCAAAATGAGCCCGATTTGACATAATAATTTTGACCAATTCGTCTTTGATTCTTTCTTGGGCAATTTCTCTTAAAGATTCCGCGTATTTTTTAATTGAAGCAAGGGTTTCGGGTTCAATAACAAAATCAAGTTCGGTTGCAAACCTGACAGCTCGCATAATCCTCAAAGCGTCTTCAGAAAAACGCTCTTGGGGATTTCCAACGGTGCAAATAATTTCTTCTTTAATATCTTTTTTGCCTGAATATGGATCAATATATTTTTTCTGAATCGGATCGTAAGCAACGGCGTTAATCGTAAAATCTCGTCTCGCCAAATCTTCTTCAATGGTTTTGGCGAACTCAACCTTATCGGGATGACGCTTATCCGTGTACTTAGATTCCGTCCTATAAGTTGTTATTTCAACAACTTTCAAAGTTTCATCTTTCGCATCGGTGATAACGCCAACAGTGCCAAATTGGTTGTCGTAAAAACTTTTAAGAAAAAGTTTTTGAATTTCTTTGGGATGGGCATTAGTCGTAATATCCCAATCTTTTGGCGGCTCGTTCCTTAAATAGTCTCTAACGCAGCCACCAACAATAAAGGCCTCGTATTTGGCCTTATTCAATTTTTCAATAATTTGTAAAACTTCTTTAGGAATCTGCATATAGTTTATGGCCTTAAAGCCTTAATGCTCTTATGGCTATTATAGTTTTATAATATCTAAAAATCAATTTTTTTTCAACTGATGAATTAAAAAAAGAAGCCCCTAGGTTCAGAGGCTTCGCGCTTGCCTATCTTTTTGTTAGATAAGTGTAAATCTTGCTTCTACGGACAAGACTTCTATGAGTTCCTCATGTGCAGAGCTAAGGAGTTCAAGGGTTTCTCTAATACTATCTCGCTCTCTTCTTCTGCCTTTTACCGTGTATTTGATAGTACCTTTGGCGACAGTAATCTCTCCGTAAATAGAAGCAATTTTCTCACGATCGTATTTGAGTCTTGCAATTGTTTCTTGCAATTGCTCAATCTTAGCAGCCATTTCAGAGCGTGACTCTCGTTGTTTTCCCTCAAAACTGATCGTCGGTCGGAAAAGAGTGCCGGCTCGGATTGCTTCGTAAGTATTACGAAGCTGTTTCATATCTTTGCCTTCCATTTCAACTTCGTACCTTAGGAGTCCATCATTGTCTTTTTTCAGCTCAAGTGTAGCTCGTACACCGCCGCGTTTATAGATACCTTCTTCCCTGAAGAACTTTGAAGAAAAGATACCCCGACAACTAATGTGGTGAAGATGCTTTTTCAGATTTTCTGGCAATTTATCTCCGAGGCCAAAGCACTTCATACAATATAGACCCTTACCTTGAGTAAGTGTATCTCCGCAAAATCTTGCCATGCCATCCGTACTTTCTGGCTTGAATCCCACTTCTTTCTCAATCGACTTCTTAAGATACACCCATACAGATGCAGACATGTTTCCTCCCTTGTATCGTTTGGTTTTATTTTCTGCAAAGCTGGTCTCCGTAGAGCCGCTTGTCAGAACCAAATCGATCATTATTATCATTTTATCATACTCCACCACAAAAGTCAATGATTTTGGGTAATTTTTACATTATTTAATAATAGGTATAAATATTTTTTAATAAAAAACACTTAAAAAATTTAAGTGTCTAAAACTATAACAGTCCACTTGCGCTAAAATTTCGGCGGACATAAGATTGCCTAAGCTTGCTATCGCTCGCTAAGGCATTCTAATGGAGATGGGGGGAGTTGAACCCCCGTCTAGAAAATTGCGTTAAAACGAATCTACAAGTTTATCTTGTTTTTATTGTCTTGATGTTTAAGCTAAAAAACAAGAAAAAGCGCTTAAACATCCAGCTTCGACTTTTCAGAAATTAGCTGAAGCAATCCAACTTCCTATCCTGATGTTGTTGCCCAAATACTTTATCAGGAGTCAAGCATACGGGCGCTTACTTAAGCGTAAGCTGGCGCAAAGTTGTAGTCTGCACTTCGCAGTTTTTGGAAGTTTTAAGAGTATTCCAATCCTCTACTTGCGCGTAATATTGCAATTCTCTATCGAATCCCATCATCCCCATACTTATTCCTTACTTCGCAAATCTCTATCAACCTCTCTTTTGATATCTCTTTTTTTAATTTTTTCTCTTTTATCAATTTTTCTTTTGCCTCTGCCGACACCAATCTCAACTTTAATTCTGCCTTTCTTATTATACATCTTAATGGGTATTAAAGTCAAACCCTTTTCTTTGGTCTTGCCGATTAAGCGGCGAATTTCTTTTTTATTTAAAAGTAATTGCCTGCTTCTGTTTGGATCATAATTTTTAGGTGTGTTTTTAGGTTGGTAAGGGGGAATGCTGCTATTGAGAAGGTATGGCCTTTCGTTTTTAAGCACAACAAAACTTCCCCTTAAACTGCAATGGCCTGTTTTTACAGCCTTTACTTCATATCCTTTGAGGGATATGCCGGCTTCTAAGGTTTCTTTAATTTCATAGTCATATCTTGCTCTTCGGTTGTAAGCGTAGGGTTTTGCCATATCTTAAGTTTAGCATAAAATGAAATTTTAGCTATATTATTGACAACAATCTAATAAAAACATAAAATGAAATTACCAAGAATGGTTCTTGGCAGGAGTAAAAACCTTTTTCAGGAGGTGTGTTATGAAAAGGGTGATTATTCTGATGATCGTCGGCGATTTTTCCGGTCAAACGATTTCCATTCAATATGCCGGATAGAAAATCTCCGAAGCGATCTGGAGCGCATCATAGTCGTTGGCTGATGCGCTCCTTTTCTTTTTATAATAGAGACCTTGTTTAGTGAGATAGACATGATAAGGTAGAGATAGTTCTTGAAGACCCCGCTGAGCGGGGTGTAAGCAAAGCTTATAATATTCACTTTGTTCATAAACAAATTCTAATAGAGGTGATATGTATGAACGCGATAGATAAATTTAGGAACCGTCCGTCTAAATGGATAAAAGTTGACACGAAAGAAGTAAAATTGCTTTTAACTATTAATGGTTATCGCTGGGAGGGATGGCAAAGCGTTATAGAATTAAAGAACTTCATTATTTTTGAGATACGAAATCAATTTATCTCTTGGCAACTGCGCAAAGAACAGGACCCTGAAGGCAAATGGACAATGAATCTTGTTATTGAAATTGAGAATAAAAAGAAAGAAAGGATTAAGAACCTTATTGAGAAAAAAGCAAGAGAGATGAACCCAAGCGTTAAAGTCAATTTTGAAGAAGTTTAGCCGATTGATCAAAAGATATCTCAATCGGCTTTTTTATTTTGTCTCACAAAGAAAACATAGTTGATATTGTTCTCTTAGATTGTTAAACTTAATTATATGCTAACCGCTAAAGAAAAACTTAAAGAAGTTATCCGGGGAGCCGTATCCTGTAGCGAGGATTTCCAAATTTTAGAACCGGAGGTTGATAAGTTCGGCGATTATTCAACGAACGTAGCTTTTATTTTAGCGAAAAGGGAGAAAAAAAGCCCAAAAGAAATTGCCAAAAGAATTAAAGAAAAATTAAATAAAAAACAGGATATTTTTGAAAAGATTAAAATCGCCAAGAGCGGATTTATAAATCTTTTTTTAAACAAGAAATGGCTTCACAAAAAATTAGAGGTTATTTTGCAAGAAAAAGAAAACTACGGAAAAATTAAGAGAGAAAAACCTCTCAAAGTTCAAGTTGAATTTATATCGGCTAACCCCACGGGACCGCTTCACTTAGGTCATGGAAGAAACGCTTTTTATGGCGATGTCTTGGCGCGAACTCTAAAATATGCCGGCAACAATATTCAGAGAGAGTTTTATGTAAATGACGCAAGGCGCTCTACTCAAGTGAAAGAGTTAGGAAAAACGGTTTTGGGCAGAGGGAGTCAATATAAAAGCGTTTATTTAGAAAAAAAGACACAAAAATTAGAAAAAGAACTAAAAACTATAAATGACGAAAATGAAGCAGGATATTTTATGGTGCATGAAATATTGACAGATATTGAAAAAACAGTTGATAAGTTGGGGATAAAATTTGATAAGTGGTTTTCTGAACAAAATCTTTACAACAACAATGCTAAAGAAAATCTTTTAAAAGAATTTGATAAGAAAAGATTGGTCTATAAAAAAGACGGTGCTTTATGGCTTAAAACTTCCCAATATGGAGACGACAAAGATAGGGTGATTATTAGAAGCAGTGGCGATACCACATACTTCTTCTCAGATATTCTTTATCATAAAAATAAAATTAAACGCGGGTTTAAAAAAATTATTGACATTTGGGGAGCAGATCATCAAGGCCATGAGAAAAAAATGCAGGCGCTTATGAAAATCCTTAAATTTAAAGGAAATTTGGAAATTCCCATTATTCAAATGGTAAGATTAAAGACCAATGAAGGTCCGCAAAAGATGTCTAAAAGAGCCGGCACAGCCGTTGATTTAGAATGGTTAATTAAAGAAGTTGGCAGGGATGTGGTGCGTTTTATGATGGTTTCCAAAGACATATCTACTCAGATGGTTTTTGATCTTGAAGCAGCAAAAGAAAAATCAGAAAAAAATCCGGTTTATTACCTTCAATACGCGCTCGTAAGATGCTATAGCATCTTACGAAACTCAAAAATCAAAACTCAAAAATCAAAAATTGGGTATGATTTATTAAAAGAAAAAGAAGAATTGGGGTTGATTAAACAATTAATTAAGTTTCCTGATTTAATCAAGGAAGTGGCGCAAAACTACGAAGTTCACCGCTTAACCACTTACGGCATTAATCTAGCGAAAAAATTACATCAATTCTACAAAAATTGCCAAGTCATAGACGAGGAAAACAAACAATTAACAATTGCGCGATTAGAACTAATAAAAGCCACAGAAATAGTATTTGAGAATCTTTTTGATGTCTTAGGCATTGAGAAACTGGAGAAAATGTAGCAAAAGGTTGACATAGATAATTAAATATGTTAAAATGGGAGTACCCTCCTTAAAAACGGGGGTATTTTATTTAGATAAGTATATATAATATGAAAAACGACTTTCTTAAGATTGTAAAAGTATGCATAGTCAACCTAATAATCCTTAGTATCGTTTTGCCCCAATTGGCGGGAGCGGCTGATGAGGGTCCTTTTTCGTGGCTTAATCTTTTTAGAGAAAAAAGCAGCATTGTAGAACAAAAGGAAATAAAAACAGAGTTGCCCGATCATCAGATTTCTATGCTTGGCGAAATTGCACTTCTTCAGCAAAGCGCCCCTATCGCCTTTAGATATCCTCAATACGCGCCTTATTGCGCCTACAAACCAGGAGTTTCTTATTGTTTGACAACAGTTACCGCTTATTCTTCAACGGCCGATCAAACCGACTCCTCTCCCTTTATTACCGCTAATGGCAAAAGAGTAGGAGAAGGTATTGTGGCATGCAACTTTTTAACCTTTGGAACAAAAGTGAAGTTTCCTGAACTTTATGGAAACCAAGTTTTTTCAGTTGAAGACAGAATGGCAGTGAAAAATGATCATAAGATTGATATTTGGCTTCCCTCAAGAAACGAAGCCAAGCAATTTGGTATTCAACAGCTCAAGGTTGAAATTCTTAATTAAATTATAAGAAAAAAAAGAGCTTACCGTAATGGTAAGTTCTTTTTTTATCTAAACTAGTCTAAATCATTGATTTCTGTAATGTTTTTGCTAAAATATATAATAATGCCCCTGTGGTGAAATGGATATCACACCGGTCTTCGGAACCGTCGTTGAGGGTTCGACTCCTTCCAGGGGCACAAAATTTGAGCGACTCTGCCGCGCTG
>Ga0208325_1000072_pt1 | contig 26609 bp, 23 predicted proteins | sample PL_2010_330m_FD_185486 | JGI IMG/M metagenome (GOLD analysis project Ga0208325, IMG submission 185486) | Freshwater microbial communities from Powell Lake, British Columbia, Canada to study Microbial Dark Matter (Phase II) - PL_2010_330m... | ecosystem: Environmental > Aquatic > Freshwater >...
TATTAACTCCTTCGTTCCTTAACAGGCAAAATGAAGCAAAAGGTCGAGCCCTTGCCGGGTTCTGATGCCGCCCAGATTTTTCCGCTATGCCGCGTGATTATTTCTTTCGAAATCGCAAGGCCAAGGCCTGTTCCGCCGGTCTTTCTTCCCTTGCCTTTTTCCAGTTGTTCGTATCTCCGGAAAAGGCGCGGTAAATCTTCTTTTTTAATCCCCGGGCCGGTATCTTTTACTGAAACAAGAATTGCGTTATCCTTTCGGTCGTAGTCCGTAATAATCGTAATGGCGCCTTTTTCCGTGAATTTTACGGCATTACTGACAAGATTCGTAAGCACCTGAATGACGGTGTCTCTGTCGAATTTTATTTTGTGTATTTTTTTGTCAAGTTTAACGGAAAAATCCAGCTTTTTCTCTTTTACGACAGGTGCCATTTCTTTTTCGACTTCCCTGACAACCTCATTTATGTCGTTTTCTTCCATTCTAAACTCTACCCTGCCGGCTTCCAATTTCTGGAAATCGAGAACGTCGTTTATGAGGCGCGCAAGGCGGTCGACGTTTCGCTTTGCCGTATCCAGAAAATCCTTCTGTTCCGGGTTAATTCTTCCGGCTGTCCCATCCAGAACTATAGCAATGCCTTCCTTAATTGCCGTAAGCGGCGTTCTCAACTCGTGCGATACCACAGAGGTAAATTCAGACTTTATTTTCAAGGTCTCTTCTATCTTATTTTTCGCTTCCTGCAGATCTTCCAATATATTTAACGTCGCCTCCTGGGCTTGGGTCAATTCCTTAGTGCGCCCCCTGACCTTCGCATCCAGGGTTTCTGACAGGTTCTGAAATTTGTCCTTGGCTTCTGTGATTTCCTTTTGTTTCTCTCTAATACTCGAGAGCATCTTTCTAAACGAAACAGCGAGTTCTTCGATTTCGTCGCCTGTTTTAATCTTGAGGTCGTAATCCCAGTTGCCTCTTGCGATCTCTTTCGTTGCTTCGCTAAGTTTTCGTAATGGTTTTGCAAGTACTCCGCCGAAAATAAACGCTACGGGGATAAGGCTTAATATCACTATGGCCACGACAACAGACATTTGTAAAAACAATTTGTTTAAAGGCGCGAATACCTCATCCACATCATGGTCTACAAAAACTACCCACCTTATTCCGCTTTCTATAAGGAAAGGGTGCAAAATTTCAGCATAGGCGACAAAAATTTTTCCTTTATGAATATGCGGGTCTTTTATTATCTCCCATTTTCTTTCGGTCGAATAAATCTTCCGAAGAATTTCCTCTTTTGCGAATTTCATCGACAACGGCTTTATTTCCCCATGAATTATGATATTGCCTTTTTCGTTAACCAGAACAGCGTGTCCTTCTTTACCGATTTTAAAATCCTTCAGGTGGCCCATAAATCTTTCGATCCCCTCCAGGCATTTGCACACCCCTACTACCTGGCCGGATTCGTCCCTGATAGGAACGGCGATAGATAAAACCCATACATCGGCTGACTCATCAAACTCGATATTTCCCATGCAAACCTTGCCCTTGCCGCCAGCGAAAGCACGCTGCCACCATTCTTCGTCTGCCTGATAAAAATCACTCGTTTTGCCCGAGGATGCCACCAAGGCGCCTTTTTTATCGGTAGCAAAAATTTCCACTACAGTTTTGTTATTCTTGGCCAGTTTTCTTAATCTTATGCTAAGCGTGCTATCTAAATATTGCTTAACGAGTGGGCTATCGGGAAGGGCTTCCTTCCACCTCTCATCGGTATCCAGAAAAAATCTTTTGGCAGCTTCGGGGCTCATGGTTTTGTACCTTAAATTACTCTCCTCAATCGCCATCTTCCAGAATGGGCTGTCCACATAGGTTTTTACATCATTTATCTCTTCGATAATAATTCTATCAACGGAGTTTGCGAGCAACCCGGCCATTCTTGCGTAATTTTCTCCGATTAGAGTACGCACTAATCTAAATCCCAAAAAATACCCCCCGCTTAACCCTATAACCGCAATAATTAATGTGGCACCGCAAATAACCTGCGTTGCCTTGAACCTAACGCTTCTTTTGTAGCGCGTTTGCTTTTTCATTTTTCCCTGAGTTTTGCTTCGAGCTCCTTTATGCGCGCTTTAAGCTCTTTCATTTTAAGCTCCCGATCCACCGCGATTTTACTGAATCTCTCCAGGTCCCGCATTTTCTTTTTTAATTCTTCCTCCGTTCTCTTGTGTTCGGTGATTCTTCCAAACCGCTCGGCAAGGGCGTCTATCAGTTTCCTTTTTTCTTTTAAAAATGGGTCTCCGTTTACGTCCAGTTTTTTTTCTACGTAAATAACCTCGATGATACCTGCCTTTTTCCCGTGCACTATTATATCGGCTTCCTGCTTCCACCTGGCCGTTCTGAAATCAGGGCTCTTGACTTCCTTGTTCTCAAAAACTATTCTGGCGCGCGTAATATCCGGGTACTGCCATGCTGGCGGGATTATTTTAACCGCCTCCTGAAATAGCCTTTCTAACGAGATTCCTGGCTTCTCTACGATCAAAGAAAGCCCGTATAGGCAATCGAGCTCTTTGACGCGCTCGCCAAGGTCGTGTAAAAGTTTTTCTTTTTCATCCCGTATCTTTTTCTCTTCGGTAACGTCCCAGAAAATACCCAAAACCCCGATGGTAGCGCCGTCTGTATCCTTAAGAGGTTCTTTGACAGTGCGAACTAAGATCTCCCGGCCTTTCTCTATGTACCTCTCCTCGATATCTAACTTTCTTCCGGACGCCAAAATTTTCTTATCGTCTGTGCGGTATTTTTCAGCTAAATCTTTCGCGAACAGGTCATAATCCGTCTTTCCGGAGATTTTATCTGATTTAATTTTTAAATCGCGGGCATAGTTCCGATTGCAGGATACGTAAACTAGATTCCTGTCCTTAAGAAATATCTTCTGCGGAAGCCCTTCAAGAAGCGTCCTGTACTTCACCTCGCTTGCCAGGAGTTCTTCGCCTGCCTTCTTATGTGCGCTGATATCTACGAAAGAAGCCACCATGCAGACGGGTTTACCGCTATTGTCTTTCGCCATACTTGCGGAAAGTTGGACATCAAAGTGTGCGCCGTCTTTTTTTACTGCTGTCAATTCACCGATCCACCCCCCCTTCTTGCGCAATGCCTCGATTATCTCTAATGCCTTTTTTTCTGTGTGCCAGAATTTCGCGGCCGGTTTTCCCAGAACCTCTCCGGAGGCATATCCCCACATTTTCAAAAAAGACGCGTTTGCGTATGCCAGATTCCCTTTAAGATCCGCGATAGCAACAGCGTTAATGGATGACGATATGACTTCGCCTCTTACGCGCAACTCATCTTCCATCTTCTTGCTTCCGGTAACCTTCATGATATCCCTTTTTCCGTTTTATAGGAGTTTACCTCTATCGGCCCCCTCAAGTATACCTAATAGACGTGATATTGTCAAAATATTACCCTTCTTTGCTTAGAATTTTCCTCACCGCCAAAACTAACGTTTTGGAGTCAAATGGCTTCAGCACGAAATCCACCACATCAAACGCCGTTTCGCCCTTTTTGACCACTACCTCCGGCGGCTGGGCGGTATATACGATTATAGGTATGTGCTTGTGTTCGGCATCGGCTTTCAGGGCCTTATAGGCCTGGATGCCGTCCATTTCAGGCATTACGAGGTCCATTATTATGAGTGACGGCTTCTCTTTCTTGACAATTTTAATCGCCTCTTTGCCGTCTTTGGCAGTCAGGCACTTAAAGCCGCTTAGCTCAAACCTCGCCTTCAACAAATCCCTCAGGTCTTTTTCGTCATCCACAATCAGTATTGTTGCATGGAACCTCCTATTTCTTTTTAAACGGGGCGCCGGCTCTCTGCAGCATGAACTCTATATTCTCATTTGCATTTTGCGCGGTAATGGAAACGCCGGGGTGCTGCGATTTCCATACGCGAAATATCTCGTCGGCAAACCCCTGCCCCACCGTTTTTACGCCCCTGAAATCCAATAAAACTCTTTTGAATTTACCCAGCCCGCTTAAAATCCTCCTTGCCTGCGAACGGGAAATATATTCATTTACCGTCTTATACAGCCTCACGTTTACTTCTGTTTTGCTGAATTCAAATGATTCGTCCGTGTATTGTTTAAAAATATGATCGAGCTTCTTTTTCGAATTTATATTGATCGAAAAAAATATTTTCGACCCGGCGGTATCTTTTACGTCATTAATAAAGATATCCCGTAAAAAATTGTTGAAAGATAGTTTTTTGTGCCCGCTCCGTATGACCAGCATGTCGGCTGCCTTTGAGGTAAAAAAGATGCCTTCGCCTGTGTGAACGTCCGGCGCGGTTGTCTCTTTGCCCTTAATAAGATCCTGAATGGCCTCCATTTCATTCTTTAACTTTTTTTTCCGCATTATGTTGTTAAAGACACCGACCCCTTTATCGATAACGCGAAATACAATACTTTCTTTCTGTTTTTGCATAACTATTCTGATAGTGTTGGACCTGGAATGCTCAATAGCGTTATTGAGCATTTCAGAGAAAGCATAACCCAGAATATCCGAAATGTTCCCGGGTATGCCGGAAAAAATACCCGTTTTTTCCTTTATGTCACGGAGAACGACGTCTTCTGCAAGGCCCCTATTCCGCAGCATGCGGGTAACTTTCAATAGGCCGCTTTTGGCCTGTCTCAGCCCCTCCCCGGTCGCAAGTATGTAATGCGCCCTATTGGCTTTGCCGAGCAGAATAATTTTCCCATCATTTCTTAATTTTTGAAAAAACTTATTGACATAAGCGCGCGAAAATTCCGTAGATTTTATTATCTCGGACGCTTTTAGCCGCTTTTTTTTCTTTAACGCGCTAAGTATTAAATTCTCTATATCCATAAACGCGCCTCTCCTGTTAGTTTACAACTTACGTCTATATCAATGAATTAAAGTTGTAAACTAGTTGTCAACAGTTAACAACTTTAGTATACACTATGAAATGATAGTTGTCAACTCGATGCCTATCTGCAGGGCTACGTCACAAAGTAGAATATCTTGTATCTATAGGGCATCTGAGAGCGGGATGTCCTTGAGGCGAAAAATTTTGCAGCGCGGCTGTAGCAATTTAGCGTTTCAAATCTTGAACACATAAATTGCCAGTCGCATGCAAAATTCGCCGAAAGGACTCCCGCTCTCAGATGCCCATCGAATTTACACAAGATATTATGCGTTACCTATATGCAGCGCATATGCTGTATTTAGTATTTAACCTTTATCAGGGTAAGGCCTTTGGCAGGGGCGGTAGGGCCGGCTTTCCGGCGGTCTTTAGAGGAGAGGATCTTTCGCATGCTGCCTTCGGGAAGGTATCCCCTTCCGATCTCGATGAGGGTGCCTATGATGTTACGAACCATGTTGTACAGGAAACCGTTGGCTTCGATATTGATATGGATGAGATCTTTTTCTTTTTTAAAAGTTATTTTCTTTATCGTCCTTCGCGTATCTTTTATGGGCGATGAGGCGCTCTTTGCCTGGAAGGATTTAAAGTCGTGCCGCCCGAGTAAAACGGCCGCCTCTTTTCGCATCAGCGGGAGATTTAACTTACAAGAAACTCTATGGCAATAATCCCGGAGGAAGGGATCGTTTATCGGGCTGTTGAGGATCGTATACCTGTAAAACTTGCCCCTTGCGTCAAACCGCGAATGAAATTCAAGCGGCGCCTCTTTTACCTCAATGATACGAATATCACATGGAAGGCTTGAGTTTAACGCTGCTTGAAGCCCGTGCACTGATTTTTTTCTGTCATTGCGAGCGACCAAAGGGAGCGAAGCAATCTCATAGGAGATTGCTTCGTTGGCGCTTCGCGCCTCCTCGCAATGACGAATACTAAAATTCGCAACCTGCGCGCGGGCGTGGACTCCGGAGTCGGTGCGGCCGGCGCCGATCAGACGGACTTTTGTTTTAAGTATTTTTTTTAACGCTTTTTCGATTTCGCCCTGGATGGTCTTTGCGTTTTTCTGGATCTGCCAGCCGGCGTAGCAAGTGCCGTCGTAGGCGACGGTGAGGCGGATGTTACGCATGCTTTATAAGCAGCTCCGCTATCTGAATCGCGTTAAGGGCCGCGCCTTTTCGGAGGTTGTCGCTTACAACCCAGAGGTTAAGGCCGTTTTCCACGGATTCGTCCTCGCGGATACGTCCGACGAAAACCTCATTTTTTCCTTCGGCGTCCAGGGGCATGGGGTATTTCTCCTTTTTAGGATCGTCTATCAAAACGACGCCCGGCGCCTTTGCAAGGATTTTTCTCGCTTCATCGGGCTTGAGTTTCTTCTCGGTCTCTATGTTTATGCTCTCCGAGTGCGCAAAGAAAACCGGCACGCGAATGCAGGTCGAGGTAATCCTGATGTTTGGGTCTTCCATGATTTTGCGGGTTTCGTTCACAAGTTTCATCTCTTCCTTGGTGTAAGCGTTATCCAGGAATACGTCTATCTGCGGAATCAGGTTAAAGGCTGTCTGATACGGAAATTCCTTTATCAGGAATTTATCCACGCCGTGGCTTCCGATTACCCAGTTATCAACGACTTTATCTATTGCCTCCACCTGTTTTTCCAGCTCCAGAATCTTTTTCTGGCCGGCGCCGGAAACCGACTGATAGGTCGAGGCAACTATCCTTTTAATTTTCGCTTTTTTATGCAGCGGCCACAACGCAACGACTGCCTGTATGGTTGAGCAGTTCGGGTTTGCGATAATGCCTTTGTGGCCCTCTGTCCTTTGCGGGTTTACCTCCGGAACAACGAGAGGAACCTCTTTTTGCATCCTGAAGGCGCTTGAATTATCCACGCATACCGCTCCCGCTTTCACGGCGCTCGGCAAAAACTCAAGGCTTCTTGCGGCGCCCGCGCTTGATAGGATGATGTCTACGCCCTTGAACGATCTGTGAGTAAGAATCTCTACCGGACAGGCCTTGCCCTTAAACTTAATCTTCTTACCCTTAGATCTTTCAGAGGCAAGGAGACGGAGTTCTGCAACGGGAAAATGCCTCTCCTCGAGAAGGGACAGAAACTGCGCGCCGACAGCACCGGTAGCGCCCATTATTGCTACGTTATACTCGTCTTTTTTCTTTAGCATTTTACGTACTCCATATATCATTGCGAGGAGGCACGAAGTGCCGACGAAGCAATCTCATACTAAGAGATTGCTTCGCCCCGCTTCGCGGGGCTCGCAATGACAATCTTACAAATTCTTAACTACCAGATCCCCTACCTCGCTGGTCGAGTAGCCCATCTTGCCTGCTGCCATGGATTTCATCTTTGTCGTAACTTTCATCACCGAATTTTCCACACACCTCGCCGCTTTCGTCTCGCCGATTTCCTCAAGAAGCATCGAAAGCGCGCATATAGCGGCAAGCGGGTTTATTACGTTCTTACCTGTATACTTCGGCGCGGAACCGCCTATCGGCTCGAACATGGAGACGCCCTCAGGATTTAAGTTTCCGCCGGCGGCGATTCCCATGCCGCCCTGTATCATCGCGCCAAGATCGGTAATTATATCGCCGAACATATTATCCGTTACGATTACGTCGAACCACTCCGGATTTTTTACCATCCACATGCATGTCGCGTCAACGTGCGCGTAATCAGTTTTTACGCCGGAATATTTCTTGGCCGTTTCGAAAAACACCCTTTCCCATAAATCCCACGCGTAAGTCAAAACATTTGTCTTTCCGCAGAGGGTAAGTTTACTCTCTTTATTACGCTTCTTTGTATATTCGAAGGCGTATCTCACGCAGCGCTCTATGCCCTTATAGGTGTTGCGCGATACCTGAAGCGCGATCTCTTCTTTTGTCCCTTTTTTTATGAACTCGCCCTCACCCGTGTAAAGGCCTTCGTTATTTTCCCTCACTACGACAAAATCTATATCCTTCGGCCCCTTGTCCCTGACAGGCGTCCATACGCCCGGGTAGAGCTTAACGGGCCTTAAGTTTATGTATTGCTCGAGAGCAAACCTTATCTTGAGAAGAAGTCCTTTTTCCAGGATTCCGGGTTTTACCTCGGGGTGGCCCACGGCGCCGAGATACATCGCGTCTGTCTTTTTGAATTCATCAATGACCGAATCCGGAAGCACCTCGCCTGTTTTCTTATACCTTTCGCCGCCGAAATCGTACATGATCTTTTCGTACTTGAAGCCGCACTTTCCGGATACCGCCTCAAGAACCTTAAGCCCTTCGGCTACGACTTCCGGGCCGGTTCCGTCACCGGGTATTACCGCTATTTTATATTTTTTGCCGCCTGGTGTCATCCCAGCAATCTGCCTTTCTTTATGATCCTTTGTATGAAGGGCGAATACGGTTCGATCTTGAACGTTTTCCTTTTCGATATGTTCCTTACCGTGCCCTTTTGCGTATCAACCTCAACCCTGTCGCCTTTCTTTATGGAATTTGCCGCCTCTTTGGAGGAAACAACCGGAAGCCCCATATTAATGGCATTCCGGTAAAAAATCCTCGCGAAACTTTCCGCCACGATGCACGAGATCCCGCATGCCTTGATAGCGATCGGCGCGTGCTCCCTTGAGGAGCCGCACCCGAAATGCTTGCCCGCGACTATGATGTCGCCCGCTTTTACCTTCTTCACGAAACTTTTATCCACGTGCTCCATGCAGTGTCCGGCAAGTTCCGCCGGATCGTGCGTATGGAGATACTTCGCCGGTATTATGTCGTCTGTGTTTATGTCGTTCGCGAATTTGTGGACTTTGCCTCTGTATTTCATGTTCTTTTTTTGCCTGTCATCCTGAGGAGGGCTGACGAAGTCAGCCCGACGAAGGATCTTATCGTTAAGATTCTTCGCCCCGCGGAGTTTATCCTGAGCGCTAGCGAAGGGCGGGGCTCAGAATGACAATTGGAGGGCTTTTTCGACAACCTCGTTACTTTCATGCGACTTCCTTCGGATGCGCAACCCGGCCGCGCACGGCGCTTGCGGCCGCGACAGCCGGCGAGGCAAGATACACCTCGGATTTAGGGTGGCCCATCCTGCCGACAAAATTCCTGTTCGTTGTAGCCACGCACCTCTCGCCTTCGGCAAGTATGCCAAGGTGCCCGCCTAAGCATGGGCCGCAACTCGGCGTGGAAAACACACCCCCCGCTTCGACGAAAATTTTAGCAAACCCTCTTTTTACCGCCTCCAGGTAAACCGCCTGCGTCGCAGGTATAACGATCAATCTCGTACTCTGCTTCACCTTTTTCCCTTTGAGTATCTTCGCAGCCGCTTCCAGATCGCTTATCCTTCCGTTAGTGCACGAGCCGATGACTACCTGGTCAATAAGTACATTTTTCACCTTATTCACGGGTTTGGCGTTGCTCGGCAGATGCGGAAGGCTCACCTGCGGCTCGATTTTGGAAACATCGTATTCTATAACTTCGGCATACCTGGCGTCTTTGTCGCTTTTATATAATTTGAAACTCTTTCTCCCGGGCTTATTTTTTCTTATCGCTTTTTTTACGTAACTTACCGTGGTTTCGTCCGGTTCGATAATGCCGTTTTTGGCGCCGGCCTCGATGGCCATGTTGCACATCGTGAACCTATCGTCCATCGGTAGGTTTTTAATCGCGCTCCCGGAAAATTCCATCGCTTTGTAGAGCGCCCCGTCAGTGCATATCCTGCCTATCGTATAAAGGATAAGGTCCTTACCGGTAACCCACTTCTTGGGCTTGCCGTGATAAACAAATTTTATCGTCTCCGGGACCTTGAGCCAGCACTCCCCTGTCACAAAAGCGAACGCAAGGTCCGTTGACCCCACCCCGGTGGAAAAGCACCCGAGCGCGCCGTATGTGCATGTGTGCGAATCCGCGCCAACTACAAGGTTGCCCGGTAAAACGAGGCCCTTCTCCGGAAGAAGGACGTGCTCAATACCCATCCTTCCCACCTCATAATAATGCGCTATATCGTGCTTCCTGGCAAAGCTATGCAAAACCTTCGCCTGGTTGGCGCTTTTCATGTCCTTTGCGGGCGTGAAGTGGTCCGGAATAAGGGCGATCCTTGTTTTGTCAAAGACCTTTTTCGCCTTTATCCTATCGAATTCTCCTATAGCGATCGGCGCGGTTATGTCGTTTCCAAAGCAGAAATCCACCTTCGCGGTTATGAAATCGCCCGGCTTAACGGCCTTCGCCTTAGTGTGCGCCAGCAGTATCTTCTCGGTTATGGTATATCCCATACAGGGTGTAATTGTATCACGTTACAGCGAAATTGCAACGCTTTTTTCTGAGGGGTTTCGCCCTGTTCCGCTTACAGTAATAAGGCCTGTAGAGGTGGGCGATTGAGGCTCAGCTCAAAACATTGAGCCAAAATCTTCTCCTCGAATTTCTACAATTTGCAAGCGGATAATCAGGTATGTCATAAAGTGCCATATCTCTATATTCCGCTCGCAAATTATGAAATTCTACGTCGAATCTATTCGCCTCAATCGCCCACCCCTACAGGCCCTTATTGCTGATATCTGCCGAGACAGACTTTCGTTAAATAAGCCTCCAGTGGGTGCTTGCCAAGCGGCGAATGCTCTTGACCGTAGAATTTCGCAATTTGTGAATTGGACATGATAGGGATAGCTCTACGGAAAATAAGATACTCGATAATTCACACCTTCCGATTCACAAATTGCAGAAATTCAAGGGAGATAGCTTTACACAATTTTTTGTGTGAGCCGCTGGCAAGCACCCGCTGGAGGCTTATCTTTGGCGGGCGGTCTACAGGTAAATTATATCGTCGGGATTGTAGAGGTAGAGAAATAGAAGCATGTAGTCGCGTAAGTGGCGGGTGGATAAGAAGTTACGCCGGATGTGCTCCTTGCCATTTTTGCCGAGACGCGTGGCGTATTCCGGGTTATTCAGGAGCTCGCGTATCATGAGGGCGGCGCCGCCCACTGTGTGGCAGAGAAGTCCGCTGTGACGGTGCCTTATCTGCTGCGGGATACCGCCGACCGCTGAGGCGACTACGGGTTTCGCCTTCCAGAGGGCCTCGGTTACGGTTATGGCGAACCCTTCTCGTATGGATTTTTGGATTATCACGCTTGAAGCGCGCTGGATACCGTTTATGTCAAAATCGTTCTTTTCCGGCTCTATCACAAGAACGTGTATGTCCGGGTCGTTCCCTTTCTCCTGCATGACCTCGGCGAGAACCGTGTCGCTTTCCGGGTCGTCGGCGGCGCGGTTGCCGGCCAGAATGAGCTGGCAGTCCACGTATTTCTTTACGAGGCGGTAGGCCTCGATTACGCCCACGGGATCCTTCAGGTAATCAAACCGCGAAACCTGGGTTATAATGGGCTTACCCTTCTCTATTTCGTATTTTTCCAACACGCTTTCTATTTCTTCCCGCGTAAGTTCGCGGTTTTTCTCGCTGAAAGGGTCAATGGACGGGGTTACGAGAAACTGCGGAATTTCCAGCTGACGCGCGAAACTCGGGTTCGAAAACACGGAAATGTCGTACTGCTCTATAAAGAGCTTCAGGAATTCCCATACCTCCATATACGGCTTTGATACGTCAACGTGACAGCGCCAGATCCACTTATTCGCGCTTTTCTTATTTTCGATCAACATGATCGGCTGCGGGTCGTGGACGAAAACAATGTCGCCGTATATTTTGGTGCTTCGCAGGATATCCTTACCCGTAGAAAGGAATTTGTCAAACATGCTTTTTGTAATACCTTCGCTTTTTCCGTGCAGGGCGTTATGGAAGGCCTTGGTAACGTTGAAGTAGTCGGGATCGGCCTCTATAACGTCCCATGTGGCGTCTATCCCCAGGTCGTTGAGAAGCGGGATAATCCGCGAAAGTATTTCCGCGACGCCGCCTCCGAGCTTCGTGGAATTTATACACTGGATCTTTTTCTTCTTAAGTTTTTTGCTTATAAGGCCGAGCTCGTAGATTATGCCCTTGCCTACGATGCTTTCGTAATCCGCTATCCCCATCTTAAGCCTGTCCTTTATTGCACCAGTTTCTCATAATATCAAGAATCCTGCGCCTCAAGGCCTCCACGTTAAAGGTGTATGGATCAAGCGCCGCTATGTCCTTCGCCACTTCCGGGGCGCCGGCGGAAGTGCCCAGCCAGAAAGAAAAATCGTTGAATCCCTTTTCCAGCCTCAGGCGCGCCTCGAAAATATGGAAATATATCGAATAGATCGTGACTTTTTCGAGGATCATCCCGAACTCTTTTAGGTTGTGCGCCGTAAAGCCGGTCGGCACGACGAAGCTGTGGGCTTTTATAAAATCGAATTCCCTTCCCCGGGGCGCATACCGGAGAGGCTCTTTGCTCTCGAAAAGATGATTTTCAATAACGTTTATTATTTTTTCTCTCAACTCCCTTATCGTGTTGAAGGCGCATATATCTATGCTGGAGAGTTCCTCGCCTAATTTGTATTCGCCCAGGGTCCACGAGACCCAGTTGGCGAAGGCGTTGGGCGGGTCCGGAGAAAAAGAGTGCTGTCGCTGGAGAAAAACGTGGGTGTGATAATAGATGACGGAGCCGGGGACTTCCTTGACAATTTCGACGAGCTCTCTTAGATTTTTCGCTTTTTTCCCGGTAAGCTCTTTGAGCGTTACGCTTGTGTAAAAATGAAACGGATTCTTGGCTTTTTTAGTCCAGCAGTTCATAGCGTTAATATCCACTCCAGAAATCCTGCGACTTCTCCCGGCGATCGCAGTCTGTACCGGGCATTCGTCTTGCGCGACCGTACCGAAACAAGAATGTTAATACCCCTTTTTCCAAGAGCGCGGAACGCGTCCTCGTCAGTTATATCATCACCTATGCAAATTGGCAAGCATTTTTTGTTTTTTTTCAATATCCATTTTACGATTTCGCCCTTATCCCATTTCACAGCGGGCCTGACCTCGAACACCTTCTTCCCTTCGGTAATACTGATTTTCTTATTCTTTTTAAGATCTTCCGTTATGCGGCTGAATTTTTTTATAAACGCCGCGACCCTGGAAAGCCGAAGCAGCCTGTAATGGACGCTCAGGGTATAGGTTTTGTTTTCAACTATCACCCCTTTTAATTTCACGCAACGCGTTAACTCGTTATAGCTTTTCCGTATAACGGCTCTTAGTTTTTTCGCGTTTTTATTCACGTATTTAAGTCCGGGCCCGGCCAGCTCTATCCCGTGATTTCCGATATAATAGACTGATTTTACGCCTATTAAATTTTTGACGTCTTTTAGTGACCTGCCGCTTATTATAAAAACTTTAAACGTGGGTCTTTTTGATAATTCCTCCAGAAGATTTTTGGATTTTTTTCCTATGCGGGCGAGGGAGGGGATTTTTCTTATGGGCGTGAGGGTGCCGTCGTAGTCTAAAAAAAATATTATTTTTTTAGCGTTTTTTATCTTCCTTTTTAGATCTTCTTTAATTCTTCCAGAAATTTTCCGGCCCATTTATAAATATTGTTTTCCCTTACTACATTTCTGAGGCGCCTCATCCTTTTCTTTTTCGCTTCCTTCGGGAGCTCTATGGCTTTTTTTATCGCGAGGGCGAAATTTTCCCTGTCGTATGGGTTTACGAATATCGCGCCCTTCAGCTCCCTTGCGGCGCCCGTAAATCGGCTGAGAAGCAAAACGCCGTTCAGGTCATTCTTTGCCGCGATGTACTCCTTGCACACCAGGTTCATTCCGTCATGAAGCGGGCTTACAATGCAGGCGTCCGCCAGGGTGTATAAAGCGGTGATTTCCTTTCGTGACATGTGCCGCCTTGCCAGCACCACGGGAAACCACTTTTCAGTAGAGTGCTTCCAGTTTACCTCCTCCACGAGGCTGTTCATCCTGTCGTTAAGCTCCTTGTATTTATCTATGCGTATCCTGCTTAGCCCGCCCTTTTGTATGAACATGACTTTCCCCTTGTACTTGGGAAATTTTTCCAGGAAGCGGTCCAAGGCCTGGATTTTCTCGATTATGCCTTTTGTGTAATCAATGCGGTCCAGACCCACGATAAGAAAAATATTATCGCCTATCGAAAATTCGTCTTTTAATCTTTTAGCTATGGCTTTGACTTCTTTCGAATCGGCCAATTTTGACGTCTCATCAAAATCCACGCTGATCGGGAACGCCCTCACGAGCGTTTCGTGCCCTTCGTAAGTAACTGATGTTTTTTCCTTGTCGACCCTCGCCTCAAGTTCGACTTTTACGGTCTCAATAAAATTGGCGCAGTGGTGCCTTATGTGAAACCCAAGAAGGTCATTCGCGAGGAGGCCCTTAAGTATTTCGGACTTCTGCGGACATATCCTGAACACTTCCGGGCTGGGCCACGGTATGTGGAGAAAATGTGCCGTGAGAAGGTCCTTATTTTTTTCCTTCAACATCCTGCCCAGAAGCATAAGGTGATAATCCTGTATCCACACGAAAGCTTTCTTCTTTCCTATTACCTCGAGTATGATGTTGGCGAACTTCTGATTTACTATTTTGTAATACGCCCAGTCAACATCGTCGAAGCTGGGCCTTGTATACGCCATGTGGTAGAGCGGCCATATGGCCCTATTCGAATATCCGTAGTAATACCCGTTTTCTTCGTCTTTGGTAAGCCAGATTCTTTTCAGAGTGTATTTGGGGTCATCGGGCGGGACTCTTACCTCGTTCTTTTTGTTAACCGCCTCCTTGTCAGCGCTTGAACCGCCATACGCAACCCATGTTCCTGCGCAGACCCTCATTACCGGGTCCAAAGCCGTAACGGCGCCGCCGACAGGCCTTATATACTTGAGCTTCCCCTCTTTGTAAACATGGATATACGGCTCGCGGTTGGAGGCAATGACCAACAGCCGGTCACCAATTGTCTTATGAATCGTTTTTTTAAGCTGCGTCGTGCTCCACATAGGTAATTATCAGTATATATCAAAACGGTGCGGGTTGCAAGAAGAAATACAAAAAGGTGCCTGGCACCTCTTTGTAAAGGTTTTTAGAAAGAGGTGCCTGACACCTTTTTATTGAGGATGTCGGCGGCTTGCTGCCACCAGGCCACATCGCCGTAGCGCGTTTTCCGGAAGTACCAGTATTCGGCGCCCCATAGAAAGACCGCGTCAATACCGAGCGTTTTCATTTCAGTAAATGTTGTTTGAATCATGTCCGGCCAGATGCTTACAGGCCTTTCCGGCGACTTATGGACCAGCTTGCCGGCCTCCCAGGGCTCCGCCTGAAGCTCCGTAATCCAGACCTTCTTGCCGCAGCGCTTGGCCTGTTTTATGAGTTTAGAAAAATACCTCAGCCGCTCCAGCTGGCGCGTCCGGATATAGTAGTTAAAACGCCAGAATTTCTTGCCCACCGCGGGATAAATATTTATTCCGAGAATGTCACACAGTTGCATGGCGTCCCTTATCGGCGTCCTCGGAGGAATAAGCCCCATTATAAACCGGATAAAATTGTTGGGATAGGTTTCCGCCGTAATGACAATTGGCCTGCCGCCCGGATCAAGCTTTCTGACCAGGCTTACCTCCTGCGCGAGAAACTCCTCTCCTATCCACCAGAAGTGCGGCCCGAAACGGCCCAGGGGCTCATTCTCAACCTGCCAGTACCCAACGGCAGGCTTGTTTTTATAGCGATTGACTGTTTTTTTTATGAATTTTAGGGTCCTCTCGCCGAGGGTAGGGTTCTTGCCTATCTCCTGTCCGGGTTTAAGATCAACTTCCGCAAGCAGCCACTCCGGGATGTGATATTCCGGCCAGCGCGGGGCCTTCATCCCGACCACAAGAACAACCGGAATTTTTCTTTTTTTCGCTTCCTTTATCTGCCAGTCAAGCGCCTTGAAGTTATAGACGTCCTTTTCTTTTTCAATCACGTTCCAGTAGGCCGCCAGGCGAATAACATCGAATCCCATCTCGAGGATCGAGATATAGGCCTTTTTCCAGTCCTGGCCCAGGTATTCGTTTTGTCTCGGGCTGAATGTCGTGCCGACGAGAAGGGGTTCAGCTTGGGCGGGGATTGAAGTAAGAATAAGAGTAAAAACTATAAAAGCGACATAGTTACGAACGATATCAAGCAATATTACTCCTTCTTCTTCGGCGCTACCCAGAACTCAAGGCGCTTTCCCAGCATGAGCCTGGTCTGAGCGTCAAGAGCGGGAATAGCGCTCAGGAATAAGATGATAACGGGTATAAGCAGCCACTGGACGGCGAAAACTATCCTTCGGAGGAAAGGGTGCTTCATTTTCTGCTTCGGCAAAAGGCAAATGCTGAGAATAATGCTCGTAATAAGCGAAAAGGAGGCGAGATTAAATATGATAGCGTCGATCCTGGGCGCGCTATAATAAAGAACGCTTTTCTGAAAATGCCGGCCGCCGAAGAGTGGCGGAAGCCATACGATTACCGTCAGAAGGAATGCCCATGTGGCCCATGAAATATGGCCCTCGAACAATTTAAGGACGAGCCTCATTTTGGTGAATAAGGATATCTTTTTATCCTTCAAAAAAGCCCGCACCACTATCGGGAAGTTCTCCACGCCCCAGGCCCATCTTCGTTTTTGTTTGTATTCGTTTACGATCGTCTTCCACCATGTGTTCGCGACAACGATATCCATTGAAACCGTCGTGTACATGGGTACGACCCTGTACTTCCCATCGAAATGGATATACGACTTCCAGAATATAGCCGAATCGTCCGAGATCATGTCCACCGGCCAGTAGCCGACATCGACAAGCGCCTTAAAACTCATACTGTGGCTTGAAAAGGTAACGAGCTGCTCGGGATTGGTCGCCTCTATCAACTGGAAAAACGAAGAGCCCGTCTCCAGGACCCTCGCGAAGCCCGGCACGTCCCAGATGTTGTTGTAATACACCGGTATCGGCTGAAAACTTGAACGCGTCCTGTCGGGGCAGGTCATAAAACTGTAAGTAAGGCAGGCGAAATACTGCGGGTTCACGACAGTGTCGGAATCAAAGCAGGATACAATCACGTTCTCGAATGAAACAGATCTTGTCTTGAAGTATTCCGCGGCTACTTTCGCGGCGACGCTTGCGTTGGCGCCTTTTACGCGGGCTTCGCCCCGCAGGCCGTCTTTATGCATGTTTACCAATAAATCCAGGAACCTCCCCCTGTATTTCGCCCGGATGTCCGCGGCCCCCTTCTTGACATCGACCTGTGCCCTCTCTTCCACCGCAAGAATTACGAGAATTTTTTCGGGCGGGAACGTGCCATCCGCGATACTCTTAATGCCCGGCTCTACGATGTCGGGCGTCTCTTTCGCTATCGGAATAATAACCAGGTGATAAATGTCTTCAAGCGGCGGGGGTTTCACGCCATTTTTCGTAAGGACTTCAAGCCTTTTACGGCAAAAATAATCCGAAAGCTTTTTTGCAAACGGCGCTTCGGAGGAAGCGCTCCTTAAAGCCTTGATGAACACCTCCGGGGCATTTACACCCCGGGCCCTTTTCATCCAGTTCGTGTCTTTTTCAATGGAGAGCCTGAAATAAGAGATTATGAGAAATATCGTCAGGTACGCAAGCTTGAGGAACCAGTAAATTAAAAAGGCAATAATTATGGCCGCGGCAATAACCGGTTTTGCGAGCGCGAGGATAAACATGCCCACGATAACCGTCCAGCTCGTAAGGCCCGGTATGATCTCAAGAAAGCGCTCGAGCGCTTTTTCCCCGCCTTTTATGCCGTATTTCGAAAAATTAAACTTCATTTTTTTGCCGGAGCTCCCGCTTTTCCGGGAATAATTTCAGCCGAGGTGAGGTTGCCGCTTGAGGGATCAAGGTAATACATGAGGCCCGTTTTTTCCGAATAAAAGATCCCTGTTTTCCCTTTAACCGTTAACACGCGATCCATGCGGGGCCTGCCGTATTGCCGGAGCTCCAGAAGGTAAACGTCGTTTTCATCGCGAAAAAGAACGTGTGAGGCCTCGTAAACCCAAAATGCCTCTCCGACGTTTTTACCGCCCTCAAAAATCCACTCCAGCCGCGGGCCCTGCTCAAACACGACAGCGCCGGTTACTTCGGTTGAAAAGTCCAGGATGCCGATTTTGTCTTTCTGCCACAAAAGGACGCGTTCGCGCGGGAGATCAAACTCGATTCCCACGGTGCCCTTTTCAACAAATTTGTACGGCAGACGGTTGGCCAGAAGTTCCCCGCTTTCCCCCGTAAAAAGAATTACGTCTTTTGAAAAAGGTATGATCCTAAAATCGCCGGAAGAGCCAAAAATGGAACCGGCGAGTTTTTCATCCTCCAGCAGTTTGTTCACGCCATTTTTTTCGTAGTTCATCGAGGAAAGCGTGCCCTCCGGCGCAAGAATGTAAACGAGCCCGCCGGCAACGCCCACGCCGCGGGCATCTTGAGCGAAACCGGGATATAGCGCCTTTGCTTTAATGTCCAGCCGGTTTACGGAATTTCCCTGAAAAGTAAAAATATTGCCTCCGCCGGAGGCCTCCCACGTCACCCAGCGCGGCTCTTCCGGGAAAAGATCGGTAATGTTCGATACGCTTGGTTCTTTTTCGGAGAGATCAAGCCACAAAAAAAGTTTTTTTGCGCCTTTCGGGCGGACAGAAAGCAGGACGCAGGAACTTTCCCTCGCCGTAAAAAGCGATATAACCCCGCAATCCGCAAACCCTCGGCCGGCGCCAATAAGCGCCTCTTGATTCTTTCCCGTACATTCATAAACGGCGTAGTCGCCGGCCGAGGCGCTCCTGGAAACGAGCAAAAACTGGGTGCCGGCCAGGTAGGTCAAATCCCTAAAATCACCCGTAATAAGCGATTCGGTTTTTCGCTTCTTCGGGACAAGAAGTATTTTGCCGAGCGTAGTTGCCTCACCGGCCTTTACCGGCAGGGTATCGCTCCACACTTCATAATCTTCAAGAAATAACTTTATGGCGTACTTTCCGGGCAGGAGCTTATCGAGCATGGCGGGAGTTTTGTTTTTCGTAACTTCGCCGTTTACATATATTACCGCGCCGGCCGGCGCGGTGGAAAAGTATAAAATGCCCGTTTTTACTACGATGTCTTCGCTTTGCGGCTTAAAAATATACCCGAACGCGTATAAAACCACCAGCGGGCAGAAAACGATGTAACAAAGGACAAAAACGTAGAAAACGATCCTGCGCAGGATAAGCATCTATTATTTTTTTCTGCCCGGGATAAGCCGGAGCAAGGAAAAAAGAAATATGAAAGCGAACGCGTACATCGTGTTCCAGAGGCCCGCTTCTATGCTTATCCTTACAGCGATGTTTCCAACATCCGTGGTATGCAGATTGTAAAGCCCCGCAATCGATACCACGCCGCTTATGATAAGCGTCAGAATAACATAAATACCGTTTTTCAGGCTCAACACGGCCATTATCGCGCACAAAATCCCCAAAAGCGGCAAGAGATAAACCAGGTAGCTTTTCCAGTCCATGCCTTCAGCGCTTTTGAACATTATCTGCACAAGCGAGATCGCGGCTTTTGACGTCTTATCGTTAACAAGCTTTGGTATCCGGTAACCCGTAATGGTTGTTTTCACGTCTATGTCGCCAAAACTGCTTACGGCGCCTGTTATCTTTTTCAGCCTGTCGATTACTTTACCCGCTATGGGCGAGTCGCCCAGCTTCTTATCGGCAGTAGCGGCCAATTGCTTCGATACGCCAACGGCCGAAACGCTGACTTTCGCCCAGGGCATGAAAAACGAAAGTACGATAACGACGCTTGAGGCAATAACCAAACACGTAAAAATTATTTTCATAATATCCTCCTCCTTGTTTCATTAAGTATACCCAATCATCCTGAAATATGCAAACCGCTCTACAATGCGCCGGCGAGCAGGCGTTTCGTATAAGGGTGCTTCGGAGATCTGTAAATTTCGCTTCGCGAACCAAATTCCACGATTTCCCCCTTATACATTACCGCAACATCGTCCGCCATGCGTTCAACAACAGCGAGGTCGTGCGATATGAATACGTAGGTTAAGGCAAGTTCCTTCTGAAGATCTTTGAGGAGATTCAGTATTTCCGACTGGATTATAACGTCAAGGCTCGAGACCGGCTCGTCCAGTATAAGGATACGCGGCTTAACGGCCAGCGCCCTCGCGAGGGAAATCCTCTGTCTTTGGCCCCCGGAAAACTGGTGCGGATATTTCATACTGTCCTTCAAATTCAAATAAACCTTAAAAAGCACCTTCTGCAAAATTTTTTCCCTCTCGCTTTTTCCCGTACCACGTATCGCAGGGCCTTCCAGGATTATGTCCCGCATACGCATACGCGGATCAAGCGAGCTATACGGATCCTGGAATACAATTTGGGCCTCACGCGCACAAATGCCCACCGAGCCTGAATCTGCCTTTAGCAGTCCCGCGAGGAGTTTTGCCAGTGTCGTCTTGCCCGAACCGGATTCGCCGACTATTCCGAGTGTCCTTCCCTCTTTTATTTCAAAATTTACATCGCGAACGGCCTCTATGCAGCCGGCTTTTCTTTTAAAAACGCCTTTTTCGAGGACAAAAGTTTTGCTTAAATTTCTAACGGTAACGACGGGGACGGGTCTTTCATCAGGATGGTATAGTGTCTGGCCAAGACCTGTCCCCGTCGATCCTAGCTTCGGTACCGCCTCGAGAAGTTTTTTCGTGTAGTCCGCAGTGGGCGAGGAAAGAACAGCGCCCTTCAGCCCCCTTTCCACGATTTTCCCGTCTTTCATGACGAGAACTCTATCGGCGATCTTATTTATAATGCCGAAGTCGTGCGTGATAAAGAGGACGGACATGCCCAATTCCTTTTTCAGGCTTAGTATAAGATCCAGGATTGCCGCCTGTGTTGTCACGTCTAAAGCGGTCGTTGGTTCATCGGCGATTAAAAGTCCCGGCGAAAGCGCGAGCGCCATGGCGATCATGGCGCGCTGCCTCTGGCCGCCGGACAAAAGGTGCGGGTATGAATCGTATATCCTTTGCGGGGCGTTTAGTTTTACTTTTTCCAGGAGAGCGAATGTTTCTGCCCTGACGGACCGGGTCGATACGCTATTGCCGGATTGGCCCGATCCGGAACGTCTCACCAGCACTGCCTCGTCAATTTGTTCCCCCACCCGCAAAACCGGGTTCAAGCATGTAAACGGCTCCTGGAAAATCATGGCAATTCCGGAATTCTTTACAATCTCGCCGCATACGACACAATCCCTTCGCGGAAGCAGGTTCATTACGGAAAGCGCGGTAACCGTCTTGCCGCTTCCCGACTGGCCGACCAGCCCAAGCACTTCGTTTTTGTTTATCGCGAAATCGATACCGTTTACGGCTTTCACCGTCTCGCCGTCGTGCTCGAATTGAACTTTTAAGTCTTTTACATCCAGTAACATAACACCCTGTCTGGCCTGCGAGGTCCGGCCTACGAGGTAGGACCGCGTAGGTCCTACGTGGTTACTTCTTGGGGTTGAGCGCATCGCGCAATCCTTCCCCCAGTAAATTAAACGCAAGCACCGTAATCAAAATCGCCAGTCCCGGAAAAAGAATAACCCACCAGCCAACGCCCATAACCGCTTTTCCTTCCATCAGGATATTGCCCCAGCTGGGATCGGGCGGCTGGACGCCAAGGCCGATGAAACTCAAACCCGCTTCCGTAAGGACCGCGCCCGCGACGCCGAAGATAAAGCTTATAAGGACCGGGCCTATGCCGTTGGGTATGAGGTGCTTTGTTATTATGAAAAAATTGCTCGCCCCGAGCACCCTCGAGGCGGAAATGTAATCACGCGTCTTCAGGCTTAAAATTTCCGCTCTTATGAGCCGCGCCATGCCCATCCAGCTCGTAAGGCCGATCACAACCATTATGTTGAAAATACTGGGCCCGACTACGGCAATAACGGCCAGAATCAGAAAAAAGGCCGGGAAACAGAGCATCACGTCGGCAAAACGCATTATTATTGAATCAATTTTTCCGCCGAAATAACCCGCCACCGACCCGAAAAAAACACCTATAATCGCCGCGAGGCCCACCGCTACAAAACCTATTAAAAGCGCTATGCGCGAAGCGTATATTATCCTCGCAAAAAGATCCCTTCCGAGACTGTCGGTGCCGAGCGGGTGCTCCGGCGAAGGCGCGGCGAGCGCATCCTGTATGTTTATATAGGTAGGGTCGTATGGCGTGATTCGCGGCGCAAATAACGCAACTACGATAAGCGACAATATTATACACCCGCCGAATAATGTAAGTTTGTTACGCAATAATTGTTTCATCTACACTTCTCTTGTCATCTGTCATCCTGAGCGTCCCACAGGGACGCGAAGGATCTTAACGTTAAGCCTTCGGCCCAGAGTTTACCCTGAGCTAAAGCGAAGGGGCCTCAGGATGACAAAATGGGGAAACTTCACCTCGCAACAACGCGTTTCGTCCCTCGTCTCTCGTTACTTGCCATATCGTATCCTTGGGTCCGCATATACATACGCGATATCCGCGAGCAAATTTCCCGCGAGCGTAAGAAGCGCGCTCACAACGAGGCCCGCCATCACAACGTTGTAATCGCGCGTAAAAACCGCCTCCACCATGAGCCGTCCCATCCCCGGTATACTGAAAATCGTCTCAAGTATCACGCTTCCGGATATAAGGGCGGGGATTGAAAGCCCTAGTATGGTAATCATGGGCAGGAGGGCGTTTCGCAAGGCGTGTTTGTATATAACCGTTCTTTCCGGAAGGCCCTTTGCCCTTGCAGTCCTTATGTAATCCTGCGAAAGCACCCCGAGCATGCTCTGGCGCATGTATCTCGAAAGCCCGGCGAGGCCGCCTATGCTCGCGACGGTTACCGGCAGTATTAAATGCCGGAGGAGATCGGCCGCTTTGCGTGAAAAGACTAAATTTTCAAAATCGAGTGATACTATTCCCGATACGGGTAAAATGCCGAGCCTTACGCCGAAAAACGACATGAGAAGAAGCGCGAGCCAGAAGCTCGGCGCCGCGAAACCGATAAACACCAAAATGGTCGTAACCTTATCGAAAAAAGAGCCGCGCTTTACGGCGCTTTTTATGCCGATGGGGATGGAAAATATTAAGATTGCCGCAAGCGCCAGGGAATTGATCAATATCGTTACCGGCAGCCGCTCGCGGATCTTGTCGATGACGGGCCTGTTGTCCACGAAACTTTTTCCGAAGTCAAGCACGCTGAGTTTTTTTAACCAGTCGAAATACTGGACGTAAAGCGGTTTATCAAGGCCGTAAATCCGTTCCAGTTTTTCGCGCGCCTCGTACTCGATTTTGGGGTTCAGCCGGAGCATCAAATCCGTCGGTTTCCCCGGCGCAAGATGTATTACGGCGAAGGATATGACGGTTATGCCGAACAGGATCGGTATTATTTGGAGTATGCGGCGGATTATGTATTGCAGCATCTTGTTGCCCCTCGTCAATAACAGCGTTTAGTGGAATTTCCCTATTTTGTCATTCTGAGGAGCCCTTGACATCAAAGATGTCAAGGGCGACGAAGAATCTCAACTAAAGATCCTTCGCACCCCTGCGGGGTACTCAGGATGACAGCTTATTTCTCCATTAAGTTTTGGAAAAACTCATTCACCTAATACCTATACCGCTGTTTTCCCTTCGGCACCCACCAGTCGATAAAATTATACGTTATCCCGATCGGCGACGGCTCGATGCCCCGGAAGCGGCGGTTAACGGCCACCAGTGAATCCGGTATGTATAAAAACATGTACGGCTGGTCCTCGTAAAGAATTTTATGGATCTTGCGATAGATATTCTTTCTTTCTTCCCTGTCAAAGGTGCGCCTTCCGGCGATAAGAAGGCGGTCCACTTCGGGATTTGAATAAGTTATAAAATTAAATTCGCCCTTTCTTATTTTTGACGAATGAAAAATATCGAAGCAATCCGGTTCCCTTCCGAGGCCCCAGCCCATTATTATGGCCTCGAACCTTTTCTTATCCACAAATTCATTTATAAAAACCGACCACTCCAGGACCCTTATGTTTACCTTTACGCCGATATCCTTAAGCCGGCGCTGTATAATTTCCGCTGCCATGCGCCGCGTATCGTTTCCCTGGTTGGTGAGGATCGTGAATTCGAATTTTTCGCCGTCTTTCTCGAGCCAGCCGTCGAAAGAGCCTTCGCGCCATCCGGCTTTTTTCAATATGGCCCTCGCTTTTTCGGGGTCGAAAGGATACGGCTTCACTTCCGGGTTGAAGGCCCACGACTCGGGAACAAACTGGCCCGTTGCGATTCTCCCCTGCCCGAGAAGCACCCCGTCTATTATTTCTTTTTTGTTAACGGCGTAATTCAGCGCCCGGCGCACCGCTTTGTCTTTAAATTTTTTATTTTTCAGGTTATACGCCAGGAACGTATAGACGAACATGGGGTATTTGAATTTTTGAAAACGTTTCCTGAAAAAAAGAGCATCTGTCTGCCGCGTGTATTGCAGCGGCGTAAGATTCATGGAGTCAATGCCGAGGGTCTCAAGCTCCAGAAACATCGTCGCGGTATCCGGTATTACCCTGTAGATATACCTGTCAACGTAAGGACGGTGCTCGAAATACCCGTGATTGGACACGAGGTCGATCCTTTCGCCGGTTTTCCATCTCTTGAATTTGTACGGGCCCGTGCCCACGGGGTTTCGCGCGAAGTCCGTGGTAAGAAGATTCTGCCCTTTCAGTATATGCTCCGGCATTATCGGCATGCCCCAGCTTGTAATACCGGGCGCGAAAGGCTCTTTGTAAATTACTTTTACGGTGTAATCGTCTATTATCTCGACCGTTTTAATCATTTTAAAATCGCCGCTGTACGGGGTGGGAACGTTCGGGTCTATGAGGCATTCGTAGGTAAATTTTACGTCCCGTGCGGTAAAGGGGCGGCCGTCATGCCACTTAACGCCTTTTCTCAAATGAAAGACGAGCACAAGGCCTTCTTCTTCGATATTCCAGGATTCGGCAAGGTCCCCTACAAGTTCCACGTTCTTGTCGTATTTGACAAGTCCGTTAAAAACAAGGGCCACTATATAGGAGGAGGGGCTGTCAGAGGCCAATATGGGGACCAGCGTGCGCGCGTCCCCGATCTGCCCGGTCACGAACGCGTCGCCGTAAACCGGTTTCAATCCACGCGGGCCTGACAATGCTTTACTATTATCATCCGCCAGGCCGTGCGGGTCTTTCGCGATTAAAAAAAATACCGCTACTGCTGTGAGTAACGGTATAAGTGAACGCTTTTTACTTTTGCGGCGCGCCAGAGGGTATCTCAACAGGAACACCTTTTCCGCCCCGAAGATCGATTAAACTTCTTCCCCTTTTTGAGGTCAATATGCCTAACAAGAGGCAGGTTGCCAAAAAAAGGCAGGCCGCGACGACCGTCGCCCTCGTCATAAAAACAGAAACTTTTGTTCCGAAAATGGTCTGCGACGAATCCGCGCCGCCGAAGGTTTCGCTTAAACCCCCGCCTCTTCCGGCCTGTAGAAGTATCACGACGATCAAAATCAAACACGCGATTATGTGAACAGCGATAACAAAACCGTATAGCATTGTACTATTTCTCCTTTGCGACTACTGAGGTTTTTTTCACGATCTCGACAAATGACTCGGGGTTAAGAGAGGCGCCTCCGATCAATGCGCCGTCTATGTCCTTTTGCTTGATAAGTGATTCGATATTGTCGGGCTTTACGCTTCCGCCGTATTGAATCCGTAAATTTTCGGAGATTTCTTTCCCATATTTTTTCGACAGGAGCCCTCTTATAAACTTATGTATTTCCTCCGCTTCTTCCGGCGTGGCGTTTTTGCCGGTTCCGATGGCCCAAACGGGCTCATAGGCGAAGGTGATGTTCAGGATTTCCTTTTCCCCCACGTCCAGGAGGCCGTTTTCCACGTGATCCCGCACTACATCAAAAGCCGAACCCGCCTCTCTTTCTTCAAGCTTTTCACCCACACACATTATAGGAAGAAGCCCGTGCTTCAGGGCGCTTTTTACCTTTTTGTTTACGGTTTCGTTGGTTTCTCCGAAATATGCCCTTCTTTCCGAGTGCCCTATTATCACATATTTACAGCCGAGGGCTTTCAGCATCTTCGGAGAAATCTCTCCGGTAAACGCGCCCTCTTCCGCCCAGAACATGTTCTGGGCGCCGAAGGATATATTCGTATCGCCGGTAATGTCTTTTACGTCGGTCAAAGACGTAAAGGGCGGGCAGAGGACGATCTCGACGTTATCTATATCGAACAAATCCCTTTTGATGGCGTTTGCGAGAACAATAGACTCCGGGGCGGTCTTATACATCTTCCAGTTGCCCGCTATTATAGGTTCACGCATTATTTACCTTACCTCGTCATTGTGAGGGCGCGACAGCGCCCGAAGCAATCTCTTTCCTCGTCATTGCGAGGGCGCGACAGCGCCCGAAGCAATCCCTTTCGTATGAGATTGCTTCGGCTGGCTTCGTCAGCCTCGCAATGACGTGTTTTCGTCCTTCGTCCTTCGTAACGTTACCTACTTATCCTGTAATGCCGCTATGCCCGGAAGCCGTTTCCCTTCCAGGTATTCCAGAGAGGCACCGCCGCCGGTTGAAATGTGACTCATTCTTTTTCCGAGGCGGAGCTCTTTTATCGCCGCGGCCGTGTCACCGCCTCCTATGATGGTCGTCGCGTTAAGGCGCGATACGAACTTGGCGATTTCGGCTGTGCCCTTCCGGAAAGGCTTTAATTCAAAATAACCAAGCGGCCCGTTCCATACTATGGTTTTGGCGTTCTTAAGGGCACCCTTGAATTTTTGATTGTCCGCGGCC
>Ga0208325_1000073_pt1 | contig 26570 bp, 31 predicted proteins | sample PL_2010_330m_FD_185486 | JGI IMG/M metagenome (GOLD analysis project Ga0208325, IMG submission 185486) | Freshwater microbial communities from Powell Lake, British Columbia, Canada to study Microbial Dark Matter (Phase II) - PL_2010_330m... | ecosystem: Environmental > Aquatic > Freshwater >...
CTTTAGGGGGGCAGGTTATCGTTCAGACCTATTCCCCGGAGCACTATGCCATTCAGGCGGCAGCCAAGCATGACTATGCCCTTTTCTACGACCAGGAAATTGCCTATCGGCGTCAGCTTCATAATCCTCCCTTCACCCGGCTGGTCTCCCTTGTCTATAGTCATACTAATGATGCTCTCTGTCAACGGGAGGCAGAAAGGATGAAGCGCCTCCTTATTGAGGAAAGAGACTCAAGGGGGATAGCCGACCTCAGTCTAATCGGACCAGCCCCGGCGTTTATTCACCGACTGCGGGGTAGGTTTCGGTGGCAGCTCATTCTTCGTGGTTCGGAGCCTGCCGCTTTTGTCTCTCAAATACCTATTCCTCCTGGCTGGACGGTAGATGTTGACCCAGTCGGTTTATAGGCTAAATTTTTTAATTGAACCCCCGCTTGACAATTTGCCATTTGTCAAATTATACTTAATAAAGTAGTGATGACCAATAACAATTTAGGCGCTATACTTAAGCAGCAGAGACTTATGGTGCCGCTGACATTACAGGAACTGGCTGTCCTGGCGGGCATATCCCCATCACACCTGGGTCGTATAGAGAGGGGGGAACGTTTTCCCTCAGCCCATGTCCTGCGAAAAATTGCCGGGCCTCTAGGTTTTGATGAGAACGAGTTATTTACCTTAGCTGGCTACCTGACTCCTCAGCCTGCTACCATATCTGAGGCGGAGGCAAGCTATAGCGGTAGGCGATTAGACCCTTACGTGTCCAGGGTATTAGCCCAGGAGCCGGTTGAGGTTCAGCGTGCCGTTATCGGCATCCTCTCCATTTTAAAGAGTATTGCCAAGGGCCTGACTAAAGAAAGCCGCTAACGGTGCCTTTGAGCAATGCTCGCCTCAGGCAAAGGAAAAGGGATTTTCACCCCGATTTTATAATACTTGGTTCTTTTTTGCCTGATAAGTGACCTTACTTTATTGAATCGCGTCTTGATAAAAGTTTGCCTTGGGAGTATAGTTTAGGTCTAGATGATAGCAGTAGATAGGAAAGATTTGAAGCTAGTTTTTGAACCCAGAGCCTCATTACTATTGACCAAGGTAAGCAGTTTTCTCACCGAGCAGAATGTTAAGTGGTATGTTGTTGGTGGCTTTGTGCGTGATGTGCTGCTGGGGAGGGATACGGCTGATATTGATATTGCTGTAGCTGCCGATGCGCTGGAGATTGCTCCCAAGGTAGCTACTGCCCTCGGCGGTAAGTATGTCCTGCTGGATAAGGTAAATAGGGTGGGCAGAGTAGTCCTGGTTAGTGAGGGGGCACCGTCAACTAGAGGTCAGTGGGCGCTTGATTTCTCCACATTTGAAGGTAGTATTGAGTATGACCTGGCACGACGTGATTTCACCATTGATGCCATGGCAGTTGACCTTTTGCGATTAGAGGAAGACCACACCGAGGTTCAGCTCATAGACCCGTTTAATGGCTGGGATGACCTGCATCAGGGGGTGATTCGGACAGTTGCCGAGACGGCTTTTGAGTCGGATGCAGTACGCTTACTACGGGCGGTGAGGCTGGCGGCTGAGCTGGGTTTTAGTATTAGTCAGGAGACCGAAGCTCTAATTCGGCGTCACTCTTACCTTATCGCCGGGGTGGCTGGTGAGCGGGTAAGGGAAGAGCTACTTCGGCTGCTGGCTATTCCTCAAGCCGACTTTTTACCTTACCTTGATGAACTGGGTTTATTAACTGCGGTAATTCCCGAGATGGCTCAGACAAAAGAGGTCAAGCAGCCTAAAGAGCACTTCTGGAGTGTCTTTGACCATTCTCTTAAGACAGTGGTGGCGGTTGACTTTGTCCTCAGGCAGGGAGAGTGGGAGTATGCCAATGAAGAGGTCTTGGCGGCTGTCCCGTGGTCGGCAGTGCTGGCTCGGCACTTTGACCTTGAGGTTAGTAGCGGTAGCACCAGAAGGTTACTGCTCAAGCTGGCGGCACTCCTTCATGATATTGCCAAACCCCAAACTAAAACTATTGAGGCTGGCGGTCGGATGCGCTTTCTAGGGCATGCCAAAGAGGGGGCAGCTATAGCCGTTAATATTCTGGAAAGATTAAGGTTTAGTGGTAAGGAAATAAAGCTGGTGGAAATTATGGTGAGGCACCACCTCCGACCGATGCAGATGAGTCAGGAAGGACTGCCGTCCCGTAGGGCTATTTACCGCTACTTTCGTGATACCGGAGAGGCGGGCATTGATATACTGTTTTTGAGCCTGGCCGACCATCTAGCCACCAGAGGTCCACAACTAAGCCTAACCGGTTGGCAGGAGCATGCTGAGATAGTAAACTATGTGTTGGCTCAGCGCTTTCAAGAGGAGAGTTTGGTTACCCCACCCAAGCTGATTGATGGACATGATATAATTAATATCTTTGGTATGAACCCGGGACCTAAAATTGGGGAGCTTCTGGAGGCAGTGCGTGAGGCGCAGGCCTCAGGGGAACTGGCTACCAGAGAGGAGGCTCTAGCTTATCTCCGTGAACGCTTGTCACCGGAAACAGGATAAATAGATATGACTAAAAGAAGTGCGCTGACTCTCATAATAATATTAGCCCTTTTCGCCCTTGCCGTGTGTGTGGTTTTGCCTATTGACCAGGGAATACTGGGCAAGAAAGGGGTACACCTCGGGCTTGACCTTGTCGGTGGTAGTCATTTGGTGTATCAGGCTCAATTTCCCGAGGGGGCTACCGGGGAGGAGAAGGCAAGGAATATGGACAGGGCACTAATGACTATCCAGAGCCGCATTGATAAATATGGCGTCACCGAGCCTATCATCCAGAAGCAGGAAGGTGAGCGCATTCTGGTGCAGCTTCCCGGGTTTACCGATATTGAGGAAGCCAAGAAGCTGGTAGAGCAAACCGGTTTCCTTGAGTTTAGACAGGTTGAGCTGAGTGAGGGCGAACCAGTCTGGCTTGGTGATTACCTTGAGGACTCCCCGACCACATTTTTTGATGGGAATGAGACTGGCTCTCGCCTATTTGTTGGCGAGGATAATAATCCGGTAGCCTTTTTAGTCAGGGATGCGGGAGGCAATCTCAGCTACACCGACGAGAGGGGTAATCCCGTAGATATAGAAGAACTAAGGCAGGGCTCAACAGACCTCTTGTCCTGGATACCAGCCAGAGGCGATGATGGCACGCTACTCACTGGCGAATTTTTGGCTAAGGCGGTTCCTCAGGTAAGTACCAAACCCACCGGGGCTGAAGCCGAGGTCGGTATTGAGTGGAACCAGGAGGGGGGGGAAATTTTCGACCAGGTTGCCAAGCGCCTGTATAATTCAGGAGCCTACGGGACGCCGCAGCGGGCTTTAGGTATTTTCTTAGATAATGTACTCATCTCCGCCCCCCAGATTTTGCAGCCAGAATATCATGGTACCGGAGTTATTACCGGTAATTTTTCCATTGAAGAGGTGGACCGACTGGCTAATTTACTTGAGTCCGGTGCTTTACCTATGCCGTTAAAGAAGCCTCCTCTTTACCAGCAGACGGTCTCGGCTACGCTGGGAGCTGACTTCATTGATATGGGGGTTATGGCAGGGCTGGTTGGAATAATATTGATTATGCTATTTATGATTATTTATTACCGCTTACCCGGGCTTTTAGCCAGCCTGGCTCTAATTTTTTACGGAGCATGGGTATTGGCGCTGTTCAAGATATGGCCGGGAGGAGGTGTTACCCTTACCCTGGCTGGAATTGGTGGCTTTGTCTTATCCATAGGTATGGCGGTGGATGCCAATATCCTTATCTTTGAACGGATGAAGGAAGAATTGATGATAGGGCGGACGCTGGGAGCGGCTATTGAGGCTGGTTTTAATCGGGCGTGGACGGCTATCAGGGATAGTAACATAACTACCTTTATTGTCTGTGGCATTCTTTATTGGCTGGGTAAAAATATTGTCGCTAGTGCTCCAGTAATGGGCTTTGCCCTAACCCTTTTTATCGGTGTTGCCGTAAGCATGTTTACCGCTATTGTAGTTACTCGAACCCTCCTGCGCCTGTTCGTGGGCACTCGGCTGGCGCAGCGGACTTCTCTATTTAGCGCTTATCGGGGTAAAGAAAATGTTTGATATTGTCGGCAGAAGGTTCTGGTTCTTTCTCATCTCAGGCGTGGCACTTCTTATTGCCATTATTGCTCTGGCGACCATTGGTCTCAAATCTGGGATTGAATTTAGTAGCGGTTCTATGGTGGCGGTGAGCTTTGAGCAGGAAGTAGACCAGGGTGAATTGAAACAAGAATTAGCTGACTTAGGTTATCCCAATGCCATTGTCCAGAGCGAGATTCGTCCCGCTGGAGGCGGTGTTTTTTATATCCGCACCAGCGAATTGGGTGATGAGGAAAAAGCCCAGTTAGAGAGTGCCCTAGCTGCCAGATTTGGCAACCTCGAGGAGACGGAATTTAGCTCGGTGTCACCTATGGTAGCTGAGGAGACGACGCAGAATGCGGCTATTGCGGTGGTGGTAGCTGCCGTAGGCATACTTCTTTATGTTACCTGGGCGTTTCGCCGGATGCCAAGCCCTTTCCGCTATGGCACCTGTGCCATAATCGCCCTGGTGCACGATACCCTGGTGGCAATAGGAGTTTTCTCCATCCTCGGTGGCATATTAGGCTGGCAAATCAATTTAATGTTCATTACCGGTATCCTGGCGGTTATCGGCTATAGCGTAAATAATACCGTGGTTGTTTTTGATAGAATCCGTGAGAATTTGACCAGGGGGGTGAACCCCCATTTTGAGGTGGTAGTTAATAATAGCCTGGTGGGGACCCTGAGCCGTTCCTTGAATACCAGTCTAACCACGCTTTTGGTAGTAATAGCCCTGTTACTCTTTGTCGGCGCTTCAATTCAGAATTTCGCCGTGGTGCTACTGGTTGGTATCATTGCTGGAACCTATAGCTCACTCTGTATTGCCCCTACGCTGCTGGTGGTCTGGGAGAAGGGGGAGTGGGGCCGGTTGATACGCCTGGCTAAAGCCTAGGTGGAGGCGGGTCATGTTTTCTAGCCCTAGTGGTGCGGCTAAGCTTTCTCTAGTAGTGGTAACCGGGCTGATTGGGCTCAAGGTAGTGGTGGCGGTCATAACCGGGAGCCTCAGTATTTTTGCTCAGGCAGCCGATAGTCTCCTCGACCTGTTTGCCGTAATCATTACCTTCCTGGCGGTTGTTATGGCTGCCCGGCCGGCTGATAAGGAACACCCTTTCGGTCACGGCAAGGTGGAAAATATTGCCGCTGTCGTCCAGGCGGGGCTAATTTTTATTGCCGGTGGCTTGATAATCTATTCCGCAATACGCCGGATAATAGTGGGAGCGACGGTAGAGCTGGCTGAAGCCGGGATAGGGGTAATGGTGGTTTCCATAATTGCCAGCATCTTTCTTTCACGCCATCTGCTCAAGGTAGCACGGGCTACGGATTCAATATCATTAGAGGCCAATGCTCGCAATATTGCTACTGATGTCTATTCCGCTGTCGGGGTGCTGGTGGGGCTGGTGGTCATACGCTTTACCGGACTCAATATTATTGACCCTATTGTTGCCCTGGTAGTGGCCTTATTAATTCTAAAAGTAGGTTATGAGGTAATGCGGAGGTCTTTTGGCGGGCTGATTGATGTCAGATTGCCCGAGGTCGAAGAGAGCGTCATAAGGTCATGTATTATGGAGCATGACGGCGAGCTGGTAGGTTTTCATGAATTGCGTACTCGCAAGTCAGGAAGCCAGCGTTATATTGACCTCCACCTGGTAATGCCTAAGCATGTCAGTGTAGAAGAAGCGCATAGGGTGTGTGATGAGGTGGAGCAGGGTATAAAGAAGCGGTTGCTTGGTTCCAGTGTAATTATTCATGTTGAACCGTGTAGCGAGGAATGTGACCAGTGCCCTATACCCACTGACCGATGTAAGGAGAGACCTTAGGCTAGGTTATGTATTTCCTTGATTGACCTAACCAGGTTATCAATACCGGGTGCCTCAGAGCTACGCGGTGATTGACCTAGGGGGTCTTCAATATCGGTGTTACCCAGAAGCACATCAAAGGTGGCTTTTACTGAGGCAGATAGGGCGGTAAGATTATAGCCACCCTCCAGAGTGAAGACGAGACGACCACTACACAGTTCATCGGCTAATCCCTTGATAATTTTTACCATCCGGGCAAAGCCGGTAACGCTTACCTGCATCAAGGCTAGTCCATCCGCCCAGTGGGTGTCGTAGCCGGCAGAAACCAGGATAAGTCCGGGGTTAAACCGTCTCGCCGCCGGGACCACGATTTGTTCAAAGACCGATAAATATTCGGCATCACCACAGCCAGCCGGGAGTGGTATATTAATTGTGGTTCCCTCGCCGGCTCCGATGCCGGTTTCGTCAGCCCTGCCTGTCCCCGGGTAGAAGGGATATTCATGGGTCGATATATAAAGCACCTGGGGGTCATCATAGAAAGTTCCCTGGGTGCCATTACCGTGGTGCACATCAAAATCAATGATGGCGATTCGGTCTAATTTATATTTATCCAGAGCATATTTAGCGGCAATAGCTATATTATTAAACAGGCAGAAGCCCATAGCTCGCTGGGAAGTAGCGTGGTGTCCCGGAGGTCTGACCAGAGCAAAGGCGCTATTTACCTCTCCATCCATAACCACCTCGGTTGCCTTAATAACCCCACCGGCGGCATAAATGGCTGCTTCATATGAGTCAGCCGACATTATCGTATCGGCATCCAGCCAGCCGCCGCCCTTTTGAGCTGCGTCCTGGATGTGTGATATATACTGCTTATCGTGCACCAGTGATATTTCTTCAATGGAGGCAGGACGGGGCTTAACCGGGGTTAATTGCTGCTTAAGTCCGGTCTGTTCCAGGTGGGAAATGATTGCCTCTAACCTCCCCGCATTCTCCACGTGCCCCCCGGTGTCGTGTTTGAGGTATATAGGGTCATAAATAATGCCTGCCTTCATAATGTTCCCTTCCCTTCGCCAAATTAGCCGAGTTCTAATAGTAGCAGATACCATGCTCGGTAATCAATAATAATGCTGTGATTGTTTATTGGCCTCACACCCTTTAGATTTTTATTAGGTAACCCCATCCCCTTTTTCCCCTTCCCCTTATCAAGGGGAAGGGGAGCTTATATAAGGGAGGCTTCGCCTCCCTTTGACTCTCCTTTTAAGGAGGGGGAAGAGATTTTAGAGAGGGGCTTCGCCCCTCTCTTACCTATGTTCCCCCTTATTACGAGTTTTTTAGCAAAGGGATTAAAAGGGGCGAAGCCCCTTTAAGAATTTCTCTTCCCTCTCCCCTTATGAAGGGGAGAGGGATAAAGGGTGAGGGGTTGTTAAACAATCTTTTATTAAGGGAAGGGGGTCAGGGGGATAGGTTACTAGACAATTTCAATATTGATACAAAATGGTTGGGCCTAAACCACCAGCTGGATACCTGATATCAGAAACCAGCCCCCAAAACCAACAAGTAACAGACTACAGGCAATAAAAAGACCCTCCTGAAATCTCTCTGCCCAGAGGGCGTGGGTTCTATAAATCACCACGGACACCAGTGACAGCCAGACTAAGTCGCATAGCCAGTGGACAATAATAAGCACAATTAAACCACTGACGCCGAAATCAAGGAACTTCATTACCAGCATACTGCCGATTGTCGCCCACCAGAGCAGGAAGAAGGGGTTAAAGCCACTGGTAATGATACCGGCCATAAATGCATTATAAGGTAAGTCCTTGCCCCTCTGAGTTACCTCGGCCCGGGCACGAAACATGCCTATCCCCAGCCAGATAATCATACCACCGCCCCCTATACTCAGCCCGAGCTGCACAAGGGTGTTCTGAAAGAACTGGGCAAAGCCAAAGTATATTAGTAGTATCAGGGGGACTTCTATTACCGCATGCCCCAGGGCTATCTGGAAACCAGCCCACGGGGACCTATAGCTTTTGGCTAAAGTTACCGCAAACATCGGGCCGGGCATCATTACCCCGGATAGTGAAATTATCACCACGCTTAATAGAATTGGGAGCATAAGAACACCTTGGATTAGATTGTAGCATACTTGTTCCCCGACGTCTCTGGAATGATAGAGCGTGGCTTGAGTTCGTCAGGGTAATACATTATACTCTGCAAATAGAGGATTAATGGCTGGGAGGTCATAGTAAACGGGATATTGAAATGGTCAGGATAACGGACAGAGACTTCTCGGTAGAGGAAATAATCGGCGGAATGAACAATCCGAAGATAGGGGCTATCATAACCTATCTGGGCATTGTGCGTAGCTTCTCGGAGGGGAGGGAGGTGGTGGGGATTGAGTTTGACGATGACGAGGCGGCAATTGGCAAAGTTAGGGAGTTAGCCGATAAGGCACTTGAGGACTTTGATGTGGAGGATGTGGCGATAGTGCATCGCGTGGGACAGCTAAAGGTTGGGGATAAGCTCCTGCTGGTAGCGGTGAGCGCTTCCCATCGCCAGCCGGCTTTTGCCGCCTGTATGAGTATAATAGATGGGGTTAAGGTGATACACTCAGGCTGGGGGAGGGAATACTATAAAGGTAGTTAAGTCTGGAGACGGGAGCACTTTTAGATGCGATATCGCTCAATTTACATAACGACCAAAGACGAAGATGAAGCCAGGAAAATAGGCAGAACCTTGGTAGATGAAAAGCTGGCGGCCTGTGTCAATATCCTTCCCATAAAATCAATTTATCGGTGGGAGGGGGAAATTCAGGAAGAAGGGGAGGCAGCGATGCTGGTTAAAACCAAGGCTGAGCTGGCGGATAAGGTTATTGAGCGGGTGAAAGAATTACATTCATACGAAGTCCCCTGCATTGTTTCATTCTCAATAGACAAAGGCAACCCGGATTATTTGAAATGGATTGAGGAATCAACAAAGTGAACTGTCGGTGAAGTTATATCTGGGGTGAGAGCGGTGTCTTTAGATTTAACTAAGATAGTTTCGCAGGTTGGTGGCATGGTTGCCCGGCTGAAGGCGGGCAGTGAGGAGAGGCGGAACCGTCTGCAGAAGGCCCTGTCTGTTCTTCATAATCAGGCTGGCGAACTGGAGCCCTTGACCAGGAAGATTGCCTCCAGTAAGACTACCTGGCTGGTAGCCGGTGTGGTGGATGGGCTTGACCGGCGCTATGAAGTGCCACCCCTCCCCGCCGAATTCACCATTCTGGCGACCGATGGCTCACATATTGATGTTGACCGACACAAGTCAACCAGGTGTTATCTGATAAACATAGGTGTCGTCAATCTCCATTACGGTGCCCAGCCTGAAGCTGTCCTTGACAGTTTCCCCGGCCTCTATTCCAGTGAGGAAGACCTGGTTATTACGCCCGCCGGGGTCAGGGGTCGCGAGCAGCCAATAGAAGGCGCGCTTCTGGGTATCAAGCGCAGTGTCGAGGAGTGCCACCGGCTGGCTGAATTAGCTGCCGAATTGCCACCGGGTAGTTCAAGCCTGGCCCTGCTTGATGGCTCGCTTATTCTCTGGGGTCTGGAAGCCTATCCCGAGTTTGTCACCGAGGCATTGCTGGATAAAGGCTTTCTCAGCTATTTAGATGATATAAAAAAGCTCAATAATGATAAAAGACTGGCTCTGGCCAGCTATATCAGCTTTCCTCGCAGCACCGATGTGGTTAATGCCTTGCGGGTCGCCCTTTGCCCTCGTGAGGTTGTTGACACTGACCGCTATTGCAACACCTGTGAAACGCGGGAATGCGATGCGGTCGCTGGGGTTCGGGACCGGGAGCTGTTCTTAAATTTACTGACAGGGGGGGAAAGGTCGGCCCTCTTTATCAGTCAGTCCAAAATCCAGAAGCGCTACGGGGGGCACTTGGTTTACTTTTTCTACCTCAGGGTGGATGATGAAATAGCCCGGATTGAGATTCCCCGGTGGGTAGCCACTGATAAGAACCTGCTCAATCTGGTTCACGCCCTGGTTTTAGACCAGTGCCGGCGTGGGCTGGGGTATCCGGTGGCGTTAAGCGAGGCTCACGAGCAGGCGGTGGTAACCGCCGCCGATAGAGAAAGCTTCTGGCAAATGGTGGAGTCGTCTCTGGTGGATGAGCATCTGCCCAGCCTCACCTCAGCCAAGAGCCAGAGCAAGAGAACAAGGTGGGTTTAGGATTATGTTTGACCTCACCCCCTTTATCCCCCTCTCCTTAAAAGGAGAGGGGGAGGAGAGGTTTTGAAGGGGCTCCGCCCCTTCAGGCTTCCCTTCTAAAGACCGGGGAAAAGGAGGCAGAGCTTATGGATAAATGCAGACACTGTGGTACAGAGTTGCCACCTACCCACACAGGCCCATGCCCAAAATGTGGGAGGGAAGGTAAAGTTATTGACTTAGAAGTTAGCGACGGTGCTATAGCAGGAGATTCCCTTTCAGGAAAACATAAGCCACAATGGAGTAGTAAATCATTAGCTGTGTTTTCTGTAGTTGTGGCTGTCTTTCTAGGTATAGTAGTTCCTGGTATCCTCTATCTACTTCCATTTAGCCTTGGTGTAAATTATGGCATATTGGTTGGTTTCTTAGTAGTGGCGGGTTCCGTCCTCTGGTGGCAGAGATATCGTGTTCTCATGCTTATACGGTGGGTGGAAGGCAGATTTGGTGGTGAAAAGGGGTTTTGAAGGAGGATGAAATGGATTTCTTATCTTCAGGGCTTTGGTGGGGATTTTTTGTTGCCGCCTCAATCTCATTTTTTGTTTATACACTGGCTCGTCGGAATTGGGAGCTACAGATTAGATGGCTGAATTTCTGGGGTGGCTGGTGCGCGTGGCTGAGTTTGCTGTTTGTGATTCTGACCTTTGTCTTCACTGGCTGGAAGGGAGGACTAGCAGTCCTAGTTGGTGTGATTCCAGTAGCAGTAGTGGGAATTCTAGTAACAAGACTGCTACTGAGCGGGAGAACCTGACAAGTAAAGGGAAAGGAGAGGTTTTGAAGGGGCGAAGCCCCTTCAAACTTCCCTAAATAAGTGAAGGAGCTTTAAGAGACAATCAAATGCCGTACAAAGAAGGACAGAGAACCTTGATGGGCTTCTTGGGTATCCCAATCGTAACGAAAGTCGCCAAGACACGACTCTTTGGAGGACCTTACATACGCTTTTATAACTTATTTGAAGTTCTTTCATATCTATACATGACTGGAGCAATATTAGGACGTGCTAGACGCGACAATATAACTGAATTAGCAAAAATGTTTTCAATGCCTGGAGGCGAAGAGGAGTTTATGAATTGGTTGCAAAAACAGGCAAAAGAACGCCTTGTGAAATTTAGGAATGAGGTTGGGAAAAAACCTGATAGATTCGATGAGTTCATTCTATTCAGGGAATTTGAGAGTGCTACTGGGATGAGTCTAACTGGCTGGTTCGGAAACAAAAAAGAAACTAAAAAACTGCTGAAAGCATGTGACGAGAAAGTTCCGTTAGAAGAGGCTGAGCCTGTCATTAAGGAATTCCAACTAGAGGGCATAGGTTTTGGTAGCTCTTTCTCAGAATTAACAGAGAAAATGTATAGGAACTCCTATGAGAATATTGACATGGACTTGTGGTCTAAGCATAGAGCACATGGATTAGCCATCCCCGAAAAACCAACAATAATAAGTCTTGAGGAACAAGAAGAAATAATCCTTCAAATGGTGGCAGCCTATGCGTCAGAATACTATCCAGAATTACTTGACCCTTTGGATTTAAGGGGTCACCTAGCTGTTTGAGGAGATTTGTTAAAAAGGAGGAGGCAATCAATGGGGTCTAAAGGCAGAAAAAATGTTAAGAAACCCAAGAAGCCGAAGGAGAAGAAGAAATAGTTAGTACGAAAATTCTATTATGGGCTTCCCTAATAATTGTTATTATCATAGCAATTAACGAGCTATTTTGGCTCGGCAGAAGTGATTTAGCTTGGGTTATCCTTGGGCTTGCAGTAGCTATGGGTTTACAAGTTGCGTATCTTTTAAAGAAGAAATAGGGCAATTAAAGGAAGGGTATCCCTTCTAACCCTCCATTTATACTCTGAGGGGGTTGATTTAGCAGGGTGTCTGAGAGGGGCGAAGCCCATCTCTAAAAACTACCTCCCCTTCCCCTTGTAAGGGGAAGGGGATAAAGGGGATAGGGTTGCTAACAAAAACTAGGGGGAGAGGTTAATAATTAAAAATGGCTGAAGGGCAACGAGTCGGCGAGGTTATTGAAGCCAGCACCACTGATTTTGTGGCGCAGTGCTACGAGCTTTACCAGTCGCCGCCTCTAGGCAGCCTGGTGAAGACCAGGGACGAGTCGGTGGAGCTATATGGCATTGTCTATAATGCCACTACCGCCAGCCTTGAGCCGGGTCGGCGTCCCATTGCCCGGGGCAAGGATGAAGCCAGCGAGGAGGCAGTCTATCAATCAAGCCCCCAGCTTTTAAAGCTGCTTAGAAGTGAGTTCGGGGCGCTGGTGGTGGGGCACAAGCAGGGTGATAAATGGTATCACTACCTGCCGCCCAAGCCCGCCCGAATCCACGGCTTTGTTTACCTGTGCCCCCCTGAGGAGGTAAAGGAGTTTAGCCAGTCCTTGGGTTTCCTCAATATACTGATTAACACCCATTTACCGGTTTCCACCGACGAGCTTGTTGCCGCCTGCCTGCGCCGGATGAGCCGGGTATATGAAGACCGCCACGCTTTTCTGGTGGCGGCGGGTAAAGAGTTAGCCGTATTACTTAGTGGTCAGTTTAACCAGCTCAAGGCTATTCTGGAAAGGATTAGAGAATGAGCGAGCGTCTGGGTATTGTCGTCTCCGGTTCGCTAAATAAAGGGGTAGAGGTCAGGCTGGATAGCTCGGCTTCGGTGGAGGATATGGCAGTGGGGCGCTATGTAACCATTGAAGGGGAGAAGCAGCGTTTCTTCGGCATGATAACCGATGTCACTCTGGGGGTAATCGACCCCAAGCTTACCCTTACCCCGCCCGATGTGGCTGACCCATTCATCGCCGAGGTATTAGCCGGCACCAGCACCTATGGTACTCTCCATGTCTCTCCGTATCTCACTATTGGGAGTGATGTTACCAGTCTGCTTGGAGAACCCCAGCCGGTTAAGACAATTCCGGCGCATTTTGCTACGGTAAACCTGGCTTCCGACCAGGATATAGAACTGGTCTTTGGCAAGGAGGATAAAGAAAGATTCTGGATTGGCAATCCTCTGGATATGGAGACCAAGCTTTGCCTCAATCTGGAGGAGTTGGTTAAACGTTCTAACGGCATCTTTGGCAAAAGTGGCACCGGGAAGACCTTTCTTACCAGGATTCTGCTTATTGGTATGCTGCAGAAGAGCCAGGCAGTAAACCTAATCTTTGATATGCATAATGAGTATGGCTGGGCGGGAACCAGAGAGGGAGGCCCACCGGTAAAGGCTCTAAAGCAGCTTTTCCCGTCCAGTGTAGCCGTGTTTACCCTTGATGAAGAAAATTCGCGGCGTAGAGGAGTGAGCACTGATTTCGTGGTCAGGATAGGCTATGATGAAATTGAGCCTGGGGACATTGAGATACTGCGTCAGACTTTGAATCTTACCGACCTAGCCGTCGAAGCTGTATACCAGCTAGCCAGAAGATTTGGTAAGGTCTGGCTGCAGAGTACCCTGGATATTAAAGATACCGAGGAATTGCCCGAAGGTTTGAATATACACGAAAGCACCCTTAATAACTTACAGAGAGGGCTGGCCACTATCAGGCGGCTGCCCTTTATAGAGCCTCATGCTCCAACCGATGCTGTAGGTGGCATTCTTGAGCAACTTGACCGTGGAATGAATGTGGTTCTGGAGTTTGGTAGATACCGAGATATTACATCTTATATCCTGGTAGCCAATATGCTTACCCGCCGTATCTATGCCCGGTATCAGGAGAGGATGGAAAAGGCGATGGCTGAGGATAGCGCCAGGCCTACCCCTCTGGTGATAACTATTGAGGAGGCGCACAAATTCCTCAATCCTGAGGTGGCTAACCGAACCATCTTTGGCACCATTGCTCGTGAAATGCGCAAGTATAATGTTTCCCTACTGGTGATTGACCAGCGCCCCAGTGGCATTGACGATGAGGTCATGTCTCAGATGGGAACTAAAATAACCTGTCTGCTGGACAATGAGCGGGATATTGATAGCGTTCTGGCCGGGGTATCAAATAAGAGTGCGCTCAAATCAGTATTAGCCAGGTTGGCATCAAAACAACAAGCCCTCATCTTCGGTCATGCCGTGCCCATGCCGGTAGCCTTCCAGCCTCGGGAATATGGTTCGGCTGAGTCTTACCGGGCTTTTACCCTCGGCGGAGAGACTGAGATTGGGGAACAGGCAGCAAAGGATATTGAGGAGCTGTGGGAGTAGGAATGTCGGCTCACGAAATAAAAAGACAATTAGAAGCTATATTGGCCAGCCCAGCCAGTCGAAAACGCCGAGCAACTTGAGCCCCATGTAGAATACTAAAGCGACAAATATATACTGTAGTTGTCTGGCGGGTAGCCGGTGGGCGGTGATAGCCCCAACCTGGGCCATACCAATACTGGTAATTGCCAGCAGGAACCATGCCGGCAGATTAACATAGCCTATAGAGTAGGCGGGCAAATTGGGAATACCGAGACCGTTTATAATAAAACCGATAACCCCGCCAGTGCTGGAAAATATCATTATAGCTAAGGATGTAGCTATTGCATTATGCATCTTGAACCTGAGGGCCAGCACCAATATGGGAACCGCCAATATGCCAGCTCCAAAGCCCATGATGCCGGTGGCGAGGCCTATGGGGATAGACCAGGCAACCCACAGCCAGGGGTTATCCTTGGGCTCTTGCTCAATCTCTGGTAGCTTGGCAGTGAGCATCCTGATGCCCATAGCCAAAATTAGGACGCCAAAGGCTATCTTTAGCCCAGCCCCGGGGAGGTGGGTGGCTAGAGTGGCTCCGCCAAAAGCAGATATAAAAGCGCAGCTACCTATGATAATGGCTGCTTTCCACCATACTGCTCCCTTCTGATGGTGCCTCCGGACGCCACTCAGGGCTGTCGGCAAAATGACCAGAAGATTGGTGCCGAATGCCAGCTTTATCGCCATATCTTCAGAAATACTCATAGCGGTATACACCATGTACTGAACTGGGGTCATGATGGAACCGCCACCTACACCTAGAAGACCACTAAAAAAGCCAGTAAATATACCGGCTACCAGTAGAATAATAATGTGAACTATTGTCATCCAGTTATTTTCCCCAAGGATATCGGTTGCTGGTTAGCCATTATCCCCCTTTTGCCTGCCAATCTCAAGACCGGCATCACCGATAGTGAAGCCACCGGGGCAAATTGCGAATATAACCCTTTGTTGCTATAATAATTTTGAGCAACGGGGCTGTAGCTCAGACGGGAGAGCGCCTCCTTTGCACGGAGGAGGTCAGGGGTTCGAGTCCCCTCAGCTCCACCAAAGGGGACGATACCTAGAACTCCCCGATCTAGACAAGTCTCTCCGGGAAGAATCTTTTCAATAACCTTTCGGTGGCTTTCCCAAAAGTAAGGTCATAGCTGGCGACTGGACAATCAACTACGGGTTCCAGCCTTGATTCAAGTCGAGTACTGTGGCTTCTCTGATAAGGTAACCACGGTCATCACTCTGGGATGGAGGTTTCCATCCTTTCGATATGGGACGTAAACGCTATCCATCCACAATTGCTGGCATGGTGAGTCGACAACTTCGTAGCCAGAAGTTGCTTCTTGGGACATGTGACAGGAATATACCAATCCACCCTCGAGCGCTGACTTATGTTTGGGGAAATAGTGCACTTTCTTGAAGCTAGGCGAATGCCAACTAAGCCTGATTCTCAATTTTAAAAGATTATCCTTGATATCTTCTAATCCTGGAAACGTGTCTTGATATATCAGATTGCTTTGACTTGGTTTTACAGACTCCTCCCAAAAAACTACAGCACATGGCCATAGATCTAAATCGCATAAAGCTCGGGCGGTGGCCTCAAGAGAACCCTCGAATTGACGTGATAGCTCAAATATCGATGTTGATGCTGTACCGAGCTCGATAGCTAAAGGTCTAAACCATCTCGAATCAAATAGAAGAGCTGAAGCACCTACATCGCATAGGTATTCCTCTTCCAGTTTTACATTGAATGTCCCGGTTTCCAAATCTGTTTTGGTTTGACGTGAGCCAAACTCGGCGAAGAACGTATGACAAATCTCGTGATCGATAGAAAAGTTCTGCTTCTCTGGGCTATGGCCACTATTAACCTCTATTTCAAAACCATCCTTTAGAGGTATCAGCCTTCCCGCTTCCTTTATGGGAATACGCCTGACTGCAACCACCCCACGGAAAGAAGTCAAGATTTCAGTCTTAAATGGCGGACCGTTGGCTCCAGCCTCGTCGATTAAAGCCGTACACAGTGATGTAACTGCTTCTTCCGGATTAGCAACACCTTGACTTTGCGCTAAAGCCAATACGTGTGAGTCATGCCAGTTATGCTTAGACTTGCTCACCTTTCTTACCTTTGCCGAGGATAGTACGGCGGATTGACTCGTAAATATACTGCCAATCATCCTTAGTCTCAGGCTTTTCACCTCTGAACTCTATACGAGCGAGCATTTCTACATCGGTATCTGTTAGGTCGTGGTCCTGGGCAAAGAATTTGAGAGTATCAGGTATGTCAGGTGTGGTAGCCTGCTGAATCTTTTTACCGAGCAAATCAGCAGCACTGGTTCCCAACGCCTCAGCTATCTTGAACACTGTATCTGCAGATGGTCTAACATCTTTGTCGCGTTTTTCGTTCTCAAGTTCCCACAACCAGCCCTTAGCAACACCAGATTTTTCCGACAACTGGTTTAAGGATATCTGTAACTCTTCTCGTCGCTGCTTTATCCGTTGCCCAATTGTTTGGTTATCCATATTTTCCCTCCTTAGATGGTATTATAGCACAAATTTTGTAGAAGAGAACACCCTGACCCCTTGACAGAACAGTAGTCTAAGGTTTAAACTATAAGAAACAGTGTGTTCTGGATAAAGAACGATTGCGGAAGAAATGAATGGTAAATGTAATATCATTGAGTTCGTGCAGAAAGGAGGTGAGTGAAATATGCGGGATACTTACAAATACCACTTGAAGGATGTAAAACGGATTGTTCATCGAGGTATTACCAATGACTTGAATCGACGCGAGCAAGAGCACCAAACTGAATGCCCGGGATCGAAAATAAGGCAAGTAGGAAGAAGAACCACACGTGAAGCGGCTCTTGAATGGGAACGGAATGGAGGCAAAGGATAAAATTAAACATAAACAGTAGATATACCACAGGGAGGAGTTAAGGTCATGAATCATATTGATGATATTCTTGTTGATATCCAGAAGGAAATCGCGCCGAGTGATGAGACACTTGAAGCGGTGCGAAGTCGTAGGGACGAGGTGCTATCAATTGCTGGGCGCTATATAGGAGCTCTTAGGACATACACGGCTGGATCTATCGCACATCGTACGGCTAATGACGATACGGACCCTGCCTGCGGCTCTGGCTCTTTTCTGGTGGGAATGCTCAATATCCTAGATGACCTCCAAGAGCGGGCTAATCGTCAGCTTGGCGTGACGGAAGCATCGTATGAGCGTAAGAAGCGTATAATCGGCCAATCGCTTTATGGTGTCGATGTGATGGAGTGGGCGTGTCATGTCGCCGAACTGCGACTCTGGCTGGCACTCATCATTGATGCTGATTTTACCCGGGAAGAACTGCATGTCCGGCGGGAGCCTCTGCTGCCTCATTTTTCCTTTAAGATTCGCTACGGCGATAGCTTGGTGCAGGAAGTGGGTGGCATTAACCTGGGGCACATTGGCGCCTCACAGGAAATACCACCGTCATTAAAAGCCCGAATCACGAGCCTAAAGGATGAGAAGCTCAAGTTTTACAATAACGATACAACGTGCCGGTTTCCTTCAGTGGATGCTTTGAAGAATGAGGAAAAACGGCTATTCTCAGATATTCTGGATGCCAGGGGGCATACCCTCCAGGAGCGTATTAAGGTTTTACGGCGGAAGCTGGAAGGTCCTCAGACTTATCAGATAGGTCTGGATGGTAAAGGGGCCCCACCACCCCATCAGATAGATTTAGAAGCAAACCAATACCGGCAGGAAATTGAAGACCTGACCTTGGAATTGGCGCAGACCGAGGCATCGCGTAAAGCACTCAGCACTGACAGAGAAGTGCCCTTCGTCTGGGATATCGCTTTCGTGGAAATCTTTGAAGGTGAGAACGAGGGCTTTGATATTGTCATGGGTAATCCGCCTTATGTGCGCCAGGAGTCGATTGCTGCCCCGGTAGTTCACGGTGTTCAAATCACGGATGATAAAAAGGAGTATAAGGCGAAGCTGGCGCTTTCCGTCTATCGGGCATTTCCTCACTTTTTCGGCTACAAAGCCAGCACCAACACCGCAGCGCATAAAATTAATGGTAAGAGTGACCTGTACATATATTTCTACCTGCAGGGTCTTTCTTTGCTGAATAGCAAAGGCTCTTTCTGCTTTATCACCTCCAACTCCTGGCTGGATGTCGGTTATGGGGCTGATCTTCAGGAGTTTTTACTCAAACACAGCCGTGTAAAGCTGGTGCTGGATAACCAGGTAAAGCGCAGCTTTGCCAATGCCGATGTCAACTCGGTCATCGTACTCTTTTCCAAACCGGACGACCGCACAGATTGGGCGCTGGAGAAGACAGCCCGCTTTGTCATGTTCAAGGTGCCGTTTGAGCACATTCTTTCACCGGTAATCTTTGACGAGATTGAAGAAGCAACCGAGCGTAAGGCAACCAAAGAATATTGCGTCTTTCCTATTCAGCAGGACAAGCTATTAGAAGATGGGTGTGAGATACCGGAGGAGGAAGAGGAGGAGACTGGTAAAGCCGCCGGTCCCTTGATTAAAACCACCCGCTATATTGGTAACAAGTGGGGAGGTAAATACCTAAGAGTACCAGACATCTACTGGACGATTCTGGAAAAAGGCAAGGGCAAACTAATCTCAATCGAACCATCTATCGGAGAAGTTCTGACGGTATCGTGGAGTAGGCAAGGGCGCAACAGCGAGATCATGGTGGACAGAGACTTGTCTGAAGGCACTATCATCCCTGTGCTGAAGTCACCAAGGGAGTTTGATGGCATACTCGTGCGCTCAGGTGATGCTAGAACGTTTCTCCGGTCACGACGTGTGGCGCAGAGCCAGATAGTGAGGACCCCGATAGTCTGGGATGACATCAGGGGTGAAAGGCACATATGCCGGTTAAACCAGGACATGCTGCCGTTCACCCACAACTTCCACGGTATTAGAGTCCACAAACCCGAGTGGGTTCGGAACGTTTGCGCTTCACTAAACTCTACCGTGGTGTGGCTATTTGTCGAGACATTGGGAAGGCACGGGCTGGGTGGGGGAGCGGTTCGTATTCTCGTGGGAGACTTGAAGAGGATGCCTCTGCTCTTACATCCTAGCTCGTTCACGTCTGGGCAGATACAGGAACTCGAGTCCGCATTTGAGGTGCTCATATCGAGGCCAGCCATGGATGTTAAGAGTGAGCTTCTGGATGACCATGGCACTCTGGGCTTTCTGCCTGGACGTGGTGAACTAGATGAAGTCGTCTTCGACGTTTTGGGGCTTTCACACTCTGAACGTGAAGCTGTGTACGAAGCCGTCATTGACTTGGTGGAGGCAAGATTGAAGAAAGTAGGTAGTGTTTAGGGATTGTCATTATTGACTTCAGGTGTTTTGCAGTATAAAATACTGCGGTAGCAGTAAAAAAGACTGCAATGTTAATGATGCGATGTTAGAAACGATTTTAGGGTCAAAGCTCAGATCGAAGGTGCTGGGATGGTTATTCACCCATCCTGATGAGCGCTATTTTGTTCGCCAGCTCACCAATTTACTGAGAGAAGATTCAACAAATGTAAGCCGTGAGCTTATTCGTCTGGAGAAGACTGGCATTCTTGTTTCAACTAAAGAGGGAAAACAAAAATATTACCAAGCAAACAAGGAAAGTCCTATTTACGACGAGCTTCATGGACTCATCATTAAGACCACGGGTATGGCGGATGTCTTGCGTTCAGCCTTGGCGCTATCCGCCGGGCGCATCAAGGTCGCTTTCGTATTCGGTTCAATCGCCAGCGGCAATGAAGATAAAGCCAGCGATATAGACGTGATGGTAGTTGGGGATATTCCTTTTGGAGACGTGGTTTCGCTTCTCTCTCCGGCGGAAGAGAAACTGGGACGCGAGGTAAATGCGGTTGTATATCCGATTGCCGAATTCAAGAATAAAGTGAAAGAAGACCACCACTTTGTTAAGACCGTGCTCGAGGAAGAAAAGATATTTTTGATAGGTGACGATGGTGAGCTTAGAAGACTGGCTGAATGAAGGTCACTTAAAGAGTTATAAGACCAGCCGGAAAGAGGTCGAGCAGCTTTTTGCTGTATTCGAGCGTGATATGGCAGATGCGAGGGTAGTAGCCTTGAGCGTTGAAAGGAAATTTGAATCTGCATATAACGCTGCGCTCGTGATGGCAAGAGCCGCTTTAGCTGCCAGCGGCTACCGGACCTCCGGTGAAGGTAACCATTACTGGACTATACAGTCTCTAGCTTTTACTCTATGGACCGGCTGAGTATGATGCGGGTAATGTTTCCACCCGATTTGAGATTTCGTTCTTTATAGAAGTGCTCTATCTTTGAAGCCGAATAAGCTTACTGTAGGTCTTTGTTCGAGAAGGGCTCGACAAGGCCAGCACGCACCGCTTTCACGGCTGCCTGGGTTCGATCCGAGACGCCTAGCTTTGACAAGATAGTCTGCACATGTTTCTTGGCAGTATCCTCGCTGATAGAGAGTGAACGCCCGATCTCCTTGTTGCTCTGTCCCTCTATCACTAGCCGGAGCACATCACGCTCGCGAGGCGTCAGGCCGTTTGGTACCAGAGCATCTATATGTTTCTCCTTGGATTGGTCACTAGGCACACCAGCCGTGCCTAGGATAACCTGGCGCAGCAGGCTGGTCTTAATGAGCGTGCCACCACTGTTGACCGCCCGGATGGTATGAACGATGAGGTCTTTTGAGGCATCCTTAAGCAGGTAACCGCTAGCGCCAGCTCTAACTGCATCCACGATGTAAGCATCGTTGTCATATACGGTGAGTATAATGACCGATGTAGACGTAAGCTGGCTCTTGATGCGCCGGGTGGCTTCCAGTCCGTCCAAGTTGGGCATGCGGATGTCCATCAGGACCACATCGGGCTGGTGTTCGTTGGCTTTCTCTATAGCATCGAGGCCGTCACTTGCTTCGGCTACGACTTCTATGTCCGGAGTGGTGGCCAGCATAGTTTGAAGCCCTTCACGCACCACAGGGTGGTCATCTGCCAAAAGTACTTTTATCTTATCCATGCTATTCTCTCTGGCTACTGAAGGGTATTTCCACGCTTACCACAGTTCCCTGACCGGTGGTGCTCTGGATGTCACAAGCTCCCTGCAGAAGTTCCGCCCGCCTGCGCATGCTGAGCAGCCCGGTGCTTTGCCTTCTCGACACATCATGAGGATTATAGCCAAACCCGATACCCCAATCCCTTACCTCGACCTTCACTTGGTCATCTATCGAGCTTATCCTGATGCGGAGGCGCTTGGCATTGGCATGTTTTCTGGTATTGGTGACAGCCTCGTGGATGATTCGATATAGCCCTGTCTCAACATCCTGAGGAAGCCTAATGGCATCAGCCTTGAAGTCGATTTTCCATCTGGTTTCCTGCTGCAATTGCCGCATCTCCTGGCGGAGTGTAGCTACAAGACCGAGGTCCCTCAAAGTTGCTGGCTGGAGGCTATTGATAACTTCCCTGGATTCCTGAATTGCCTGCTTTACTAGAGCACTTGCCCTGAGGAGTAGCTGTCTGGCATTGGTACCATCAAGAGTACCAGGTTCCAGAGCCTGGAGATACTGGAAGACCGAAGCCAGAGTCTGAGTCACCCCATCATGAACCTCGAGGCAAATACGCTCCCTCTCCGCTTCTTGAGCATCAAGGGTATCCCTGATGAGTTCCCGTACCTGCACTTCTTTTTCACGGAGCTCTCTCTGAAGGGATTCAATCTCCAAGCGTGCGTCCGCAAACTGTTTCTCCAAGGATTCCTTGATAGCCAAGCCGGTTCGGCCATTCTGTAACATTGAAACCTCCTGAGTTTTTCCGTACCAGCAACTCGGGTACCCCCCCCTTTGGGGTAATCCGTTTGGGGAAGGATTCTCTACCCCCTTACAGAGTCTGGACAGATGTCACATTTAAAATAATAAACTACCCGAAGGGGTATTGTCAAGTGGCAATTATGGTGCCATAATATGGATAGAAAGCATGTGGAGAGAAGGGGAGCCCTTTCCCACTGCTTTGCGGCACTAGACCGCTAAAAAATTTGGAGGTGAAAGAATGGCAATAGAAAAGGCAATGGCATCGTCTAGTCTGGCCGAGGTAATTGACCGGATTCTGGACAAAGGGGTGGTGATAGATGCCTGGGTGCGCGTCAGTCTAGTCGGCATTGAAATCTTAGCAATCGAGGCCAGGGTCGTAGTTGCTGGCGTGGATACCTTCCTGAAGTATGCTGAGGCCGTCGGGCTGACAGAAGCCGCAGCCGCCTAGAAGCAGTAATATTACTATTTAGAGCGCCTGGGGATGACCATGCCGGAACCTGATACGAGCAATGGGCTCCCCGTATCGGGTGGGTCGGAAAAGCATGGTACTGATGGCCCGTGAAGGTGATGGCATGGTGACCCGGTAGGTGTGGTCACCCCATAAGCGCAAAAAAGGAGGGATAAAATGCCAACCAGAGAAGAAATGAGAAGCTTAGCCGAGGATATTGTCGGCTCCTATGCGGATAGGATTGCCGGGGTAGCTCAAATCAAGCAGGATGAGTCTGAACGTAAGCGAACAGCAAACCAGGAGATAGCCCAGCGCAAGTCGGATGTGAGCACTATGCTCAAGGAGTTTGACGATAACCACGCCGCGATGAGCCAAGAGCTAAAAGCTGACCTGTCCAAGGTAGCACCTGCCATAAAGCAGGCTGAAGGTGAGCGGAAGCGAACAGCAACCCAGGAGATAGCCCAGCGCAAGTCGGATGTGAGTACCATGCTCAAGGGGTTTGACGATAACCACGCCGCCATGAGCCAGGAGCTAAAAGCTGACCTGTCCAAGGTAGCACCTGCCATAAAGCAGGCTGAAGGTGAGCGGAAGCGAACAGCAACCCAGGAGATAGCCCAGCGCAAGTCGGATGTGAGCACTATGCTCAAGGAGTTCCATGAAGAACAGGCCGGCGTCCGAGACGAATGGCAGACACTGACTGCCACCATGCAGTCCAAACGAGGTGGAGTGGCTATCGCGGTGAAGCCGGCAGAGGCGGTTGCGGCACCTGCCGAGGAGATAACAGAAGAAGGGGTTACCGAGATAACCCCGATAACCCCAGAGACTGCTGATATTAGCGGCCGGACCTTTGAGTACCTGGCCAACCATCCTGACGGCACTAAACTGGTTGAGCTGGAGCAGGAATTCGGAGTGACTCGTATTGAGATGGCAAGGCTGCTCAAAGACCTCATGGATGAGAATAAGGTAGAAAAGCGGGAACTCCATTACTTTGCCATATAAAAATGAAATTGCAGAGCCACGGCACAGGGGCTAATGCCAAATGTCGGCCGTAACAGGAGACTTCGCCGGACAGCTCGCTAGCCCACGGTGGTCTTTTGCTCTTGTGGCAGTCAAATCTTTTGCTAGGCAGAAAGAGAGGTGAGTTACATGGTGATACAGGAATCCATAGATACCTTACTGGAGCCACGTCCGTTAGCCAACTTCGTAGAGACGCCCTTTGTCGAGAGCATTGTTGACCGGGCACTAACTTATATTGCTGCTGGCTTTCCCATCCACTTCAGGGGAGCCTCCGGCACAGGCAAGACTACGGTGGCTCTTCATGTCGCCAGCAAGCTTGGCCGCCCCGTGGTTATGCTCCACGGAGATGAGGAGTTCAGCACCTCCGACCTGGTGGGCGGTGAATACGGCTACCGGATGAGAAAGGTGATTGACAACTTTATTCACTCGGTACTCAAGACCGAGGAAGATATGAGCCGGAAGTGGGTGGACAACCGCCTCACTGTGGCCTGCAAGTATGGGTTTACCCTTATCTACGATGAGTTCACCCGCTCGCGCCCCGAGGCTAACAACGCCCTTCTCTCAGTGCTCCAGGAGAAGATGCTCGACATCCCGGCAGCCAAGGAGAGAGAGGGCTACCTCAGGGTCCACCCGGACTTCACCGCTATCTTTACCAGCAACCCGGAGGAATACGCCGGCGTCTATCGCAGCCAGGATGCCCTCCGCGACCGGATGGTAACCCTCGACTTAGAGCACTTTGATGAGGAAACGGAGATAGCCATAACCGAGGCCAAGTCCGGGCTTGAGCGAGGTGATGCTGAGAAGATAGTGCATATCGCGCGTGGCTTGAGGGAGGCCGAGGTCTGTGAGTTTGCGCCAACTGTCCGGGGCTGCATAATGGTAGGCAGGGCACTGATGGTGCAGAATGGCTCATCGGGTACCGGAAGCGAGGCTCTCAGGCAATTGTGTCTTGATATACTGAGTTCCGAATCCACCAGGGTGGGCAGCAGTGCCCAGACCTCAAGAGTAAAGGAAGTAGTGAACCGGCTCGTTGACCAATATTGCTAAGGAGGACCCGAGAATGCGGCAGGAATTAAGAGAATTAAAGGTAAAACAGCATCAATGCCGGAGGTGCGCCAAAGCCTTCACCAGCCTGATTCGCCTTCAGCACCATATAGCTGCTGAGCATGCCACCAAGACATCAAGGGACATCCGTACCACTCGCAGCATCCCGCACAGCACGGGAAATGGTAACGCCTAGGGTTGGGCCGTGATAAGCGGCCTGCATACGAAGACATAACGTGGAGATAGGATAATGAGAGATGTTACTAATGCTAAAGGCTTGAGCGATTTGAGAACGGCTACAACCCGTCATATCGCTTCGAAGCCGCGCCGGCAGGGAACAACCCACCTTGATATTTATTCGCTCAGCATGGAGGGGCAGCGGTTGGAAAAGGAGCTATCTAACCTGGAACAGAGACATAAACGCGTTCATGATCGGCTCGCGGAAGTTCAGCGCGCTATAGAGAGACTGGAGAACACGGCGCAGCGAGAAAAGACGGCCGGGAGTTCTTCGGCAAAGCCTGTCGCAGTCGTTCAGGCAGAAGCAATGGAACAGTCTGGAGGTCGGCAATGGAAAAAGATGACCGTCAATTATTAAGCGAGTCTACAACGGTGGACGAACTGGGCTGGAAGCCTTATAACGCGGGGCAAGCGGATGACAGGGATAAGAGTGTGGCTAGAAAGGCAACAAGCAAAGTGAATATGACTGGAGTATGTGCCCTGTCGCGGCGACTGATGGCTATAGAAAGGGCCAGGATGCTGGGCAGAAAACCGGTGGATGTTCAGGCACAGGCTCTGGAACTAGAAGCAAGACGCTGGACAGAAGGAAGGGCAAAGGGAGAGCAAGGTCTTAGAGGAGCTACATAATGACTAGGATGGAAACACTAGTAACACAGAGAGTGTCTGTTCCCTGTGCCTTTTGCAGGGGAACAGGACGGGACCCCTTCGGCATAATGTCCGCCTTGTCCACCTGCTGTGTCTGTGGGGGTACAGGCACCATTTCGTTAGAGACACCCTATGCTCGCTGCGCTTTTTGCCATGGTACCGGCGTCTATCCGCATAGCCGACAGACCTGCACCGCCTGTGGCGGAGCAGGGGTAAGTCCTGTTCATCAGCACAGTAAGACATGCCTCCATTGCCTGGGGACGGGTGTGGACTTGCAGAGCGAAGCGGGGTTTTACTGCCTGACCTGCCATGGGGCGGGTATAGTCGAGGAGGGCAGCTAGTCTATTTGGAGCAATCTCCGATGTATGGCAAATATATCTACGGAATTATAGATAGCGGTAATGAAAATGAGTTGGGTATCTCCGGGCTGGGTAGCTCCAGTCCCGTGTACACGATAGCCCATCAAGACCTCAGCTGCGTCGTGAGTGACTACTTTAGCGAGGAACTTAGCTCCATGTCGAAGGAGGCGGTGGTCCGCTTCTTACTGGCGCATCAGGTGGTAGTGGAGCGCGTTATGAAGGGGCATACGGTGCTTCCAGTGAAGTTTGGGACAGTCCTTACTACCTCAGATGAAGTGTGCAACCTGCTTTCACAGGGTCATTCACAATTTGTTGATGCTCTCGCCTGGATCCAAGATAAAGTTGAAATAGAGGTAGCTGCCACTTGGGACACGAAGCAGATATTACAGGAAATCAGCACCGAGCCGGAGATTTCCCTTGCCAGCAAGGCCATTGCCAGCAAGGGGGCACAGACCGTCCAGGAGCAAATCCAACTGGGACGGATAGTCAAGGCATCCATGGACAAGCGCCGCAGTAGCTACCGAGAGCAAATGATAAACTTCCTCATGTCGGTGTCCGTTGATGTGCAGCCCAACGCCTTGGTTTCTGACGAGATGGTAATGAACGTGGCCTTTCTGGTGGAGAAAGTCAACCAAGAGGAGTTTGATAGTTGTGTGAAG